>SWBY01006914.1_pt2 | contig 9794 bp, 12 predicted proteins | sample 4693071 | NCBI WGS metagenome assembly SWBY01 (sample SAMN10267273, study PRJNA491770) | bioreactor metagenome | isolation source: DHS bioreactor inoculated with marine methane seep sediment | place: Japan: Omine Ridge, Nankai Trough | collected 2006-05-06 | reverse complement strand
GGATACCGCTGCCTGTAAGGGAAAAAAAAGTTTGAATCGTACTTTTTGATCCACCAGAGAATGCAGATCATCCGGTTGGTTCTCGTAGCAAGGATCGAACACGCATATTAAAGCCCCATACTGCTTGTGTTGATGGGTGTATTGTGCGTATGAAAATCCCTTAGATGTTGGAATCTCTACGATATCGCCCAGTTTCAGCTTTTTCATATCTCTCCCTTAGAATCCCGGATAATCGGCACGGTGCAGCAATTCCTTACCTCTTTGTATAGATTCAGCATACACCGGACTATTTCTTGATATGCTGTTGATCTTGTTTTTCAAAGTTCCCCCGTTTTTTGAAAACCCGTAGTATTCGATCAGAACCTGTTCAACGGCTTTTGCATCCTGTTTGGAAAGGTTTCGCAGCCCCGGGATGGCATCGATGACAATCTCTTTCTCTCGCAAATGGGTTGTTCTATTTTTCATCCTGCACGATATGCTTAAATTCAACATTACAGCACCAGGATTTTAACTCCCCTGAATAATCAACTTCTGCCGATTTTTACATTTGTAGCATCTGAAAGACGAGGTCCTCTTGGAATACTTCCCGGGTATCGCATTCGTGGTCGTACCCGGTCGAACCTCCCCGCAACTCTCAAACTTTTTCCGGTATTGCATAGTACGACCGTCCTGATCCACGATCACGCATCCAGTGAGTGCAGGGGCTCTGTCGTGTCTTACAGGGGACCGGCACTGCGATGTTCTCTGGTACGAAAATAAGTATCTGGGGAATAATTCCATTGCAGGGGATGTTGGGTGAAAATTATGAAATTAATGCAGTTGCATGAAATTCAGCGAGCACAATATCGTGAGATGCGTTATTTGGATCATCTCTCAGAGGAAGAACTGCGGCAACGTTTTCAGGATGTGTTTTGTAATTTAACTAGAATCACTGAGAATTGTAAGTTAGGGATGCTGCCAATTGATGAAATTGGTAAACATTGGATGCGGCTCTGGGTCGACGTTTTGGAAGAATTTCGACTTTGATTCGGACCATCTCCAGCAGGATATGAAGACGATTTTGTGGAAAAAGCAAATTTGCCAAAATGGAATTGTAAAAACACGCGAACGGCATTCAAATTCTGAAGAGATTGAGTTATAGACCTGGCACTTTTCTCGCGAAATTTGGCAAAAAGAAATACATAAAAGATCTGTTTCGAGTTCGGGAAAGTGCGTTTAGCGCCAGCATCTGCTTATTCAGATCCATCACTTAATCCTGCGATAGGGGATAATGAAAATGAGTGCCATTTTCGTTTGCATCCCAAATTACCAGACTTCCTTGAGCGGGAAGAGATCCGAGAAATGATAAACCGAGATCCAGAGAAAAAGTCACTTTCAACTGATTATTATGTCTGCTGTTTAACAATGGATCTCGAACCAAGGTATTTTGGAGATTTTGATGCGGATTCATTTTTAGTAATCGAGAACCCAAAAAAATTTACAGAGAGGCTTATGAATTCTACAAAATTTAGGGAGGATGACTACACAGGTTATTATGGTGGAATCAAATATTTTGATCCGGTTCTTACCCTCCCGGAGGAGATCACTGTTATAATGGCAAAACACTTCAGATATGCTTACCAGAAAGAATTCCGATTTGTAATGCTGCCGAAACATCCAGTCAAAAAACTAGATCCGGTTTTTCTTGAGATGGGATCATTGAACGATATATCCTCGTATTATGAATGCTAAAGAAGCCAGTCCCGAATCAATAAATTGAAATAAAGGAATCTGAAAGAAAATGTTTCAAGAGGAAATTGGAAGACTTGACTCACCTATCGAAATGCCGAAGAATTCATTACCAGTTAATGTTTATTTTGATGCAGGTGGACGCTCTGATGACAAGCGGGTCTGGGGTGGACTAGCATGGAAAAACGCGACCCTCCTGTCGGTTAGTAGCGGTCCATTTTGACGAAATCCCGGTTTGGTGACAATTCACTTTGTTCAATCCTTAAGGAATTGATAGAAATTAAGACGCTCAAAATCAAGACACTGATCTAAGATGTCCGGTTGTAACTGGGCATCCCAATTTTTCGGATTGAATTCACAGCTAATATTTCTAAGTCGGAAGATTTGATGTAACATAGTGGGTAGATTGAGAATATGTAATTGGATGGGTAATCCAAGGAGACGATATCATGAAGATAGGAATTAACATTAATAAGCTCGTTGTCGTCATAGGATGGATAGTCATTGTATATATTGGATTTGTTGGTGCTCAAACACAAATCGGTGCTGATATCGAAGGGGAAGCTGTCGATGATAGTTCAGGGTTTTCGGTGAGTTTAAATACCGATGGTTCCATTGTCGCAATTGGTGCCATTCGAAATAGTGGAAGTTTTGAAGAAGCAGGGCATGTGAGGATTTACGAAAATATGTCTGGCGCGTGGACCCAGATCGGTGCTGATATCGACGGTGAGGCTGGAGGGGACCATTCAGGGATTTCAGTTAGTTTAAATGCCGATGGCTCCATTGTCGCAATTGGCGCAAGCGGCAATGATGGAAACGGCTCATTTGCAGGGCATGTAAGGGTTTATGAAAACGTATCAGGGGTTTGGACCCAAATTGGAAATGATATCGACGGAGAAGCTTCCGAGGATAGCTCCGGGGTGTCGATTAGTTTAAATGCTGATGGCTCCATTGTCGCAATTGGCGCAAACGGCAATGATGGAAACGGCACACGTGCAGGGCACGTAAGAGTTTATGAAAACGTATCGGGGGTTTGGACCCAAATTGGAAATGACATCGACGGAGAAGCTCCCGATAATGAATCAGGATGGTCTGTCTGTCTAAATGCTGATGGCAGCATTGTTGTTATCGGTGCACCTGGAAATGATGGGAATGGTTCCGCTGCAGGACATGTGAGGGTTTACGAAAATATATCCGGCACGTGGACACAGATCGGCGCTGATATCGATGGGGAAATTTGGGGGGAGGACTTTGGGTATCTGGTAAGTATAAATGCTGATGGGTCCATTATTGCTATCGGGACACGTGTTCACTCCAGTTCAGATCCAGATCATGTAAGGATATATGAAAACAATTCCAATTCCTGGGTCCAGGTCGGCGCTGATATCAATGGGGATACTCCGGGAGACTTTAATGGGATTTCTGCAAGTATAAACGATCAAGGGAATATTGTAGCAATAAAAGTAATCCAGACAGGTCGAGTCAGAATTTATGAAAACCTTTCGGGTACATGGACACAACTCGGTGAAGATATCTTCGTAGAAGAATGCATCGACTTTTATGGGCATTCTATTAGTCTGAGTGGAGATGGCGCCACCGTGGCCATCGGAGTGCCAATTTCGATGGGCCATGTCATTGTATATTCCGTCCCGTATTCAGTTCCGACATTAGCGAGTTGGGGAGTTATCGGATTGATTATTCTCCTTTTTACGTCAATGTTACTAAATGTTCGTTCGGAAGATAACTTGAATATGCAAATCGCACACCCATTAACTAAAGCAGATTAATCTATGATCACGTAGGTTTCAGCAATACCCTTATATAACTTACAAAAACCGTAAATCTCGCGCCCAGGCGATAAAAGAGAAGGTGATCGACCACGACTGAGAAAACAAGGTGAAAACGGACATGATAATGCCATTATCTGGACGCCTGTAAGTGATTGAATATAAAGGGAATAATACTGATTAGTTAATTATTATGACGCTGATAATGTTGCGTATGTCTATATATCTAAAGGTGTTATGGTGTGTTTGCGGTTCAACTTAACATAATGAGTATTATCGGACATAAACGAGCATAAACGAGCAATATGAAGGGGGATTGACAGATGTACTCTTTTATGTTACTTTCGGCGTAGCCGAAAGAGAAAGGGGGGAGAATGACGCTGAAACAGATCAATACGATTGAAGATGTCATGGAGGCCTTCGGACTATCCCGGCATACTGTCAAAAAAGCGATCGATAGCGGAGAACTGAAGTGCTTCAAACACGGCAGCGGGAAAAATACTGTTTACCGGATATCACTGCATGATCTGGATGAATGGTACAGATCAAAGGGAGGTGGTTCTCTTTTGGGAATGGTTCTGGAAGAAAAAGACACGGATCAATCTGTGTGACAGTTTGGAGACGCCCCCTGCGGGTATTGATGTTCCCGTGAACTCTCTAGGAAAACTTTTGAGAAATCCTGAACTATATTTCAACGGTAATTTCACCATTTACTGGTCATAGCCTCCGGTTTCTGTCACACTTTTTACTGGAGGTTCATTATGAAAACTTACCTGATGATTTTGGGTCTTGTGATCTGTATCCCCGTGCTTTGTTCTGGTGCGGTTATTCATGTCCCAGGGGAGCAACCGACAATTCAGGCGGGGATCGATGCAGCAATAGATGGAGATACAGTTCTGATTGAGAATGGAACATACACTGGATGGGGTAATAGAGATATAGATTTCAATGGTAAAGCGATTACTGTGACTTCACAGGATGGCCCGGAGAATTGTGTGATAGATTGTAGAGGAACTTCAGAAGATCCTCATCGCGGTTTCATATTTCATACTATGGAGCATAGACTGACAATTCTTCAAGGTTTTACAATTCAAAATGGTTTCATTTCCGGCGAATCGTATAGTGCTAATGGAGCTGGCATTAATTGTGAAGAAGCATCTCCCACAATTAAAAATTGTGTCTTTTTTAACAATCAGGCAAGAAGTCTTGGGGGGGGGATATATTGCAAGGATTGTTCCCCGAAGATTGCCAATTGCACGTTTAAAGCGAATATCGCAAATAGAGGAGCAGGTCTTTTGTGCGAAAATTCTTTCCTCATACTCACGGATTGTGAATTTATAGATAATTCGGCAAATAATTATGGAGGGGGATTTGCCTGTATTTCTGGTTCCTCCCCAATGATAACCAACTGTATTTTTACAGGCAATACAACACTCAAGGGCGGTGGAATTTACAGTTATGCATCTGATCCACTTATTATCAATTGTCTATTTGTCAATAATTCCGTTTCTGGGATAGGAGCTGGGATTTTTTGCGATCTTGGTCGCCATTCAAACCCATGGCCTCCCCCCTGGGAAACTTACTATCCGACTATAACTAATTGCACATTTACAGAAAACACTGCTGACGAAGAAAGATACGGTGGCGCGATTGCCTCAAACTACTACCCGACAATCACCAACTGTATATTCTGGAATGATACCCCTGATGAAATCGGAAAGATCGGAGGTCAACCAGATGTTACGTATTCCAATATTCAATCGGGATATCCCGGTATTGGAAACATATCAAAAGATCCTTTATTCAATTACGCGAACGGATATTCACTCTCCACATATTCCCCCTGTGTTGATGCCGGAACAGATCGAGAAGCACCCGGATTTGATTTTGAAGGAAATGAACGACCACAGGGTGGTGCTGTAGATATGGGTGCCTTCGAATTGCCAGGATGGCCTTCGATATCAAGAGTTAATATTATGATGCCAAGCCACGCATTCAGCCCTGGTGATAAATGTTACTGTAGAGTGACCATATGGAACGCTGATGGTGAACCGCTTATAAACTATAATCTCATGGTCGTTCTTTACATATACGGGATTTACTATTGTGCACCTTCTTTTGATCCCTTTGATTCCTTTACATACGATTTTCAGATCGGAGAGACAACAATTACTGTTATACCTGAATTTACCTGGCCCGAAGCTGTGGGTTCAGCAGATGGAATCGTCTGGTATGCCGCCCTAGCCAATCCAGACATAACAGAACTAGTCGGCGAGATGGGCGTGTTTGATTTCGGATGGAGTGAATAAATTATACATTTGTTTTCAGTGTCTGGGAACACCCACCCGGTATTTCGGGTGTATAGAGGAATATTGGTAATGATAATCCCGTAAACCATCGGTATAATCATTCCATGATCGATCTGAAATTAAAGCAGACGAAATTCCGTTACCCTGATCTTTACAGGTGTTCGTAAAGGTGAATTGTTACAACTGAGATGGACAGATATTGATTTCGTCAGAAACATGATCAAAATCAGAGCGGATTCCAGTCTTAAAAACAGTAAAGGCAGGGAGATTCCGATTAACAGCCAGCTTCTGCCAATCCTAAGATCCCTGAAAAGTGATTCAGAATGGGTATTTACAGGTGCCGACGGAAATTCGCGATTGACCACGTTTGATAACTCGCACAGATCCGTCAGAAAGAAGATCGGAATGCCAAATCTGACGATACACAACTTCAGACACACATTTGCGAGTCTGGCATTACAGTCGGGATCGGATGTGGGGGCCGTGTCCAAATTACTGGGACACAGTTCGATCCGAGTTACTATGGAAATCTACCATCATCTGAACCCCGATCATGCACGGGCGGTCATTGAGAACTTGCCGATAGAGCTTAAGAGTAGAGAAGAGGAGTAATGATATCATGAACCATCATGGATGTTATGGTATTAATTCTGGGACTTAATGATAGGCAGGTTCCTCTCACCTTTATCACCCCCAATATCCGCACCTCTGATCAATCCTTCCTCATCAATGTAAAACGAATATAAGCCTGTGGTGGGATATTCAACTGGCCATGCGGTTCCAGACCACGATAAAATCCTGCCATGTATTTTGGATTCACTGACCTTATAAGAGAAATAATATCCGTAACGAACATCCTGATCCACATGCTGATAGGACAACTGTTCGTTCCAGGGACCTTCTAATACGTCTGATTTATCTTCCAAATATGCAGGATCATTTGATCCATAGTCAATCTGCGAGGCACAGAATTGTTTCAACCTTGCTATTGCTTCCTTTTCATTCACAGAGAAACGATTACTCATGCTGAATCCTGCAATTAAAACGCTTATCGCAATACCAAGGATCACAGCCGAGCAGAGGAGGAGAAGGAATTTATATTTATTTTTTTGGCCCATTAGACATATTCCCAGTTTGTTACTGACATGAATTCTAATCTAAGGTATCTTAAAGCATGACATGAGAACAAAACAACCTTTGAAATGGACATTCAGGATTGCATTGATCCTCATCATTTTCGTAGTTTGTAGCTGTTTGAGAAAATATGAATGGCATCCTTACGAAACAAAAACATTTCATATAAACTCTTCATCTGGTGAATCCAATTATCTTTGCACAATTCAGGAAACAATGAATATATTCCAGGAGGATTGGTCGAGTTCGTGGGTGAAGGATTATGAATGTTATTACATCGACCAACGCAATATCTCTTTCAAAATTCAGTCACCTGAAATGGTCTATGATAAGGTGGTATCGGGTGAAATGCCTGGCTTGGTAATGTCCTTGTATTTTAGATTCGATGATGATTCGGCAGATTCTTGGCTTGATATGAGAAATCTCCGCCCGAATCGCCCTGTAAGGTATGACCCCTCCGTTTTTGTTGAAAACTCATCTGACGAGAAATGTAGAGTCCAGCGAGGTATGAAAATTCAACTGTCAGAAAAGTATGAGGTCAAACAAGGAGTGGAGTATTTTGTTTTGCTTATGGGACTAAGGGAATACTGTATGAACGGATCAGGTGAGATTGTAACTGAAAATATCATGCATGTACCTGGTTCGCTGTTCCCTTACCAGTTTTTGATTTGGATAGAATCTGACGGTACTGTGTTGGTAAAGAATCTTTCTTGCGGGGGTGGGTGAGATCCAGAAAGTAGAAAAAGACTGGTCCCTATTTGGTCCCCATGAAGAAAACAGCCACCCAATCAAGCAGCAAGATTCCTTTGTAAAAAAGCAACATTACCACACAAGAAAGCAACAACAATAAGTCATATTATACAATTACTTACAGCCATTTAAGCATCAAATTTTAAGGGAATAAAAAAATGGCGGGGACGACGAGACTCGAACTCGCGACCTTCGGCGTGACAGGCTTATTTCGCTCACCCGCTAAACACCTAAACCATTGATAAACCTACCATCTACGGCATTCCGCATCGTCAGTAATGCGCATTAATGCCCAGGCGGATTTTGTCACCGTCCGTAAAGCGTCCGTACTTTCCAACTATTTCCATAGGAACTCATAGGAATCCATAGGAATCCATAGGAATCCATAGAAATCCATAGCTTTACTAATTTCCTCGGGATTCACAAAAGGCGAAATAAGACCGAAGATCTAGGTATGAGATCTGAAAGGATCGACATACTTAACTCCTTTGAAAAGCCTCCGGCATCTGTCCGGGGGCGTCTCACCTTGTGGGTGATGTGATGGCGCGGTTAGCTAATCTCAGGCAAGAAAAGTTCTGTCAATTATTTGTCGGTGAAGCAAACTTCAATATGTCGGAAGCTTACCGTCTCGCTGGCTATGTTCCGAACAATGGACATGCCTCCCGACTGGCTTCAAATGGTAGCATAGCCGCACGTATAGCCGAGATCTTGGAAGAAAAAGGGATCACTTCTGACCACGTTCGGAACGAGGTTTCGCGGATCGCGTTCGGATCACCGGCTGACGTGCTGGATATCCACGAACTCAGGACAAATAAAAAGATCATCATCAAAGACGACGCGGATCTGTCGCTGATTCAGTCAATCAAAATCAGCGACAAATTCGGAACAGAGGTCCGCTTCTTCAATAAACAGTCAGCGCTTGAACTGCTTGCCAAAGTGCTCGGAATGCTTACCAACAAACACGAACTCACCGGAAAGGACGGTGGACCAATTGAGACCAATCCTCAGGTGGTTTTTTATATTCCTGGCAATGGTCGGGATGACAAACCAGACGATAGCAATTAGACCGCAGCCCGGTCCGCAGGAGATGGCCATGTCGTCATCTGCTGACATCGTATTCTACGGTGGATCCGCTGGTGGTGGTAAATCGTGGATGCTGCTGGCTGAACCTATTCGTCATCTGAGTAACCCGGGGTTTGGCGCTGTCATCTTCCGGCGTGAAATGCCACAAATCACGAACGAAGGCGGGTTATGGGATCAGGCTAATGATCTGTATCCGCATATTGGCGGCGTCCCGATCCAGTCGCCCAAGATGCAGTATCGGTTTCCATCTGGCGCTAAGATCACTTTCGCGCATCTTCAGCACCTTAAAACGGTTAAGAGCTACGATGGATCCCAGGTCCCGCTGTTCTTATTCGATGAGCTACAGCATTTTCTTAGGCGTCAATTCTTCTACATCCTGACCAGGAACCGGTCGCTCTGCGGCGTGAAGCCATACGTCCGCGCCAGCATGAATCCATGTCCACCTGACGATCCTATCGGCGGCTGGCTGCATGAGCTCGTGGGCTGGTATCTCGATGAGGATGGATACGCGGATCCGGATAAGTCCGGGGTCATCCGTTGGTTCGTCGTAAAGGATGAGCAGATCATCTGGGCTGGTACCCGCGAGGAACTGGTGGATCAGTATCCCGGATCCCGTCCCAAATCATTCACGTTCATCCTGAGCCGACTCAAAGACAACAAGATCCTCTGCGAGAAGGATCCCGACTACAAAGCTAATCTGGAAGCTCAGCCGACATACGAACGTGACCGGCTGCTTGGCGACGAAGAGAAGGGCGGGAACTGGTTCGCAGCGCCATCCGCTGGCACTGTGTTCGAAAAGGGCTGGTTTGAGATCGTTCACGACATCCCACGTGGTGAAGCGGTCGAATGCGTATTTACTGATTTCGCCGCTACCAAAAAAGAGATGAACGCAAAGGATCCGGATTACCTCGCTATCACCCGCGTTCGGAAGGTCGACGGTATCGTCTACATCATCGACGTCACACGCGGCCAGTGGGGACCCGCTGAGGGTGAGCTCATATGG
>SWBY01007617.1_pt3 | contig 9798 bp, 5 predicted proteins | sample 4693071 | NCBI WGS metagenome assembly SWBY01 (sample SAMN10267273, study PRJNA491770) | bioreactor metagenome | isolation source: DHS bioreactor inoculated with marine methane seep sediment | place: Japan: Omine Ridge, Nankai Trough | collected 2006-05-06 | reverse complement strand
ATACCACTCTCAAGTCTGGCCGCTCTTTTTCTGGCCTGTTCATTGTCGGCGTTTTTAACCAGATACTCTTTATATTCTGTCTGATAATATTGCGTTTCGGTTGATAATTCCCGCTCTGTAGCAAGCCCCATAAAGACCAGGACAACGACCGAGGCAACCAGTAATAAAGATAAATATAATCTACTGTGCATATTCCTACCTATTCAAGAAGAGATTCCCTGTTCTGTAGTTGAACTATCATGTTATTATTCAGGTTGTTTAGTCTCTAGCCTAAAAGCCTTCAGCCCATCTCCCTGAACCGTTATCTACAGGCTACCTTGAACGAAAATTCTAATTTTTCAAGATACCCTACCATTAAATCAGTGTATGGGCCACTGGCTTTGAGACCAGAAAAAATCCCAGTTTGGACCACGTAACACAGTTCCGGTATACGTAAGGATCACATAGGTGACCAGCGCCGCGGTAAAAAGAGCTATCGCGCCCATACGTGTCGAACCTGTTCGCTTGATGGTATATATGGACCATCCCATAATAGCGGCAACCCACAACGTACCAGGATTAACAAGGATAATTAACATCTGAGGTACACCAGGCCACCACTTTCTAAACCAGCCAAAATTGATGACAAAAGCGAGCACTGCCACCAGCCCCACCGAGCTAAAAATGAATGCCTGGAAGGCCACAATCTTTCCCCGAGCGTTTGAAAACCAAACACCCACATTCCTCTCTTCCTTATCAAGATAGGGAATGAGTAACAAACCAATTACTGCCACCACGGGTAAAACTATACCTCCCATAAAAGCGGAGTAGGAGACAAGCTCCTGGAGGCCAAGAAAATACCAGGGAGCCTTGGCAGGATTCTCCGGTATTGCCGCATTGGCCAACTCTTTTAAGGGCGCATCCATATAAAACGCAAAGGCCAGTACGCCGGCCAGGGTAAGCATAAAGAGAGCCATTTCCGCCACAACCAGATTCGGCCAGCTCATTACAGTATTTTCCACATCAGTATCCACAGCCGGTGTCTTACCATCGGCAAGTTCCATAAGACCGTATGTCTTATAGGTCGGGAAGATACCACCTTTTTTACCAGCTAATGCGGTGTCTGCGCTGTCTGTCTCTTTCACTGTCAATTTGGCTGGCCTGGTCAAACCACCATCCTTGCGAATTCTCCAAAAATGAACCCCGAGAAAGGTCAAAATTGCTGAGGGCAGTACCAGGATATGCAGGAGATAAACCCTTGTTAAGGACTCCTGCCCGGGATTGAGGCCACCGAGGAAGAGTTCTTTCTGAAAACCGCCAATATCAAAAAACTGGGTAACTCCAAAAATATCCGTCACAACTTTTGGTGATCCCATAATATTAGCTACAATTACCATTGCCCAGTAGGACAACTGGTCCCAGGGCAACATGTAACCGGTCAGGTTGAGGACAAAGGTCAAGATCAACAGAATGATACCGACAACCCAGTTGAACTCTCTCCCCTTACGGTAGGAGCTGGTAAAAAAGACCCTGGCCATGTGCAGGATGACAAAGATAATCATGGCCTCGCCTGCCCATTTATGAATATTTCTCATAAAGCGGCCACCGGTAACAACAAAGTTAATATCTTTTACCGTGTTGTAAGCATTTTCAATCCCTGGATTATAATAAATCATCAGAAAGACGCCGGAGACAAAGGCGATTATCAAGAGAAACAGAGAAATAAGACCCAAACCAACAGTATAGGCTGGTCTCAAAGTGTTAATATGTGTTTTTACTCCCTGGATATGGAGGAAAAAATTGTTGAACATCAAGGCGGCCCGCGATTTATCAGACGTGGGCTTACCGCCTCTTAAAAAAGATCCCAGAAAAGAATCTTTCAAAGAGCGTAGATTATCTTTAAATTGTGACAATCCGGTTTGATTTATATCATTCATCATTACTGTCCGCTATTTTCTTAACATTTACGGTAAGGTGGTTTCATGAAATGAGTTGCACCCGGTGAACTGTTACTAAGCAAAGATGTATTTTGTCCCGCTGGCTACACTTTTTGCCGTGTCAACAACCAAGGTTCCATCAACTTCCTGGCTGATTTCATGCCATTCCAGTGATCTTGGAGCCGGCCCCCTTATCACACCACCATCGAGGTTATATTGTGATCCATGACAGGGACACTGGAAGCCCCATTCCGTAAGGGAAACAAGACATCCAAGGTGGGTACAGATACTGGAAATTGCAAAAAGTCCGTTAACATCTGAAAAAATAAAGACCTTTTTATCGGTCAAATTTTTTGATGTGCCTTCTGGAAAGTTCTCTACTTTTCCAATCTTAAATCTTGTCGGTTCCTCATAATGCACATTAGGCTTAATCAACCTGAGAGTACCGGCAAGAACTCCGGTTGTGGCGATGGCAACCGTAATAAATGATGCCTTGCTTAAGAAATCACGTCTGGACTGACCAGGTTTCTCCATAGTTTGACTACTCATTAACCAAAACCTCCTTTGGTACAAATCTTTCCATAGTTATAGCATCCACAGGGCATCTCTTGGCACACAGAGCACATCTGATACACCGCTCTTCATCTTTTATGATGGCTGAACCCTTACCGGCCGGATCATCCCCGTATCTGTTTTTATAAAGTGTTGTCAACAATTCATCCTGCCCAATATTTTCCAAACTGACAAGCCGCAAACAAAATTCAGGACACACATCAGCACATCCCCCACAGAGGATACACTTGTCACCATTAAAAATGGTGTTTACCGCACAATTCAGACACCTGGCACCCTGCTCCTGGGCCACCTCTTTTGCAAAGCCTTTTTCCACGAGGGTCTCTATGGACTGAATCCGCTCCTTGACAGGTACGGCAGGAGCAGACTTTTTGGTAATTTTTTCAAAATCAGGTACATGGGTCACTGTATTATCTGTGACCTCGCCGGCAAAATTACTGGTGTGCTTTTCTGAAGTTTGCAGATCAACATGCTGTGCGCTGATATATTCATGGATTGCCAGTGAACATTTCTTACCACTGGCAATTGCGTCAATAACCAGCCTTGGGCCATAGGCAAGATCACCGGCAACATAAAGACCGGGTACAGAGGTGCATACCTGATCATGCCCAACCTGAATCATTCCGCGATCAGTCATCTTAACTTCAAGATTAATATTGTCCAGTAATGACAGGTCGTAGGATTGACCAATTGAGAAAAAAATCGTATCTGCTTCAAGTGTCAAAAGATCAGATTCATCATATCGGGGATTAAACCGCTGCTCACTGTCAAAGACAGAGAGACATCGTTTAAAAGTAATCGATTCAACATGGCCATTTTCATCACTGTTCACACATTCCGGACCATACTCATTGACTCGATTGACGCCCTCTTCCTCTCCTTCCTCAATTTCTATATCATCGGCAAGCATTTCCTCAAACTTCTCAATACAAAGTAAAGAGACGGACTCTACTCCTTTCTGCCGTGCCGATGTCCGGGCAACATCATAGGCAACATTACCACCACCGATAACCACAACCCTTTTTCCGATCTCGACCTCTTTGCCGGTAAATACATCCCTTAAAAAATCAACACCACCGAGAACACCCTTGCTCTCATGGCCATCAATTGGAATCATCCGGGAATCTTTAGCTCCCACCGCCATGAGAACAGCAGCCGATTCATCATAAAGTTTCTGCAGGGTAATGTCCTTACCAATCTGAACACCGAGCCTAATCTCAACACCAAGGGCCTGGATAGCTTCAATTTCAGCCTTGATAAGTTCTCTGGACAACCTGTAAGGCGGAATACCGAGAACACACATACCACCAGCCACTTCTTCCATCTCATAAATAACGGGTTTATAGCCCATAAGTGCTAATTCATGAGCACAGGCAAGACCGGCAGGGCCGGAACCGACAATGGATATTGGACGTTTTTCTTCCGCAGCAATGCCAACGATTCCATAGCCACTCTCAATAAATTTTGCCCTTAAATCTTCAGCAAATTTTTTCGCATCTTTACAAATTTCAACTCCACATTGCTCGGTAGCAAACCGTTTCAAGGCTCTGATTGACACTGACCCATCAATCATTTTCCTTCGACAGGCCATTTCACAAGGCGCTGCACAAATTCGACCGCAAATAGAAGCCAGAGGATTGGGCATCCTGGCTATCCAGTATGCCTCTTCATACCTTCCTTCTGAAATGGCACGGACATACCCCCTGGAGTCAGTATCAACAGGACAGCCTGTCTGACATTTAATATTTTGCCTCCAATATTTGTAATCGGGTATTACAACGTTAAATGACTTTTTATCCATTTTTAAATTTCCACTAAAAATAATGGCACTGTTCAATGAGCAATTTCAGTTTTTTTCGAGTTTGTCTTCTTTTCAAATTGTATCTTCATTTTACTATCTACATCTTATCACCTATAGCAAAAAACGTGCCCGGTGACTCTTTGAGCTAGCTTTTCCCAAAAGAAACCATAGCGTAACATATTGAAATAACATCTTTTAAAATTACACAACTTTCATACCATAAAATATTCCACACTTTTCCACGCCTGTCTCACCTTCGAAACAGATCAGCACCCTTCTCTCCTGGAAACAAAAAGAAATCAATTTTATAATGTATTATTTCATATAGTTGCATAAGTAAGCCGACCGGATCAATAACAATACCTCTCCGAGAGGATGTCTCACTAGGTGCGAGACACTTCACACAAAAAAGAGACAGACGAAACACTTTTTACGGAAAATATTTTCAAAAAAGGATATAATCCCTAAAATTTAACAAAAGGTACCTCGAAAAATTAGAATTTTCGTTCACTATCGAGATATTTGAAAAATTTTACCACAGGCATACAGTTGATATTCCGATGATAAATTTTTTCAGCTAGTGAAGAGATTGGCCAAAAAGGCCATTTTTCAAGGTGGCCTAAAATCTACTTCCAGAAGAAATTGACTACAACGCTAATTGAAATTGAACCAGCTGCCAATATCCCAAAGAGGAAAAAAGAAGTGAAGATATCTTTTCCCTTTCGACCATCCCCTTTACTTGATAATATGGAATGCTCAAAAAAGGAAAACTTTTTTTCAAATCACCACCGTTGCCGCGGCGACAACGGACGTGGCAATTCACCTTAGGGCTTGTGCTGGAATAAACTTTACAATATTATACAGGATTTTCGTTCATAATCGAGGCATGAAAAGAGGCACATAGCAGCGCTATGTAACTGTTTTCGTGACGAAGGGTATGGGCGAAAAGACAAGTAAGATTGTAAAGTTTGTTTAGGAACAGGCCCTAAGCACAAGTTGGCCAATTTATTTAGCGCCCACGAAAATTGATCATAAATGATCTTCAGCATCACCACTTCACCTAAGCTACAATATTACCTATTACTATGCGAACAATTCTATTTATCAATCAAGGTCTGCCCGATAAACCCGCCATGGCTGCCGCCTGGCTGCAAGCCTCCAAGATCAAAAATGTTTCTGCCGTAGTTGCTGCAACGGCCAAGGACCCAGCCCACAGCGAAGTTGTTGAAATATTTAAAAAATACAGATTACACTGGCCGACACATATTCTTTCATCTGCAAATTTCAACCCTTTTGAATTCGATCTTGTGGTCGCATTCTGCGAAAAAGGCAAACAGGTTTATCCGGCATTACCCGGTAATCCTGTACTGGTAAACTGGCATGTAAAAGATGGTACAAACCCGGAAGAATGGCAACAGGTCTTCACCCGAATTCAAAGCCTTGTAGATGATCTACTGAACCAGGGCTATCTTGATGCTCTGGTTCAGGCAAGAAGAAACGGAGAACTGATCCTCGATAATCTCAGTGAAGGTGTCGTCGCCCACGACTTTAATCGTCGTTTCTTCTTTTTTAACCGAGCGGCCGAGCACATTACCGGCCTGTCAAGGAAAGATGTTATTGGCCGGGACTGCCATGACATTTTTCCTGAAAAATTCTGTTCTAACCATTGCGCCTTCTGTGATGGCATGGAATCGCCCACCTTCCCTACTCTTCCCTATCAGGTTACAGTACGATCCACAGATGGTGAAGACAGACTGGTAGAAATGTTTATCGTACCTCTAAAAGATAGTCTTGATAGTCCAATCGGTGTTGTCGCCTCTATGAGGGACATCAGCCGGGAGCATGAACTTGCCAAGCGGTTGGGTGAAATCAATCAGTTTGCCGGCATCATCAGTCGAGACGCTAAAATGCAAGATATCTTCCAAACCATCACCCAACTTGCCGACAGTGATGCCCCTGTTCTTGTCATGGGCGAATCCGGCACCGGAAAAGAACTTGTTGCTGCTGCCATTCACAATGAGGGCAACCGGGCACATCAACGTTTCGTTACCATCAATTGCGGCGCCCTGCCTGACAGCCTTCTCGAAAGTGAGCTGTTTGGCCATGTAAAAGGGGCTTTTACAGGAGCGATTCGCGATAAAAAAGGCCGTTTCGAGCTGGCAGATGGCGGAACAATTTTCCTGGATGAAATTGGTGATATCTCACCGGCCATGCAGGTAAAATTACTCAGAGTTCTTCAAGACGGAAGTTTTCAGCCTCTTGGCAGTGAAGAAACAAATAAAAAGGTGAATGTGCGGATTATAGCAGCAACCCACATGGACTTAAAAGCTGAAATCGAAGCCGGACGATTCAGGGAAGATCTCTTTTACAGACTTTGTGTAGTCCCCGTCACCTTGCCGCCTCTAAGAAAACGTTTGGGAGATATCCCCCTGCTTGTTGACCATTTCCTGAAACAGATTGCAGGTGAAACAAACCGTCATAATCTCTTATTATCACAGAAATCATTAAACATGCTCATGGAACACCACTGGCCCGGCAATGTCAGAGAACTCCAGAATATTATTCGCTATCTTCTGGTCAAGTGCCCCAATGATACCATTGAACCGCAGTACTTACCTGTGGAATTCCAAACAAAACAAATCACTACAATACAATCTCGTTCAGCTGGAAAATGCAGGAAAAAACTCGATACGAACCGGGTGCGTCATGCCCTTGAGAGCACCAATGGCAATAAGGCAAAAGCTGCTCGTCTTCTTGGGGTCGGACGTGCAACATTGTACCGCTTCTTATCAGCTCACTCCCTCTAGGAGCTTGTCCGAGAATAGGCTCCTAGGTGGCTACCTTGAAAAATTGAAGTGACACTAGAAGCCTGCAACAAACACATAACAGCAACAGACAGTATACGTAAATCTACCGTTGAGCCCTGCTTCCCATACCTGTATATTCTCGATATAATATAAAAAAGCATCATCACTTGTAAAAGCTAGCTAATGATGCTTTTCCCGGTTCCTTTTCCCGTTACACCAGCCAATACTGTTTCTCTTTGACTTTTGTTCTTATTGTCTCATATCATTGAGACAGAGATACAATCATACCTGTCGAAAAACATGGCCGGGAAATGATGAGGCTATCAAGTCGTCAGGATTACCGCTAAGAATCTATTTCGCTTTTGTTATGAAAGAAAACAGATCTCTCAATAAAAAAATTTGGCTGACCGCAGCTTTTTTTTCAGCCACTCTCATCCTGCTTGTTCTGATTATTTTTCAACAATGCAAACAACTGGCAATCAAGGAAGCAGAAAAAAATCTTGCTGGTTTTTTGTTAAATCATCAAGCCATTCGTTATTTTGTCGAAGAGATACAAAAACCTGAGATATACCGGCTCAAGGATACGGAACAATTGTACAGGGAGTACTTTTCTCCCAAATTACTCTCATCTACTTACATTGCCCGCAATTTCCAAAATGCCCTTAATAATGAACGTCAAAAGAAGAAACTTGATTCAATCGACTTCAAGCTCGCCTCCCGAAACCCTCGTAACCGGATTAACCTTGCTGATGCTAAGGAGCTACAGCTTCTAGAAGCATTTAATGCAGGCACACTTCAAGAATACAAAACTGTACTCAACACTGAAAAAGAAAATGTTCTTTACTACGCGATTCCCATTGCCCCGAACAAACAATCGTGCATGCGCTGCCATAGTGACCCGGCTGTTGCTCCAAAAGAAATGCTTGAGCAGTATGGGGATCAGGCCGGCTTTCACGAAAAAATAGGTGATATTCGGGCCTTTATATCTGTACGTGTGCCAATGGCAGTACTGCTAATAGAGGCGAATAAAACGGCTTTTATTCTTTCTTCGGCTACTTTTTTACTCCTGTCCGCGGCCTTTATTATGGTTTTCTATTTTTTCCGTAAAATCGACGCCCAGAAAAAATTGGCCGTGGAAAATTCATATTATCTAAACTCCATCCTGCAATCATCGACAGATACCGCTATCGTTGCTACAGACCTTAGCTACATTGTGAAGTACTTTAATCATGCAGCTGAACAGCTCTTTGGAGTCCCGGCTACCATGGCTCTTAAGAGCAATATTGAGGAGATCCATAAGCGTATCGGCCAGAACTCCACCGAACGTTTTTTTACTTCTATAAAAAGAGTACAGAAACAGGGTTCTTATGGGTTTACGCTCGAGCATAACAAAAAAACACTTCAAATCCATGTATCAGCCATACAGGATAATGGTGGCGAGTGTGCAGGTTTTCTCCTCCTTGGACATGACCTAAGTCATCGTATCGCTGAAGAAAAAGAACGGCAAGAGATAAAGGAACGACTGCAGAAAGCCGAGACAATGGAGTCCATCGGCCTGATGGCAGGAGGAGTGGCCCATGACCTGAATAATATTCTCTCTGGAATTGTGAATTATCCTGAGCTAATCCTTTTAAAATTACCCGAAGACAGTGATCTGAGAGGACCTGTAAAGGCTGTTCAGGAATCAGGTAAAAGAGCTGCTTCGGTAGTGGCAGATTTATTGACAGTGGCCAGAGGTGTTGCCAGCACGAGGGAAGCACACAACCTCCACCTTTTAATTGAGGATTATTTCAACTCTCCTGAATTTAAGAACCTTGAATCATCCTATTCAAATATAATATATCAGCACCGGTTTGATTCAATACAGCCTAACATTTTATGTTCATCGATTCATATCAAGAAATGTCTCATGAATCTGATAACAAATGCAGCGGAAGCTATCATTGATAAAGGAACTATCCTTGTCTCAACTCATGATCAAACTATTGATGACGCAGCTGCTCCTGCTGCTGATAACCTAAAAGAAGGTTGCTATGTTGTTCTCAGTGTACGAGATACCGGTCCTGGTATTTCGGATAAGGATTTAGTGCATATCTTTGAGCCGTTTTATACCAAAAAGGTAATGGGGCTGAGCGGCACGGGTCTTGGTCTTGCTATAGTTTGGAATACCATGCAGGACCACGATGGAAAGATTCATGTTGAGAGCAATACCGAGGGTACATGCTTTCAACTGTATTTTCCGATTAGCCAAGAAGAAACAGCTCAAGCTGAAAATATTGGTGCAGCGATACCTACCGGCAACGGCGAATCTATCCTGGTTGTGGATGATGAACCGCAACTCAGGGACATAGCCAGTCAAATGTTGAATACCCTCGGTTATAGAGTCGAGTCTGTCTGCAGCGGTGAACTGGCTATTCAATTCCTTGAAGAAAACCAGGTTGACTTGATCATTATTGATATGCTGATGGAACCGGGAATGAATGGCCGACAGACCTATGAAAAGATACTTGAAATGTATCCTAACCAGAAAGCACTTATTGTCAGTGGTTTTGCTGAGAATGACGATGTCAAGGCAGCCATGAAGCTTGGTGCCAGTGGGTTTCTTAATAAACCCTATTCAATGGATCAACTTGGTCGAGCGGCTAAGGATGCTTTAAGCAGCTAATTAAGATGGCGTCGTAAAAAGTTCCCAGCTCCGTCA
>SWBY01010206.1_pt1 | contig 9826 bp, 3 predicted proteins | sample 4693071 | NCBI WGS metagenome assembly SWBY01 (sample SAMN10267273, study PRJNA491770) | bioreactor metagenome | isolation source: DHS bioreactor inoculated with marine methane seep sediment | place: Japan: Omine Ridge, Nankai Trough | collected 2006-05-06 | reverse complement strand
ATGACCCCTCCTTCCAGGAGTCTCACTCCCGATGCCAAAAAGCGTCTTGAGGCGATTGAGGCGATGGAAGAGCTCGGGGCAGGATTTACCCTGGCCACCCACGATCTGGAGATACGCGGCGCGGGTGAACTACTGGGCGAGGGACAGAGCGGCCAGATCCATGAGATAGGCTACACCCTTTATACCGAACTGCTGGAGCGGACCGTACAGGCCCTTAAATCCGGCGAGCAACCTAACCTGGACCGCCCCCTGGACCACGGTGCCGAGGTGGATCTGCAACTTCCGGCCCTGTTACCGGAAGACTATATCCCGGATGTACACACCAGGCTGGTCCTGTACAAACGCATTGCCAGCAGTAAAACCAACGATGATTTGCGTGAGTTGCAGGTTGAGATGATCGACCGATTCGGGCTACTACCTGAGCAGGCTGGATTCCTCATGGGCGTAACCCAACTCAAGCTCAAGGCCAATCCAATGGGAATCCGCAAGCTGGAGGCCGGTCCCAGCGGCGGTCGCATCGTGTTTGAAGGAGAACCCAGGATCGATCCAGGGCACCTGATCAGACTGATCCAGACCCGTCCCCGGGAGTTCAAACTGGATGGCGCAGACAAGATAAAGTTCTTCCGGGAGATGCCGGAGCGGAGCAACCGCATTGATCAGGTCTCATCTATCCTGGATGAAATCAAGGGATAAGGGATAGGAATTTGAGGGATAGGGATTTGCTTTCAGCAGATACAGCGCTTTGCGCCATTAGCACGCCCAGGAGACCCATCATCGCCTGTTTAACATAACCCCAGTTATCCGTAATCGCCATTTCAGCCTCTCCTTTCTTCCATTTTGAATCCACGCCGCATAGCGTCACCTATTCTGCGGCTATTTTCAAGCACCAGCCTTGTCCAATATGAAATGAGTCTGAACTTGTGGCGTATTTCTAACATGAAATGAGTCTCAAATAGTCCAAATTGTTCATAATCACCCGATGAGAACGATTATGACGATAAAGAATTTAGACACGGTTGAGGCGCTTGAAGCCTTTCTTCAGGGCAACCAACCTGTCGCCTTTTCTGTTTTGGGCAATAAAACTGAGCGCTACAATTTCATACGAAAAACGCTGGTAAAAATCGGCTACATGAACCTGTCGAAAAGAGACAAGGGTATCGTCATTCGATACCTGTTGAAAATGACCGAATACTCACGCCAGCAACTGACGCGACTGATTAAAAAATACACCAAAACAGGCAAAATCAACTGGACGCCTTGTCGCCACAATGGTTTTACCAAAAAGTATACGAGTCACGATATCCGGCTACTGGCTAAAACAGATGAACGGCATGATACACCTTGTGGTCATGCCGTTAAGAAGCTCTGTGAACGTGCTCACCACGTGTTTAATGATCAAGCCTACGAGAACCTATCAGAAATCTCTGTTTCTCACCTCTACAACCTCAGAGATTCCGACCATTACAAACGGCAACGTCGAACCTTCACAAAAAAGCAATCGCGGCAGGTGTCTATTGGCGAAAGAAGGAAGCCTCAGTCTGATGGGAAGCCCGGTTATATTCGTATTGATACGGTTCATCAAGGTGATCAGGACAATGTAAAAGGTGTATATCATATCAATGCGGTTGACGAAGTGACGCAGTTTGAAATTGTCTGCTCTGTGGAGAAAATCAGCGAGCAATATTTGATGCCTGCGCTCGAAGAGATGCTGGAATCATTCCCCTTTACCATCCTTGGGTTTCACAGCGATAACGGCTCTGAATACGTCAACCGACGCGTCGCTGAATTACTCCAAAAACTCTTCATTGAATTTACCAAGTCACGATCAAGACACTCAAACGATAATGCCCTGGCCGAAAGCAAGAATGGATCCATCATCAGGAAGGTATTTGGCTACACGCATATCCCACAAAAATGGGCACCGGAAATCAGCCAGTTTAATCGCACTTATTTGAATCCTTACATTAATTACCATCGACCTTGCTTCTTCCCAAAAACCATAATAGATGCCAAAGGAAAGCAGCGAAAAACCTATCCTTTTAAAAACATGATGACGCCTTATGACAAGCTGAAATCTTTGCCGGATGTTGAACAATATCTAAAACCAGAGATCACTCTGGAAGCCTTAGATGAATATGCCATGAAAATGAGTGATAATGACGCGGCGGATTGCCTGCAACGAGCTCAGCAAAAGCTATTCTGCTTGATTTTCAGGCAGGATAAAACCGGTTGAATGATATGGGCTGTTTCAGACTCATTTGTTAATTGGAAAATACTGCACCAATACCACGTAGCGGCTGCATGCTGCCCTGCCCGGGTGAAAGATAGCTCAGGCAATATCAGGAACAGGATGGTATGTTAAGGGGATCTGGCTCTGATCCGGCCAGTCTTCCTCAACCGGTGGTGCTCGCAGTGGTGGTGATGGATCCCACGCCCCAACGTGACGCAGAATCCGCTCTATGACCGGCGCTTCCTCTATAACCGCCAGGAAACGCATCTCACCATCACAGTGCGGGCAGATGAGTGGGTCTACCTCGTAAACTTTTTTAATCAGCCTTGCCCATGCACTACGGGCGTCTTTGATGTACTCGGAATCCGGATTGTCTGGGTCAGAGTCAAGCCGTCCGGCTGAATATCTAAAATTAGATTGTTAGCTTTTACACTACCCCCAAATATTTCAGATTCTATTCCCTGAATAGTCTCATCCGCCCAGCATAACTACTAGTTCACCCCTATTCCTAAAATAAGTGCGCCTACCGACACAATACTGCAAGGGCGCTGTGGCGGCAGGCGAACCAAAGTTAATTGTTAAAGTCGCTTACTTAAAGATCAAAGCGTCTTTAGCAAATCAAGAATGTCCATTATCCGCTCATATACAATCGCCTGTGAGGGGCAATCCTGAATCCAATCGTTGTTATCCGGGCTGCCATCAGTCGCGCAACCGTTGGTCTTTTTCAGAATATCGGTTTCCAGTTTATCTATAGCTCCCTGGATATTGCCGTCTTCAATACTTGCAATAACCGTATTGATTTTGTTGGTCAGCGGCTTCACTTGGTTGCTGTTTTTAAACAAATCCGGGTCGATATTGTTGATTTCTGTTATCGTCTCTTGTAACTCAGTAATGGCCTCTGTTTCCACAGTAACAATAGAAATACTGACTGCATCTGGTGCACTGTTAACGGTGCCATCATTGACCACCAGATTTAAACTGTAGATACCGGCGATATCGGCCGTAAAAGTCGGATATGCCGCAGTAGTATCGCTCAGGCTTGCAGTACTACCCACTGGCAATGAGCTAAAACTCCAACTGTAGGTTAAGGTATCACCGTCGGCATCCGTGCTTTGGCTGCCGTCCAATGTAATGACATTACCTACCACGCCTGATTGGCTGACTCCGGCATCGGCTACTGGCGCTACATTGATGGTGCTAATGGTTACGGTATCGGCAACACTATCGAGCAGGCCGTCATTGACTACTAGGCTCGCTTCATAAGTTCCGGGAATATCAACGCTAAAGGTGGGGGTTACGGAAGTAGGATCATCCAATGCTGCGCTGCTGCCCGTGGGCACAGCGGTCAAACTCCAGCTATAGCTCAATGAATCGCCATCGACATCAAAGCTGGTGCTGCCGTCTAGCATGACCGTATCGCCCACGTATACTGCTTGATCCGCCCCGGCATCGGCAACCGGCGCCACATTGACGGTGCTGATGGAAACGGTGTCCACCTCACTGTCTACTGTGCCGTCACTTACCACTAGGCTTGCTTCATAAAGTCCGGGCACATCGACGGTGAAGGTTGGGAATACGGAGGTAGGATCATCTAATACCGCGCTGCTGCCTGTAGGTGCGGTGGTCAGACTCCAGCTGTAACTCAATAAATCACCATCGGCATCCGAGCTGGTGCTGCCGTCCAGGGTAACCAAGCTGCCGACCGTTACCGCCTGATCTGGGCCGGCATTGGCGACAGGCGCCATATTGACTAGAGTAACAGTGATGGCAAAGTTCTGCCCAGTGACACTATTGCCTTGACCGTCATCAACATTGAAACCAAAGTCTCCATTGGTTGTCTCGGAGCCGTCGTGGATATAAACCACACGCCCCGCGTCGATATCGGCCTGGGTGAAGCCGGTGATGGCGACGCCCGAATTGGTAGTCAATTCCATCTGCCCGTTGGCCGGACCGCTGGTAACGGTAAAGTTGATGCTGCTGGCCGGTTGCTCGGTATCGCTAAAAGCCAGTTCGGCACTGCTGATGGTGTCGGTACCACCTTCGAGCACATCTGAACCGGTGTTGGATACTTCGCTCGGCGCTGTATCATCAACCGGCGTAACAGTGATGTTAAAGTTCTGCCCGATGACACTGTTGCCCCGACCGTCATCAACATTGAAACCAAAGTTTCCGTTGGTGGTATCGGAGCCGTTGTGGATATAGACCAGCAGACCTGCATCGATATCGGCCTGGGTGAAGCCGGTAATGGCGACGCCCGGATTGGCGGTCAATTCCAGCTGGCCGTTGGCCGGACCACTGGTAACCGTGTAGGTAATCGCCCCAGGTGGTTGCCCAATGTCACTGAAAGCAAGCTCGTCACTGTTTATTGTGTCAGTACCACCCTCAGCAACAGTCGAACCGGTATTGGCCACTTCGATCGGTGCTGTGGTGTCGATGATATTCACCGTACGCGTTATCTGAGCCGCAGCATTACCGGAGGAGTCGGTAACGTCATAGGTGACGGTGTAACTACCCAACACACTGGTGTCTATGGGTAGACCACCAGTAACGATGCTGGCAGTGATGTCGCCATCGGCATTATCCGAGGCGGTGGCTCCGGCATCTGCATAGGCGCTGCCTATCTCAACAGTGACTGGGCTGCTGCCGGTCAGGCTAATAACCGGCACCGTGGTATCAACCACATTTACCGTACGCGTTACCTGTGCAGCAGCATTACCCGAGGAGTCGGTCACATCATAGGCGACGGTGTAACTACCCAACACACTGGTGTCTATGGGCAGACCACCAGTAACGATGCTGGCAGTTATGTCGCCATCGGCATTATCCGAGGCGGTGGCGCCGGCATCTGCATAGGCGCTGCCTATCTCAATAGTGACTGGGCTGGCGCCTATCAAAGTGATAACCGGTTTCGTGGTATCGGTCCTGGAGATAACTTCAATATTGAAGCGGTCAGTGATGATTGTAATACCATCAGTTAGCTCAAACTCAAAGAAGTCGTCAGCATCTGCTGGGTTGAATACCACATAACTGGCGCCAGAGCTTTCACCGTTAGGATCTGCATGGAAAGCCCCAATTATGATATCTGGATAACCATCGCCATTGGCGTCCCCCGCTCCGGAGACGGACCAACCGCTATAATCACCTGCGGCGATGCCGTTCACAATAAAACCATCTGTACCATTTAGGACTGAGAGATCAATAAATGATCCCAATGTGTCCCCACCAAATACCACATGGCTAGCACCGGCGTTTAAATTACCGTTGGGACTGCGATTAACATTTCCTATTAGGACATCGCTATAACCATCACCATTGAGATCCCCCGCCGATGAGACATAGAAATGGCCTGAAATACCTCCAGCAACGAAACCGTCACTGCCATGTATAGTCGATAGCTCTATGCTCGCCGCAAATGTGGAGGCGCCGTACACCACATGACTCGTGCCACTAGAGCCGATTATGACATCATCATAACCATCACCATTGACATCCCCCGCAGAAGAAACAGTCCAGCCACTATGAGTATGCTCGGCGGTTCCGTTCATAACAAAACCATCATTGTCGTTCAAGGCCGAGAGTTCTATGGATGACCCCAATGCGGCTCCACCAAACACTACATAGCTTGCACCGGCTAAATAATAACCATGGGGCTCGGCCGACACAGCTCCAACAATAACATCATCATAACCGTCGGCATTGACATCTCCCGCAGAGGATACGGACCAGCCGCTCTTATCACCAGCCAGGACACCGTTCATGACAAAACCATTATTGCCATCTAGGCCTGAGAGCTCTATAGATGCCCCTAACGATGAACCACCGTACACCACATAGCTGGCACCGGCACTCGTATTGCCATCAGGATCAGCGTAAGGTGCACCGATGAGGATGTCAGCATAACCGTCACCATTGACATCTCCCGCGGCAGAGACTGGGTTACCACTTTGGTCGCCCGCTGCAACACCATTTATAACAAAACCATCGGTGCCATCTATTGCAGAGAGCTCAACAGATATCCCAAATGAGGCCCTTCCATACACCACATAGCTAGCGCCAGCAGCCCCGTCGGCTAGACGAACACCGATGATGATATCCCCATAGCCATCACCATTAACATCCCCTGCTGAGGAGACGGATTCGCCAGTATAATCATACTCGACGGCACCATTTATGACGAAACCATCTGTGCCGTCAAGGTCTGAGAGTTCAATTGGGCTGTCTGTGAAGTCCCATGCTGATCGCCCAAACACCACATAGCCGGCGCCAGCATAAGAAATGCCATGGGGATCGGCGATTGGAGCCCCTATGATGACATCATCAATGCCATCACCATTCACATCCCCTGCCGAGGAGACGGAATAGCCGCTATAGTCTTCGATGGCTGCGCCATTCAGCACAAAGCCATTGCTGCCGTTTATATCGGATAACTCTATGACTGCTGGAAAGGAGGATGGAGTTGGGGTTGTTCCATCATGGATGTATTCTAGTTTGCCGTCATCTATATCCTGCTGAGTGAACTGCACCGTAGATATACCGTCCAATTCCAAGTGCCCATGGGCCGGGGCCTGGGTCACTGTATAGATCAAATCAGAGGCGGGAGTATCAGCATCAATTGCCTGCAAATAGGAAGTATCAATAGTGCCGCGTCCCCCTTGATCTACACTCAAATAGATATTGGTGGTTAATTGTGGCGCATCATAAATATTACTTACCGGCCCCACCGCGTCCGAAGTTAGTCTCTCATTGGTCCCACCACCATCGGTATAGCTCACCACCACGGAGATCTGGGCACCCACATCCGCATCAGTCAGGGTATAACTGGTGCCGGCAGCACCCGGGACGGCACCACTATCACGCCACCACTGGTAACTGAAAATATTCAATCCATCGGCATCACTAATACCGCTGACATCAGCAGTTAAGGTCTGACCCTGGGTTGCAGTACCGGTTATGGTTGGGAGACCTACCGGAGGGGTGTTGTTTGAAATAATCTCAATGTTGAAGCGATCGGTTAGGGTGGTGGTGCCGTCGGTTAGCTCAAACTCGAAGAAATCTGCACTATCGGCCGCGACAGGACTACCGAATACCACATAACTGGCGCCAGAGCGATTGGCATTGGGATCGGCGTGATAGGCACCGATGATGACATCTCCGTAACCGTCACTATTGAGATCCCCTGCCCCAGAGACAGAAACACTGCTCAAATCATCTTGGGTAACACCGTTCATGACAAAACCATCACTACCATCCAAGGCCGAGAGCTCTATGGACGCCCCCAACGCGGCCCCACCAAATACCACATAGCTTGCGCCAGCTTCTGTAATGCCATTGGGATCGGCACCTTGGGCTCCGATGATGACATCACTATAACCGTCACCATTGAGATCCCCCGCTGCAGAAACAGAATAGCCGCTCAAATCACTCGCAGCGACACCGTTGATGACTAAGCCATCATTGCCATCCAGGGCCGATAACTCTATAGTTGCCCCTAACGAGGTCCCGCCATACACTACATAACTGGCACCAGCACTCGTATTGTCATTGGGATCGACACCGTGGGCACCGATGACGATGTCCCCGAAACCATCACCATTCACATCCCCCGCTGCAGAGACAGAAATACCGCTACGATCATTCACTGCGGCTCCGTTTATGATAAAACCATCAGCCCCATTCAGAACCGAGAGCTCGATGGTCGGCCCAAATGAGGTCCTGCCGTACATCACGTAACTGGTGCCGGCTCCTGAAATACCATTGGGATCGGCCTGAGAAGCGCCGATGATGACATCATCGAAACCATCACCGTTGACATCCCCCGCTGAGGATACGGGCCTGCCGCTTTTATCATTCTCGGCAACACCATTCATGACAAAACCATCAGTGCCATTTAGGGCTGAGAGCTCTATGGACGACCCCAAGGCAGTCCCACCGAATACCACATAGCTGGCGCCAGCTTGTGGATTACCATTAGGATCGGCCAGAGAAGCACCGATAATGACATCATCATAACCATCACCATTGACATCCCCCGCTGCAGAGACAAAAATACCGCATTGATCACTCGCTGAAACCCCGTTGATGACAAAACCATCGGTGCCGTCTAGGGCCGAGAGTTCAATGGACGCTCCAAACGAGGCCCTGCCGTACACCACATAGCTGGCTCCAGACCCACTGCCATTAGGATTGGCTTGGTAGGCGCCAATGATGACATCATCATAGCCATCACCATTCACATCCCCGGCCGCTGAAACAGAAATGCCGGTATAATCGTACTCAGCAACGCCGTTTATGACGAAACCATCGGTGCCATCCAGGACCGAGAGTTCAATCGGTGTGTCTGCAAAATCCCATGCCGAGCGCCCAAACACCACATAGCCAGCACCAGCCCTCTCATTGCTATTGGGATCAGCACCGTAAGCCCCGATGATGACATCACCAATACCGTCACCATTAACATCTCCCGCCGCAGAGACAGAAACCCCACTAAAGTCATCGTAGGCTACACCATTTAACGTAAAACCATTACGACCGTTTATCTGGGATAGCTCAATGACCGCCGGGAAGGGAGATGGCGTTGCCCCATCGTTCACATACACGACCTTGCCATCATCAATATCTTGCTGGGTGAACTGTGTGGTGAGAACGCCGTCCAGTTCCAGGTGACCATGGGCCGGGGCCTGGGTTACTGTATAGATCAAATCAGATGCGGGGGTGTCCGTATCGATGGTCTGCAGATGAGAGGTGTCGATGACACCGCTATATCCCTGATCGACACTCAAATAGACATTGTTGGTTAACTGCGGTATTTCGTTAGCAACCACGACCATGGTTACGGTCAGAATCATTCCGAACAACAAACTCAATAAGCGGGACTTTCTTGATGCGAACATTCTTGTTTCCTCCCTGCAAGTGATTTCTTCTTAGTATTAATTCTTGCGACCACAGACAGCCGCGTTCTACAAAACCATGTTACTTTGGTGGTAGATGTTTCGTCAACTCATCCGGTCCAACAGAAGAAAAACCAGGTCAGTGAGCAATTGTTTCTAATATACCTGAGAGCGAATATAGCGATAGTTACTTGACCACAATGTGCGCTATTTAGAAAAAAGGGGTAAAAAGATTAGAGCCTGAGATATCCCCGCAAAAAGCACTTGATATAAACATGTTGAGAAGTATATTTAATCTAAAACAGCGTATACACCGGATCTTTTCAGGTAGATGAACTGCTCAGCTTTCAGCCGGAAGGCGGGGGTGAGCACGTCCTGTTGTATCTGCAAAAGCGCAATACAAATACCGAATGGCTGGCAAAGCAACTGGCGAGATTCGCCGGGGTGCCAGTCAAGGATGTGGGCTACGCTGGGCTGAAGGATAGAAACTCGGTATCCAGTCAGTGGTTTTCTCTGCGGATGCCATCAACAGCTGATCCAGACTGGGGACAACTGGAGTCGGATGAACTTCAGGTACTGGAGGCAGTACGGCACAGAGGGATAGGAATTTGCTTTCAGCAGATGCAGCGCTTTGCGCCATTAGCACGGATATCCTTACCCTGACCGCCACCCCCATACCCCGAACCCTGAATATGGCACTGTCAGGATT
>SWBY01005076.1_pt2 | contig 9873 bp, 7 predicted proteins | sample 4693071 | NCBI WGS metagenome assembly SWBY01 (sample SAMN10267273, study PRJNA491770) | bioreactor metagenome | isolation source: DHS bioreactor inoculated with marine methane seep sediment | place: Japan: Omine Ridge, Nankai Trough | collected 2006-05-06 | reverse complement strand
GCAGAAAACCACTGAAGAGATTGTCTTCCCTGAATCGATCACCCATACTGTATGAATAAATTCCGGGGATGGTTTCCTTGCCGATAGTATCACTTCTGGTAAAGCGATAGCCCAAGCCCCAGAGTATCTCCAGCTCATAGGCCATATTAAAACGATGCTGGAAATCAAGATCAGCAATATCGATACTCTCATCGACAAAAAACTCATTACGGTCGCTATGGTCGTAATAGGCTTGGAAAATCAATTCAGATTCTTGTGAAAAAGTACGGGTCCAACGACCAAGCAGGTTCCCGCCTGAAACCGGAGCGTCTGTATTTTCCTGATGATAAAAAGGTGGAAAAGGACTGATGTAACTTGTTGATTCTCCAGATTTACCTCCATAGATATCACCCTGTAATGTCACTTTATTTATGGCGGTGACATTCATATCCATTCGGAATCCCCCACGAGCCTGGTGGTAGCCATCGGCACCATCTTCACCTGATGGTATTTCAAAATTACCTCGGTCAAAATATTTGCCATACAATCGATAGGAAATTTTTTCATTCAGCCAACCACCGTAGCGGGCTGCTAGCTCGCCACTTGCACTTGTTTCTCCTTGCAGGTTTACTAGCCCTCCCTGGGTATCGGCACTGTCCTTACTGATAATGTAAATAATTCCATTGACCGCATTTGCTCCCCATAGGGTTCCTCCAGGCCCCCGGATGACCTCAATACGTTCGATATCCTCAAGCATGAGATCCTGTACATCCCAGAATACTCCGGAAAAAAGAGGAGAATAAGCGGTTCGGCCATCAATCATAACCAGCATTTTATTGGAAAACCTGGAGGCAGATCCCCGGGCACTGACAGCCCACTTATTAGCATCAATCTGATAGACATGCATGCCTGGTACCATCCGTAAAGCCTCTGGAATACTGTGAACTCCGCTTCTCCGAATATCTTCCTGGGTGATGGTATATATTGCTGCTGGAGTATTACTTGCTTTTTCAGGTACCTTGGCTACAGAAATAACCTCCACATCAAGGAGTTCATCCAAAGAAAGGAGGCTCAGGTCACTTGCCTGACTTTGCGCAGGGGCAAGCAGGGATGAAATGGTTATGAGTATTCCTGTGGAGAGTATAGAAAAAGAGAGAGGCTTTTTTTTATTTCTGAAGGTAAAATGCATGACAAAACTTCCTTATTGTAAGAAATTAAAGGTGACTACTTCTATCTCTAGTGTTTTGTATTATTAGTTAAAATATCATATAATATTAGCCGGCAAATTAGAAATATAATTGGTTTTTTTTAAGAAAATAGTTTCTCTGACTAGTTTTAGGTGCTGTTATTTTTTTTCAAGCAGCTTCAACATCGGCTGATCATCCTCGTGCAGCTTGATTTCAGGGCTCCAGCTGAGCCAATCCTCTTCCGGCTCTCTGTGGAGTGTAAAAAGAGAGCCGTTTTGTACTTTATTGCCCATTTCCTTTTCCGGGGTAATAAAAGATATCCCCCCATCAAGCAAGCTTGCCAGTGATTCTGTACTGATTTTCATGGAAGTCATAAGACCTCCTTGTATCCTAATTCCACTAGAGTTCCAGAATTTTGTCTTTTCATGGATAAGCTTTTTATATGGTTCATGAATATTGATATGGATAAGAATCTTTCGACTGTCCTCTGAAAGCTCTATTTCTGTAATATGGCCCACTTTCATTTGACGAAAATAAACCGGTTTGCCGGAACCAAGAGATCCCAGTTGAGGACTTTCGAGAATGAGCTGAAGTCCGGAATTATCCTGCAGCGCTTCACCCAAACTGCTATAAAGGGTAAAGGTTGATTTTTTCAGAACTGATTTTTGCTCGCCTTCAGGGCTCATAAAACTCACACCTCCAGCAAGGATTGATTTTAACGTGCCGAATTTCACACTGATATTAGGAAGATTGGCCTTGAATTCAACACTACTGATGTCCCAGAATTTACTGTCTGAGCTTACAAGGTGACTGTATTTCGGATAAATGAGGATTCTGGTATTTATCAAGTCGTTTGTATCGAGCTTAACAGAGATTATCTCACCAACTTTGATCTTCTTGTAGAGAACAGGTGATTCAGGACTGTGAGAGGAGTTTTTTGTTGAGATGAGTGTTAGGTGCAGACCTGGACTATTTGCATGCCGGGGAGGTGGTTCATCTTCAGCCTGGAATATGTTTCTTTTTTCCCCTGTACTTCCTGGAAGTATTTCAAAATAGTTTCCTGAAACAATCGTTTCAAGGCCGGATATTTTGCTTGCGGAAAGCTCAGGTTTGACCACCCAGAATTTTGTTTCTGCAGTTAATTTATCTGCTGCTTCCTTAACCATTTCTATTTCGGCATCAACGCTTTGGAGATCAGAAGTTATGGCTAATTTTTTCAGGAGACCAACGGATAAACCTTTATAAAGAACTTGAGTCTTCCCGGGTGTAAGACCGGTAGCTTCTTTAACCCGTACGGTGATATCAATTCCTCTTTCCTGAATGGCCTTAAAACCAAGCCATCCTGCTATAGCGAGTGTTACCAGGGGAAGAATCCATACAGGAGAAATGGTTTTTTTCTTTTTGATGTCCAATTGTTCCATGATATTTTAGTTAAAGTAAAGGTTGATGGACTCGTAAAAACCTTATAATTTGCCGGATCGTCATTCCGGGCTTGACCCGGAATCCAGTCTTTTCAGCTTGTTATAGATTCCGGGTCAAGCCCGGAATGACGTTGTGGCGACTTTTTACGAGACTATCAAGGTTAACAAGCTCGTAAAAAACTTAGGTTTTTCGATGGCTAAGTAAAAGACTTTATATGCGAGGCGCGTAAATTTCCTATCATTTCGGCGTACTAGAGTGCGTCGTAATGGTAGAAAATTTATACCCCAAGGGCACTTCCTCCGGAGCGCACAACGAAGCAGATGAAGAGTTTTTACGACGCCATCAAAGGTTAGTTCATGGAGCACTGCGCTCCCCCCATGAAAAGCTGTTATCTGGGTAAAAGTTCAGCAGTGTTTCAGGTTTGTTCAAACAGATCAGTCAACAAGAGTTAAGTCAATGTTGGTTGAACTGTTTGGGCGAAGATGAGGTGCTGCTGGACTTTTACAGTGATCCCACAGCAGTCGGGAATCAAAACTAATGGCGGCAAGCATTGTACTGATGACTAGCAATGTGAAAAATGTTGCCCCCCGGCAGAGAGTAGTGGAACTGAGATTAGAAAAATTCACAAGTGAGGCCATGAGCGCAACAACAAAGATGTCAAGCATGGACCAGCGGCCAATAAATTCAATGAAGCGAAACATGATACTTTTCTGGCGCAGACTTGTCTGGAAACGGAAATGAACAGAAAGAAGTATGATAAGAAGTCCCAGTATTTTAAATAAGGGTACAAGGATGGAAGCGATAAAAATAATCAGGCCGATTCCGTATTCACCGGAGTGAAAAAAATAGATGATCCCATCCATGATGGTTGAATATTGAGGGACACCGAAAGAATCGATTCGCATCATGGGGAGAATATTCGCGGGAACAAGAAAGATAATCGAACAAATCAGTAAGGCCCAGGTTTTTTCCAGACTTTTCGAGGATCGATACGAAAGAGTGTTGTTACACCTGGGGCAGGATACTGTATCTGGGTATGCAGTATTCTGCAGGGAGACAGGCAGACTGCAATCATGACAAAGTAGAATATTGTTGGCCATGGCTGTTGCCTTTAATGGCAGGGATTGATTGTCATCCCTACTGTGATTTTGCTCGAATTCCTGGAGCTTATCTATCAGTCGCCAGAATTCCTGCCTGTCCAGGAGTGTAATAGAGAGCACCATGGAAATGCTGAGAAGAATAAACGCGAAAAATCCCGTCTCGTAATGGATAGTTGCCAGAGTATGAACCTTGATAACGGTGATGAGAACACCAATAAGATACACCTCGGTCATTCCCCACTCTTCAAGGTGACGAAAGATGCGGAAAAGATAACTTAAAAAATGATTATAACGTCTTCGTTTCAGATACAGTGAGACGATGAATAGAAGAAAAAGTCTGAGGAAAGGGATAAGGATACTGCTGAGAAAAATCATTAAGGCAACAAGAGGATAGCCGTTTGAATAGACATTCCAAAAACTATCCAGTACTGATGCAGAGTGGATCTGCCCAAGGGCCTCTATGGTAAGAAGAGGGAAAAAAATTGCAGGAAAAAAGACAAGAAGGCCAGTGAAACTTATCGCCAGGATTCTATCCACCGAGTTACGTTGCGGGGTGACAATTCTGCATGCGCAACGTGGGCAATCACCGAGAGATCCTTTTGCTACCATTGATCTTTCAAGGAGCAGATCACAGTTTGGACAGATGATGGCTGGGGGGAGCTTTTTCATGATCTAATCATTACACAGTAAAGATGAAGAGATCAAGACTGAGATGAAAGAAGCAGGAGGGGTACACATGGCACCCCCCTTGTAAACACAGATGCCGGAAATCAGTTCACTACCAATTAATTTCTTCGAGAACCTCTCCCCTGGTCGAGATGGTAATCTGGGATACCGGAACTTCTTTGCCTGCCTTTTCAATGGCCTGTTTGATGATGGTATTCATGGAACCACAACAGGGAACTTCCATAATCAGGATAGTAAGGCTGTTGAGATTGCATAAGGATATAATCTCGGCAAAACGCTGTACGTAACCGGAAGCATCATCAAACTTTGGACAGCCCATCATAACCACTTTGCCAACAAGAAAATCTGCCTGGAAATTGGGTGCTGATACTGCACAACAATCAGCAACAACCAACAGATCAGCGCCTTGAAGAAATGGTGCGCTTGGAGGTACGAGGCGTATCTGAACCGGCCAGTGACTAAGAGCGGTGCTGCCTCCTGTCACATTAAGGCTTGGTTTGTTTGCTGTCTGACAGGGTGTTTGCGGAGCAAAGGTCTTGAGCCTGGCAGAAGGACAGCCAGAGACAGGCGCGGCTTGTTGACTTGGCTCTTGTTTTTTCATGTTAGCCAGAAACTCCTCAACTGCATCTTCATCAAAGTCTTCTGCCTGACGTTCAATAATTTTCAATGCCCCGGTTGGACAGGAGCCAAGGCATGCCCCGAGACCGTCACAGAGATTGTCGGAGACAAGCTTAGCCTTGCCATCAACGATCTGCAAAGAGCCCTCGGCGCAGTCGGGAACACAGAGGCCACAGCCGTCACATAATTCTTCATCAATTTCTATAATTTTCCGCATTATCTTCATGATTGAGTCCTTTTAATTTTTAGTACCTTACAAGTCGTTTTGTTGCTTTTTAGCTCTTCAAGAGGGCACTGAACTGAGTCCCGACTTGTTTTCCGTTTATCGAGCCTGGGTTTTTATCTGAATAAAATCATGAATAAACAATAAGTTCCTTGACTTAGGTCAAGTTCATAATTTGTTTGTTAGCTTTTTTCCAGTTCCAGTCTTGAGATCCTGCGCAGAGGGTGGGATATCCTTTTCTAACTTCTTAGCCAGCAGACAGGCATCATGGAAAATGTTGCTCGTTTTCAAATCCGCATCGCTTTTTGGGCTTGGGGAGGAGAAGAGATTTTCTACTGTTGCTATAAGTGTATCTTCGGCCTTTAACTCGACAAGTATCTCCTTCCAGCCCTCAATATCAACAAGCAGAGCAGCAGTGACGACGGCTGCCATATTTCCCTGTTCTTCCTTGCAGATTGTTTCGGCAAGTTCGGCCCTCTTTTCGACAAGTTTATACCTGTCAGGAGAAGAATGGAGCTTTTTACGTATAACGACACTCAAGCGATCCTTGAAAAGATTCCCCTGTTTGACAAGGAGTTCCTGAGGCATCGAGCCAAGACATTGATCAGCATGGGGGCAATAGGCTGCACAACCAAAGTCAATTTTTGGATTTAAAACCTTATTACCGCATTTTTTGCAGCTGCGTTGACTATCATCTTTAAAAAATTCCAGTACATTTCCACAATGGGGACAGGGAATTTCAAAGACTGCTTCTCCATCCCAATATCTGTTGTCCTGGCCTGGGCATTGCATTTTCAATTACTCCTTGTTTGACAGAACTGCTTCCTTAAGTGATTCTAGTCCGTGTCGTTCCATAAATCTGGCGGTTCGTGATTGCGGGTAGGCATTTTCCTGATAAAAGGTAAGACATTTTTCAACAAGTGCCAGTGCCTGTTCCTCATTGAGATTTTTGGCAACTACTTCACCAATACGGGGTCGTCCACCGCCATTTCCACCAAAAACAACAGTCCAGCCTTTTGTCGAGGCAACGAGTCCAACATCTCTGATATAGGGCTCAGTACAGCACATCCGGCAGCCGGAAACACCGATTTTGACCTTGGCAGGCAAGGGTGTGCTAAAGGAGAGTTTTTCCAACTTTTCTCCCATTGACAGGGCATCCATTACCCCATATTTGCACCAGTTTGAACCGGGGCAGGCCTGAACATAAGTGACACCGTTATCAGGCACCGGCCGTGTCAGCTTAGCTAATTTTTCTTGTAACTCCTTCTGCTCATCTTCCTCCATACCTAGAAGAGCGAGGCGCTGAGCACCGGTAATCTTAGTCATCGGCACCTCATATTCATTAATGAGTGAGACGATTTCTTTTAGTTTTTCAGGGGAAAAGAGCCCCATATTCAGGCCGGCTACCGTGCTAAAGTTTTTGTTTGTAGTTTGAGAGTCCATGATCATCACTAGAAAGAGGTAACTGTTCAGCAAGTGTTACTCAATTGGAGTAAATTTTTACAGATATATTAACTTGTTTGATCTGAGAAATGTGATTAACCACAAAGCTCAGCTGGCTGAAATCCGTAATTTAGAGTTATCACCAAGTCTGCAATCGCCAGGGGACTGGACTCCTAGATGAATACTGAAAACATGGCTGAGTTTCGTAAGTCTTCAGATAAAAAAGGCAGGACACGGATAAACCATGCCCTGCCAGGGAAGAATTATTTTTGACAGGGGATTTACCTAGCCAAGTATGGTTTTGAGATCATCGGCAGCAGTTTCTCCAATCGGCTTTACTGCAAAGTTCTCTACCAGTACATTCAGAACATTGGGGGTAATGAATGCCGGCAGGGAGGGTCCGAGACGGATATCTTTGATGCCGAGGCTGAACAGTGACAGAAGAATAACTACTGCTTTCTGCTCATACCATGAAAGGATGAATGACAACGGCAGATCGTTCACACCACACTCAAATGCTCCGGCCAGGGCCACAGCAATCTGGATTGCGGAGTAGGCGTCATTACACTGACCCACATCAAGGAGTCGGGGGATGCCACCTATATCACCAAATTTTTTATCAAAGAAACGAAACTTACCACAGGCAAGTGTCAGTATTATACAGTCAGAGGGGATCTGTTCAGCGATCTCGGTAAAATAATTTCTACCAGGTTTAGCACCGTCGCAGCCGCCAACCAGGAAGAAGTGACGGATGGCTTTGGTCTTAACACCTTCGATGACCTTATCGGCAACACCAAGAACAGTATTTCTGGCGAAACCAACCAGGACGGTATCGTTATCAACTTCATCGGTAAAGCCGTCCATGGCCAGGGCCTTTTCAATCACGGGCGTGAAATCCTTGTCGTCGCCGATATGAGCAACATCAGGCCAACCAACGAGTCCTGTGGTAAAGACATTGTCCTTATAGGAATCTTTGGGCTTCTGGATACAGTTAGTGGTGAAAAGGATAGCACCCGGGAATTTCGGCATCTCTTTCTGCTGATTCTGCCAGGCAGTACCAAAGTGGCCGTAAAAGTGGGCATATTTTTTCAGCTCGGGATAACCGTGGCAAGGCATCATCTCACCATGGGTGTAAATATTAATTCCTTTACCTTCAGTTTGCTTAAGCAGCATATCAAGATCTTTGAGATCATGACCGGTTACAAGGATACATTTACCAGGGATATGTCCCAGGGGAACTTCAGTTGGCACTGGATGACCATAGGTTCCAGTGTTACCAGCGTCCAAAAGCTCCATGGCTTTGATATTCACTTCACCACACTTAAGAGCCAGAGCTACGAGATCTTCAAGAGCCATATCAGTGGTAAGAGCTGCCATAGCCTCATGGATGTAAGCATATACGGCATCATCTTCTTTTCCGAGGACAAAGGCGTGGTCCGCGTAAGCAGCAAGGCCTCGCAGTCCATACATGGTGATCTGCTTGAGAGAGCTGAGGTCTTCGTTTTCATCAAGGTTTGGAATAAAGTTAAGTGCTGAACCTTGTTGTTCCAGTTCAACCAGGGAATCAGCAGGGGTAAAGTTAAGAGCTGCAGCACTTGAATTAATAGAACCACCGGCCGCTTCAACTTTAGTCTGCAGAGCATCACGCAGCTCAACAGCCTTGTGGATCCAGGTCTCAAAACGCGCAGGATCAAAATCGACATTGGTCAGACAGGCAAAAATGGCTTCACAGGTAAAATGGTCGACATCACTATCCACAACTCCAACCTTACGACCGGCGGTGGCAACAATGGAAAGACCCTGTACCGCGTGGGTAAGAAGATCTTCAAGACCGGCAACTTCTTCGGTTTTGCCGCAAACGCCTATTTTTTCACAGGCAATTCCTTTGGCAGTTTGTTCACATTGGTTACAAAACATAATTTATCCTCCATTAAGAGATGGGTAAGGTAATACTGTTCCTAACAATTTAAAGATCATTTTTGATAAGTCAAATTTTTGCTTACTGATCAATTGTTATGGATAGTATCAGAGTAGTGGAAGGACTTCCTTGATCTAGGTCAATTAAGGGGATTTAATTGGGGCTATTTCGTTTTTTATTATGATTTCAATAACAAATGGGATCAAGATTGTTTGGCAATGAGAAGCATTATCGAATCTTTACTGGAATTGAAGCTGCTTTTGTGATAATCGCCAAAGAGATTCTGGATACGAAAACCGGATTCCTCTATTAACTGTTGCCATTTGTCAGGAGAGTAAGAGACAAATGAATAGCGATGGCTGAGATCTTCTTTAGCTTTTTCGGTTGTGGCAGGACGTACCCGGAACCTCTCTTCCATGGTAAGTTGTTGACGACTTCTATCAAACCATTTCAACGTTTCTTTGATAAGCCTGCCACCATCTTCCAGGTCAAACATTTGAAACTGAAATATTTTTTTCCCATCGAGCTTAATTAATCTTTTGTCGGCAATGTGGAGTTGCAGAAAAAGTTTCCCGTCAGCAGTAAGGGCGTTTTTAACTTCATTTAAACAGGACTTGATGGCGCTAAGATCAGGCAGAAGATTAAGAGTATTATAGGGGATAAGGATAGTTGAAAAAGAACATTGAAAACCAAGTTTGCACATATCCATGCAGGCATATCTTTTATTACTCTGCTCGTGTCGTTTGGCACTTGCAAGCATCCGAGAGGAAATATCAATCCCGCTGGTATCATATCCCTGCTCAGCCAAACACCTGGTTATTCTGCCGCTGCCACAGCCGAGTTCAAGTATTTTACCTGTCTTTTCTATTGTCTCAAGGTAGAAATCGACATCATCATGGAAGTGATTCATCTCAAGATCATAAAACATGCAGTACTGTTCATGGCTTAAAGGGAGAAAGATTTCTTTTGGTTCCTGGTGGTATTCCATGGAGAGATCCTTTGCTACTTCCGGACAGTGAGGGAATTGTGAACCAAAAAGCCCCAGTGTAAGATGTTGATTACACTGGGGCTTTTGTGTCTGGCGGAGAGGGTGAGATTCGAACTCACGGTACTTGCGTACACACGCGTTCCAGGCGTGCACCTTAAGCCACTCGGTCACCTCTCCGAAGAGTTATTTTTACTACGAACGAGTGAGCTAGTTTGTATCCTGTGAAGAGAATTTTCGCAATAGAAATTTTTCCGTATGCCTCGGAGTCTACGCTTACCTGATCTTGAACATAAATTTCTAACTTTTCA
>SWBY01004848.1_pt1 | contig 9883 bp, 2 predicted proteins | sample 4693071 | NCBI WGS metagenome assembly SWBY01 (sample SAMN10267273, study PRJNA491770) | bioreactor metagenome | isolation source: DHS bioreactor inoculated with marine methane seep sediment | place: Japan: Omine Ridge, Nankai Trough | collected 2006-05-06 | reverse complement strand
ACCGGTGGAGGAACCGCTTATGACCTCAGTATTACCTCCGGTCAACCCGAGATCATTGAGAACGAGAGCGGGCTTCTTATTCACTTTGAAATGATAGGCGCCCAGTTAGGTCTGGAACCCCTTGCGCCGGAACTTACCGTGGACCTCGGCGATATCGAACCCGGGGAACTGAATGTTATCCAATGGGTGATGATATCAACTCTGCAAGGCGAGTTTACTGATTTTGAGGCGACTTTCGTGCATACCGACGCCATCGGAGACGCTAATATTTCGTTATTCGAGAGCGTAGAAATTCACCCCATGGATCATGTCATACGCATCGATAATCCCGGGGATGACAATCTGCCGGACTTCCTGGTGGACGATGTCCTCGACCCGGATGACTACCCGGACATCATCTATTCCAGCGAGGGATTTACGTTACCGGTGAATCTTGCTGTTGACGCTTCTGTGGATCATAATCCGGAAACCGGCAACCTGATTGTCCATCTCACGGCTGACATGCCGACGGGTTGGGCGTATCTGCGGATGGATGATCCTGCCGTGGATGGGCTGACTTACGTGCTGACCAACGTGGAACGATCCGATGGGAAGGTCATCTTGCCGGACTACAACGTTTGGACGACCCACAGGATACGAAGAATCTATGGAGAACCGCCTGAATCACTGTACTGGTTCCATCTCGTAGATAAAGACAGTACGGGATCTTATACCCTGACGTATGAGGAAATCCCGGGAACTCCGACGCCAACACAAACGCCCACCGGGACCCCTGCCACACCCACTGCAACTCCAACCCAGATAGATACGCCGGTATTTTCTACGCCGACTCCTACTCCCATCGATTCACCAACACCTGAAGCAACATCGACACCCGGCATGGCGGTTATACCCAGCACAACACCTCAGGGTATTTTTATCATGATTTTCCTTTTCGGGATATTGTTGGGTCACCGTATTCTGAAAAAACGAACAATCTGATTACTCGGCAACTACCGGAAGAATTGCAGGTTGAGCATATTCAGATCAGGGAAGGAAGAATCATTTTGGGAGGAGGTTATGAGAAAAATGGAGCATAATCAAAATTCTGGATTAGATTTTGGGTATCAACTGTGTCGATGCGGGCTTTATCAGGATGCAATGATGGAATTCCGTAAAGCGATAAAAGTGGAAAACAAACCCGATATTCAAGAAGTGAATCCCGTGCTTTTATCTTTCTATTCTTTTGCGATGGCTCATGCAACTTTAGATTTTAAAGAAGCCATAAAATTAAGCAGAATTGCTATGAACAGGGGAAAACAGTTTCCTTGTACATATCTAAATATGGGAAAAATCTATGAATCCTCAGGCAATCGAAAGAAAGCGATCAATACGTATCGTAAAGGATATCGCGAACATTCAGACAATGCTGTACTTTTATCCTCTCTTCAACGATTAAGTCCCCGTGCCAGGATTTTCTGCCCATATCTTGACCGGGATCATGTCCTCAATAAGTTTGCCGCCGCCTTTTTCCGATGTGAATGTGTGAAAAAAGTAAAGGCTGTATTTAAACAAACTTGGGATCGAATAATGCGTTCGATGAGTAGTTTATGGTTCACCAGGTACTGGACATGATTTTGGTGCATGAGGATAGAAACGGTTTTGTTTGACAATTACTCTGAGCTGCTGCAATTGTAGTCAAAAAATGGCAATTCCCACCGAAATAAAGGATAATCATATCTTATAAGGAGGTTGCCTTTATGGTGATGAAAAACAAGAATGTGTTACAAAACGAGATCATAGCCCACCGATACAAGATCATAAAACAACTCGGCAAAGGCGGCATGGGAATTGTTTATCTGGTTGAGGACATTCTCAAGGGCAACAAATTGGAAGCCCTGAAAATAATAAGGAAAGAAATTGTAGACGAAAACGCTCTTGAAATTTTCCAGCGGGAATTTGATGTCATGACCCGGTTAAAACATCCAAACCTGGCTCAAGTCTATGATTTCGGATTTGACCAACAAGACGATAATTATTTTATCACCATGGAATATATCGACGGAATTTCCTTGAAAAAGCAACTCAAACTAAATGGAAAATTTACACAAGAGCAGACAATCGATATTATAGTAGCACTGTGCCGAACATTGGAATTTATACATACCAGAAAAGTATTTCATAATGATATCAAACCGGCCAATATCATGTTGCAGAGTATCCGGCAACCGGATCCGATGATTAAAGTATTGGATTTCGGGCTGTCCGATTTAGGTAAACCTGAAAATCGCAAGACAAAGGGAACATTGCAATACATAGCGCCGGAGACATTATTCGGGGCAATAACCCGTCAGGCGGATATCTATGCTGCAGGCGTCACTTTTTATGAGTTATTAACCGGCAATGTTTTCTATTCCATGGTTGAAACAAGTGCGATTATCAGCATTTTAAAGGACAAAGGGGAATTTATACGAAACATACAGGTTGCTCTGGATAAAGTTGAAAATCCTGAAATCAGAATGATTATTGCCGGGATGTTGGAATATAATCCCAGGGACAGATATCAATATTGCTCTGAAATCATTCACGATATTAATAAAAATATTAAAAAAGACTATGTCCTGGAAACAGCAGAAACGCGGGAAGCATATGTTTTGGGCGCCGGTTTTGTGGGTAGACAAGAAGAGCTATCTAAACTTAAGGAGAGATTGGGCATTCCTGAACCTGAAAAAGCGGTTGTTGTGAGAGGCCGGGCAGGCATTGGCAAGAGCCGATTATATCAGGAGTTCAGAAAGCATTGCCAACTCAGAAACATCCCATTTTTAGAAGCAAATTGTTCTGAAAAAGTGTCTAAAACTTATGTGCCTTTTCTGGATATTTTATGTGAAGTCTTGCTTAGAGCATCAACGGACCAGATAAATAAATACGGACCTGAACTCAAAAAATTACTCCCGGATCATACGAGTCTTATGGGTATTGAAATTGCGCCTTTGCAGCAGGATGTGAAAATAGAAAGAGGAATTCTGGTTCATAATATCACCGGGTTTTTATTGGATTATGCTCGGAAATATCAGCATATCGCAATTTATCTCAACGATATCCACTGGGCTGATGAGGGCACTCTGAAAGCGCTGAAAGAGTTGATGTATAAGCTTTCTCTGGAAGAGAATCGAGATAACAACCTTCGCGTTTATACATGCGTCCGGGAAGAAGAAATTGGGAGTATAGAATCTTTTTTAAATGATTTAAGAGAGAAAGCAAGACTTGAAGAAATATCCCTTCATCCTTTTGAGACAGATCATGTTGCAAAATATTTAGACGCCGTTTTTGGAGACGGCTATATTGCTGGCTCATTGGAAAAAGCAATTCCTGAAATAGAAGAAAGAGTTGGAGGTAATCCATTTTTTTTACAGGAGTTGATCAAGTCATTAATTGAAAGAGGATTTATCACGAGACACAGTTTGAAATGGGAATTGATCCAATCGATCGGAGAATCGGATATTCCTGGAAATTTGAAGGAAATATTACAGAAAAGATTGGATAGGCTTGGATTGGTATCTGATGATAAGAAGACATTACAGTTTTTAGCGCTGCTTAATAAAAAAATCAGCATAAATGAATGGATCAGGATATTTAATGCAATCACAGATACAAATATTGAGAAATTATTTGCTCTTATGGAAAAAAAAGAGTTGTTTTCCTCAGAGAGAATGGAGGGAGGTGTTGGATATAAATTCAGCCATTCTATAATAAGGGAAGTTGTTGAGCAAAATATCGAAGATGTAAAACCATTTCATAATATTATTGCTGATAGACTGGAAACAGTTTACAAAGATAATATCGGGGATTATATAGATGAACTGGCGTATCACTACAGTCGTGCCGAGAATAGGGAAAAAAGCAGGCGATACCTTGAAAAGGCAGGCGATTCGGCAAAAGTAAGCTTCGCAAACGAAAAGGCAATTGGCTATTTTGATCAGCTTCTTGATTTATTGAAAAATGATAGCAAGGAAGACCGAATAAACATCCTGATTAAACAGAGTGAAATCTATGATTTGATCGGCATGTGGGATGACGAACAAAAAGTACTGAATAATGTCTTGGAATTATCTAAGGAGATAAAAAATACAGGATTAACCGGCAAAATAAAAAATATGTCAGGTGATATTCTAAGAAAAACAGGGGATCATGAATCAGCGCTTCAATTATTTGAAGAATCAATGCAAATCTTTAAGGAATCTGGAGATCAAAAAGGAATCCAGGATACCGTGGGAAAAATGGGAAAGGTTTACCTTACTCAAAAGGATTACTTCCAGGCCATGCCTTGCTTTGAGAAACAGTTGAAACTCAGTGAAAAACTCGGGGATAAAATGGGAATTATCAGAGCTGTATGCAATATGGGAAACATCTATTTTTTTAGAAGGGATTATTCCCAGGCCACGGCTTGCTTTGAGAAACAATTGAAGATCAGTGAAGAACTCGGGGATAAGATGGGACTAGGCGTTGCCATGGGCAATATTGGACACATTTTTTTCTGTAAAGGGAATTATTCCCAAGCCATGAAATGTTTTGAAAAACACCTGGAGCTCAGCGAAAAACTCGGGGATAAAATGGGAGTTGGTATTGCTGTCGGCAGTATGGGTCATATTCATTTTTATAAAGGTGATTATCCCCGAGCCATGAAATGTTTTATTAAACAGTTGAAGATCAGCGAAGAACTCGGAAGAAAAATAGGAATTGGAATTGCTGTTGGCAATATGGGAAATATCCATTCCTATAAAGGTGATTACTCCCAAGCCATGGAATGCTTTGAGAAACAGTTAGATATTTGCGAAAAACTCGGGGATAAAATGGGAATTGGAGCCGCAGTCGGCCATATGGGAAACATCGATTTTTACAAGGGGGATTATTCCCGGGCCATGGAATGTTTTGTAAAACAGTTAAACATTTGTGAAGAGCTTGGGGATAAAATAGGAATTGGCGCTGCCCAGGGTAATATGGGAAACATCTATTTTTACAAGGAGGATTATTCCCAAGCTATGGTTTGCTTTGAGAAACAATTGAAGCTCAGCAAAAACCTCGGGGATAAGTTAGGAATTGGCGCTGCTGAGAGCAATATGGGAAAGATCTATTTTAATAAGGGGGATTATTCCCGGGCTATGGCATGTTTTAATAAACAGTTGAAAATTTGTGAGGAACTCGGGGATAAAATGGGAATTGGTGTTGCTTTAGGAGAAAAAGGAACTGTTTACAAGAGAACAGGCGATTATCTTCAAGCGGAAAAGTGTTTTGATAAATATATTGCAATTGCTGAAAAATTACAGACAAAAAAGGATATTTGTATCAGTCTTTATAAAAAGGCAGACTTGTATTTTACTCTTCAAAAATTTAGCGAAGCTGAATCTTTGAATAAAAAAACTCAACTAATCGCCGAAAAAATTGAAATTCCCAAGTTGATTTCTTGTTCAAATGTTTTAAAGTCTAAGATTAAATTTGCTTTGTCCGACAAGGCTGCCGCCATTAATATACTCGATAATCTGCTTACTACAACTCAAGATGACAACCAAATTGCAGAAGTGAATTATGAATTATGGAAAATGAATAAACAAATAATTGAAAACGAAGATAAAACGGCAAAACATAAATCCAGAGCATTGAGATTATATCGGGAATTGTACAATAAGGCACCGAATATCATATATAAAGAAAGAGTGGAAGAATTAGAAAAAGTTGCTGAATCGAAAGGTTTTGGAAAACACCAAAAGGTCATTGAAGAATCTAAAAGAACAAAGGAGTATTTTCCGGAACTTATGGAGATGCTCATGCTGTTAAACAGCAATTTGGTTTTATCTGAACTTCTTATAAAAATCGTTGACTTAAGCATCCGTTTTATTGATGCCGAAAGAGGGTTTTTATTGCTGTATGACTCAAGTGGACAGTTGCAGATGGAAGTTGCCAGAAACAGGAAAGAAGAGGATATCGGTCCAATAATAGAAAATGATCCACGGATATCACAGACAGTTGTTAATACAGTGGTAAAAAGTAGCAAACCACTGTTTGTGCCGAATATTACAGAGATGGATAACCTGGTGGAATCAGAGAGTATCGTTGATATGAGCTTGAAATCCGCGATGTGTATTCCACTGGGTCGATCGCTTAGGTCCACTCGTAATAATGATAAAGAAAATCGGAGCCGGCATTTTCAGTTACGGACAGAATTACTTGGAATTCTATATGTTGATAGTTGTGATTTAGCGGAAGAATGCCGGTTCCATGGAGAAAATCTTCAATTTCTTCAGGCTTTAGCGGATCAGGCGTCTATCGCTATCGTTAATGCCTTGGTATATGAAAAATCCAATATTGATTCCTTGACCAGGCTATATCTGCGTCCTTATTTTGATGACAACTTCCGATCAGAGCTTCTGTTTCATGAAAACCATGGATTACCGTTATGTCTCATGATGATGGATATTGATCTTTTCAAGAAAATTAATGACACATATGGTCATCAGGCAGGCGATGACGTTTTACAGATAATGGGTGAAATATTTAAGAGGACTTTTCGATCGAGTGATATTTGTGCCAGATATGGTGGAGATGAATTTATAATTGCCCTGCTCAATACAGGTAAAGAGCAAGTTAAGCATCTAGCAGAAAAGCTAATCAGAGCTATTAATGCATACCCGTTTCCTTTTGGTAATGTATCGGTAAGTATTGGCATCAGCGTATATCCCGATCATGGTAAGGAATTGCAAAAACTTTTAAAAAGAGCTGATGAAGCCTTGTATGCCATTAAGACTCATGGCCGTGATGGTTTTCAGATCTGGCAGGAGTCCTATTCGTCAAACAGGCAAAGTTGCATTACGGATGTTTTAACCGGAGATCCGATCCGGGATTACAGGAATGTGGAAATACTTCTTAAGAGCATCATGGAATCTTCTTCAATTCTGGATCTGACTCAATTAACCAATCGAATAGCGGATAATTTATTGGAAATAACAGGATCCGAGCGGTGCATTTTAATGCTGGTGAATCAAAATGGTGATTTAGAAATCAAAGTGGCGCATAACAAAAAGGGAGAAGAATTACTGGGTGATCTTCATTATAGCCGTTCAATCTGCGAAGAAGTATTTAAAAACAGGATTCCTGTCTGTTTGAATGATATTGGAGACGAGATAGCAACAGAGAGCCAGATGAGTATCGGTTTGCGGAGCGCCATGAGTGTTCCGTTTCATGTCAGAGGTAAACAGCTTGGTGTAATTTATTTGGATAGTTGCCAGACAATGAAACAATTTAGTGCATCGGAGTTGTCCATATTTACTGCAATAGCCTCTCAGTTTGCGTTTGTCATAGAGAATAGTAATTTGCATGAAGAGGCCATTAAAGCAGAAAAAATAAAGGAAAGATTATTAGAGGAAGAAATTATTGATCTGCACCGGAAGTTGTCGGGTGAGGAGAAGATCATTGGCAAAAGCAAGGGTATGAAAAAGGTGTTTTCATTGTTGAACAAACTCTCTAAGACCGATGTCACGGTATTGATATCCGGAGAGACGGGAACCGGCAAGGAATCCATTGCCCGCGCCATTCATAATCTCAATTTCAGGAAAGAGAACCCCTTTGTGGTTGTTGATTGTGGTTCCATCCCGGCTGAGTTAATCGAGAGCGAACTGTTCGGGCATGAGAAAGGTGCATTTACAGGTGCATATTGTCAAAGAAAAGGACTTTTTGAAGTGTCGAATACAGGTACGATCTTTTTAGATGAGATCGGAGAACTTCCGATGCTGCTTCAGACAAAATTGCTTCGCGTGATCCAGGAAAAAGATTTCCGGCGGGTTGGTGGATCCAAGAGGATAAACATAGATGTGCGTATCATCGCTGCAAGTAGCAAAAATCTTAAAAATCAGGTGAAATCTGGAATGTTCCGAGAGGATTTGTATTACCGGTTAAATGTTTTTCCATTGAAAATTCCTCCACTGCGCGAGCGCGACGCTGATATTATGCTGCTGGCAAATTATTTTCTTGGACAGTTTGGCAGGAATAGAGATTTAAAGGGGTTTACAAAAGATGCAGAACACATTATGGAAAGATATAATTGGCCGGGTAATGTCAGAGAATTGCAGCATATAATTGAGAGAGCGGTCATTATGAGTGGTTCTGAATATCTATCAGTTAAAGATTTAGAAATAGGAGATAAAGGGATTGTTTCTGATACCGGGCACTTCGATAGGGTGCTAAATGGTGAAACTGAAATAGATCTGAAGAAAATGATAGATGACTACGAGATGTATATATTAAAAAGGGTTTATCTAAAGTGCGGCTGCAACCAAAGAAAAACTGCGCGGATGCTAAAACTTAATCTTGGCGGTCTCCAGTATAAATTGAAAACGAAGTATAAGATAATATAAGGCGACAACCGACCAATGTTTTGGTCAAGCAATTTAGTCGGTGACCAAGGATTTGGTCGTAACGCGCTGCGTATAATCAATATCAGTTGTTATCTACATTAACAAAAATCAGATAACTTATTGTGTTTTAATGCCTTTTCGAAATTTGAATCAACATATCTATCTTGTTGGCATTGCTTTTGCTGTGTAAATCTAACTGCTATGTGGGTGGTTTACGAAGTATTTTACAGAGGAGTGTGTATGAGATATTTAAGTGTTTCAATTTTCATGATGTTAATTGTGATTTCTTCAGTTTATGGGCAGTATATACCTTTATCTGAAGCAGAGACAACAATCATTCCGCCTATTCCCGGTGATGGGCTTTTTATCGAAGTTTACAATGGAATTGGTGGAGGTGTCGCTCCGGGTCCGAGTCATATCGAAGGTCTGAATCCTGATGGAACGACATTGAGTCCGGTCATAGACTTTCCGCATCCCGGCAACACCATAGTTGTAGCAAATTCTTTCACAGCATTCTTTGCAGACACCACGACACCTCCGGATGAAGTGGCAAGTTTGAGCGCTATGAATTTTATTTTAAAAATTACGACATTAATTAAGGTCACATCAGAACTGGATATGGATACAAGTGATCCGGATATTGACATCAGTTTAGGAATTGGGAGTGATGATGGCTTCCGGCTTACTGTAGGAGATACTTTTATTGGGAATCACGCTGATCGTGCATTTGCATACTCATGGTTTAGTCTCAATTTCGAAGGCGAAGGTATGTATCCTGTAACTTTTCTTTTCGCTGCAAATGCAACCGGATATAGCGGACTGGAATTTTCATGGATCACAGCATTAAACGGCACTGAGATCATTCCTCAAACACATCTTTATTTAACTGATTCACTATGTGATCAGAAAATCGAGTTTGAAGAATTTTCTGCAGGAACTCAGATCACTGATGAATATCGTGATAATGGTGTAATATTTGATGTTCTGAGTGGTGATTTGAAAATCACCAATGCATTTCCCTTAGAATTTGTGCCCGTATCAGGTGATAGAGTCTTTGCTGATCCAAATTCATTGCCAATGGATGAAGGAATACTGGAGTTGACATTTGTTATTCCTGGAACATCAATACAGGGTATTACGAATTATTTTTCATGCTATATTATTGATGCAGAGGCCATTGGCGTAACCATTACTGCATATGATATGGATGATAATGTCGTTTTTAATGGATATTATAATGCAGGGGGAGCTACTCAAGAATTTGTAAGCTTTTCAGCCATATACATTCACCGTATTGTCTTCACTCTTGGATCTGGAACAGATACATCTGCAATCGATAATATATGCTTTTTTTCTCCTATAGGATTTCCAACTCCAACACCGACACCCACGCAAACACCGACCCAAACACCAACCTGGACACCGACGTCGACACCCACATTGACACCAACTCCCACATCCACACCGACGTCGACACCCACATACTATCCCGGAGACGC
>SWBY01002127.1_pt1 | contig 9888 bp, 5 predicted proteins | sample 4693071 | NCBI WGS metagenome assembly SWBY01 (sample SAMN10267273, study PRJNA491770) | bioreactor metagenome | isolation source: DHS bioreactor inoculated with marine methane seep sediment | place: Japan: Omine Ridge, Nankai Trough | collected 2006-05-06 | reverse complement strand
ATAAATAGCTTCAAATTCACGACAGTTCTGTCTAAGCTTTTGTAAATCCCTCTGCTGAGAGTTGTTTGTTTGTTGCTTGTCCGGCAATGTTCGGGAAGCAAGAGATGGGTTAATTTCAAATGGCATTATACTAAACCTTTTAGATTAGTAGTAAATTATAAAATGACAAGCTCGTAAAAACTTATATTTTCTGATGGCTAAGTAAAAAACTTCATATGCGAGGTGCGTAAATTTTCTATCATTTCGGCGTACTAGAGTACGTCGTAATGATAGAAAATTTACAGCAACGAAGCAGATGAAGAGTTTTTACGACGCCATCAATGGTTAATCTCAAGGAATTGATAGGGATACATTAATATTGTTTATTTTATACACTATCATAGTTTGATGGCTTCGTATAATATTTTCTGATTACCCACAAAGTTCAGCTGAAAGAAATCTGCTCATTAATAAGCTGTTGATATTATTTTGAGTATCTCTATACATTTTTTTTGTTTTAAGCTGAAGTTTTTCCAGTAATCTACAGCAATCACCTGTCACCATCTGACTGGACAATCCTCTCCGCACCATGAAAAACATTAATTCGCTCCGGGCGGGCATAGGCAATAAGGGTGACACCGGCTCTCTTGGCAATGGCCAGGCCGAGTGAGGAGGGAGAGGTGCGTGACATGACAATGGGAATACCGATCCGGGCACATTTGAGTACCATATCAGAAGTCAGACGGCCGGTGGTGTAGATCGCGGCCCGGGCCGTTGCTCTACCCAGAAGAATGGAGCCAATCACCTTGTCAACAGCATTATGTCTGCCGACATCTTCGTGGAATATCTTGAGCCGGTTGTCCGCCCACAGTCCACAACCGTGCACACAGTGGGTTTGGGGGCCAAGTGGTGAGGCATTAAGAACCTGACGGATAAAGTTGCGAATTTCATCAAAGGTGATCGTTATCTCCTGCAGGGGCTCAAAGGCATCTTCAAGCATCTCTTTAGAGATCTTCCCGGTACCGCCGCAACCGGAGGTGATGATCACCTCCTTTGGTTCCTCCATATCCACATCCGCGTAGACAGCGATTCTTCCCTCGGGACAGACGATGACTTCCCGCACTTCTCCAGGGGTTTTGATATAGCCCTGACCAAAGAGAAAACCGGCTCCAAATTCTTCAAGCCCCACTGGCAGAACCATTGAGGCACCAATCGTTTCGTCGTTGAGAGCTACCGTATAGGGAGTTTCAATGGCGAGTTGCTCGTCATTTTCCCGGCAGTTGTCAGGGCTCATGATGAGAGTTTTGTGTTGAATCGTGGTCGCAGTTGTCATGGGTAAAACTGGTATGGTTGTATGTGGATACTTCTTTCAGCTTCCCTGCGGGAGCTATATCAGCACAATTGAAGAATTTTTTCCATGTATTTCTTACTCCATATTGTCATACAATAAATTTTACCGGCACCATACGCGTCGCGAAAACGCTGCTCGGATCCCCCTCACAGGCTCTACAATCGGACTCTTCCGGATACTGCATCGTACGTAACTTGAATGCTACAAGCCATAGTACTAAACAACCACCTACTTGAAGTAGGTGGGTTTGAATTCGCGGATTGAAAGTCCAGCAATACCGGCATAAGCCGGTTTCCTTAACATCTTTATGATGCTGTGTATATTGGAGCTTATCAATATGACAAGCTCGCTGAACCAGCAGGGCATTGGGCCTGGGTAACTGGTGAAACATGGGATTTTACCAATTGGGATACTGGCAAACCAAATAATGGCGGAGCCTGGCATGTTGAAGACTATCTCACTTTGGGAACAAATCAATGGAATATTGGCAGGTGGGATGATTCTACTCTCCATGCAGCCACTGGTGGAGGCTATGGAGTAGCGTATATTGTTGAATATGAAGCAGGAAATCCTGTCCCCGAACCAGCCACTATGCTTCTTTTCGGTACCGGTCTGTCAGGCTTTGTTGGTTATCGTCTCAGGAAAAAGAAGCAATACTGAAAATATGGCTGAGTTTCGTAAGTAATCAGACAATAAAATGAAAAAGGGCAAAATCAAAAATAAGATTTTGCCCTGAATATTAATACTATTTTGATGAAATATTAGTATCTTACTCCAAAAAAGCTGTCGTAAAAGCAAGAAAGCATGAGAAGATTTTGAAATCTGTAACTTGGAATTATCACCAGATAGCGAACACAGTGAGACCTTCGAGGCACTTATTCAGGTCTTTAAAGTTCCGATTTATTCTGGTTAAATTTCTTTCTGTCTAACTTTGTAAACCCCAAAAGACCAAGGCCAACAGCAAAGAGGAGCATTGTAGCAGGTTCCGGTACAGGATTACTACTCTTCAGAGTAAGCGTTATATTATCAGCATAGTGTCCATCGAATTCAGGAGCAGGATGACCATAACTATCATTAAATATGTTTTCGGACGCTGTTATTCGAACTGCAAGATAATCTGTATCTGTGGGAAGCAACCAGTTTAATATCTCCGCTTGCTCCCATGTTGCGATATCGCCATCGGTGGTGATGCCATTAGAAATAGAAGTACCACCTGGAGCAAAGCTGGCTGGATTTCCAGTTAAAGCATATAATACGATGTTAAAATCAGTGTCTGTCTGACTATCTCCTGCAACTCTATTAAACCAGCCTGACAAATTGGCAGTGATGTTTCCTGCGGTAATGTCAGTTGCATAACTGCTAACATCAATGAGCTGCCAAATTTCCGAAGAAGACAAGCTGTTGGGAACCATGTTATTTCCCGCACTTAAAAATTGCAGGACATGATTAGAGCCGCCATTAGGATCAACAACGATATCAGAGAGGTCACCGCCCCAATCCCCATATCCTGTCGGTAAACCCGGGTGCCCAAATATAAATGTTTCCTCATCTGTTTCAAAACCAGGGTTTGTGATTAAATTTGCAAAGGCTGTTGACGATGCGCATAAAAATAAAATAAAGCTTAAAAAACCCGCCAATTTTTTCTTCATACTTTTATCTCCTTTTTTAAGATTGATGGACTCGTAAAAACCTTATAATTTGCCGGATCGTCATTCCGGGCTTGACCCGGAATCCAGTCTTTTCAGCTTGTTATAGATTCCGGGTCAAGCCCGGAATGACGTTGTGGCGACTTTTTACGAGACTATCAAGATTGACAAACTCGTAAAAACTTATGTTTTTCGATGGCTAAGTAAAAAACTTTATATGCGAGGCGCGTAAATTTTCTATCATTTCGGCGTACTAGAGTACGTCGTAATGATAGAAAATTTACAGCAACGAAGCAGATGAAGAGTTTTTACGACGCCATCAAGATTAAAAAAATAAAACACATACGTTTTTTAACTTGTCCCTTGTCCATAATAATAATTAAATATTAGAATCTTTTTGCATTATCCATTCCAAGAATTTTTAGTGTCGTCGGTAAAATAAAATATTTTATTATTGTTGTAAGTTTAGTTAGTTAATTATGGATATGCCGCTGGCGGAATTTATATATTTAACCCCAGAAAAATGCTTGGATGTGAAAGTGTGGTTGATATGAATCATTTCTATGCACCGAAATGATTCATATGAACCATTTATTGGAATGGAAAATCTTTTCCCATTCCAATATGTCGTCCCTTGACACCACAAACTATTATTTTTATCTTAATTGAGTATTGTGGCATTAAAACCTAAAATAATTGTTCAATCGCGCATACGGGATTTAAAACCGTGGCACCTGGTTTTTGTCTTGATCGCTTTGATTCCTGTGCTATGGGCGATTGTTTTATCTGTAACAGCCCATTACAAGGGTACGGTAGGGTTTAATTTTATAATTGAACGGGATGCTTTGATAGCAGTCCAATCTTTTAGTGGTGTGGACAAAGGGGATAGAATTAAAGAACTATGGGGTATCTCCCATGAAAAAGTGTTTACTTATCTGCTTCAAAAAAGGGCTGGGGGAGAACAGCCTTTCACAATAACCATTGAAGAAAACAATCAACTCTTTTCAACTCATGTCGTCCCCAATAAGCTGGGATGGTCTACAATCCTGAAAAAAGCATGGGGGCATTATTTTTTAATAGCGGCACTTGTAGCCTGTTCCCTGATAGCACTGCTTTTTAGCCCTTCAGAACAGCCTACAGGCCCTTTTTTTACTGCCTTTATTTCAAGTGCTATTATAAATGCCAACAGCCTGACTTACCATTTTGGTTTTTCAAGTCCCAACCTTCTTTCCCTGACCTATCTTACTATTCTTATAGCCAACTGGTTAATGTTCAGTAGCTGGGCTCATTTCAGCTTAAATTTTCCCGTGGGTCATCAGCTCTTGGTCAACCGACCATGGGCAGTGGCAGCTTTATACATCCTCCCCCCAATCGTAACACTTTCGGCTGCCTCAGCTGCAGCCGGATCTGCAGCCGAGTTTTGGTTCTGGATTCACAGGTTGCGCCGTTTGTTTGTACCACTGGTGATCATTGGCAGTTATATCAAAATCGTTTATGATTTTCGAACCACAGATTCTCCCATAGTCAGAAACCAATTGAAATATCCCCTGTTCAGTACACCGATAGGTCTTGGTCCATACCTCTTTTTATTTGTAATCCCTATTATTTTCTTTAATCGTCCCCTGATATCGTATTCTTGGGTCGTGCTGACGGCCCCTGTATTTCCGGTTGCATTTTTAATGGCCATGATTCAATACCGGATGTTGGATCTTGATGAGAATGTGAGCAGGAGTATGGCCCATGTAATTCTTGTTGGTGTTTTTTACAGTATTTATGCCGGGATCCTCTATCTACCTGGTAATGTAATTTGGTTTCAGCAGTCTTCCTGGCTGATGTTACTTTTTATTTTAGCGGTAGGTTTTTTTTTCAGCCCTATAACAGAACGAATTAAAGCCATTATTGATCGGCTCTTTTTCAGGGATAAAATAGATCTGACGAAACTGCTCCAAAAGTTAAGCAGAAAAATAGCACTGTCGATCCAGCTTTCAGATCTGGCGGATGTGGTGACGCATACCCTGCCGAAAGCCTTTCGTGTTCACAGAACTTGTCTTGTGGTCATAAATAAGGATGGAAAACAGGTTTTTCCGGAATCGTCCCCTTGCGGCAAACTGGTATGGCCGCCCCGGGCAGTGTTAAAAGAATTGAGAAAAAGAAACAAGCCGTTGATTTGCCAGGGGCAATACCCTGATCCTCTTTTAATGAGGGAACTCGAAGCCTTGGAGCTTTGCGGATGTAATCTTGTCATGGGGTTGAAATCAGGCCAGCGGCTGCTTGGTTTGATTTGTGTAGGCCCAAAACGTGACAATCGGCTTTTTTCCAGCAAAGAGCTGCATGTGATTGGTTCTCTTGCCAACCAGTTAGCGGTTGCCCTTGAAAATGCGCAGCAATATGAAGAGTTAAGGGCCAACAGTGAGCAGATGAAACACATATATGAAAAATTGGTTCGTTCGGAAAACCTGGCTTCCATTGGAGAAATAACCTCTCTTCTGGCCCATGAGATAAAAACGCCGCTGGCAGTCATAAGCAGCTCAGCCCAGCACCTGGAATCCTGTCCTGAAAATGAGGATTTACAAAAGGAATTATTGGAATATATAATTTCTGAAATTGATGCCATGGATTCTTTGGTCAACAGAATGCTGGGCCTGGCAAGTTACAAAGTACCAAGATTTAGTACCTTTGATATTACGGATAAATTGAACAAGCTCCTGGATCGATGGGAGCACGGAAGAGATCATAATCAAAATATAACAATTGAAAGAAAATATGAGAAGTCTCCTGTCGCACTTACAGGTGATTCAGGCCAACTTAACCAGGTAATACTTAATCTGGTTCGTAACAGTGAAGATGCAATGCCCAATGGTGGAACCATCAGTATTGATATTGTCCGGAGTCACAATAATGAGGGGATTTCTATTATCATAAAAGATACCGGATATGGAATTGCCCAAAAGGATAAGTCTAAAATTTTTAAGAAATTTTTTTCAACCAAACAGAAAGGTCTCGGCCTCGGCCTTGTACTCTGCAAACAAATAGCTCAGGCCCACAATGGTTCGATTACCTTAGAAAATCTTAAGAACAAGGGGGCTGAGGCTATCGTTAAGTTGCCTCTGTATCCTTTGGCAGGTAAGGCCTCTCGGCGATTTTCAGATGAGAATTATTTCGGGGAAAATGGGAGAAAAATTGAAAACTGAAGCTGATGTTTATAAGCGGGGAGGATGATAAAATGTCAAAAAGAGTTTTAGTTATTGATGATGAACAACGTATCCGACGAGTTATGCAGCTCCTTCTTGAAGAGAATGATTATGTGGTTAAAACAGCGAGAGATGGAATTGAAGGAATAGGCATCTGGAAAGAATTTGCCCCCCATGTTGTTCTGACTGATATTAAAATGCCGAGAGCAGATGGTTTACGGGTTCTGGCGCTAAAAAAGCAACATCATTTGAAAGCCCCCTTAATTATTTTAACTGCTTTTGGAACAATAGAGAAAGCGGTTTTTGCCATAAAGGAGGGTGCGTTTGATTATCTTACAAAACCTTTTAAAAATGCTGATGTTATTTCAGTGATAAAGAAAGCCATTTTAGAAAGTGATCGTAAAATATTTTCAAATCAGATTAAAGATACGATCATCGGTTCCTCCCAGGGTGTAAAGAAAATTTTACAGGATATCGCTCTTGTTGCAAAAACCAGGACATCCGTTCTTATAACCGGGGAAAGCGGGACAGGGAAGGAGTTGGTTGCCCAGTCAATCCATGCCTTAAGTAACCGTGCCCAAAAGCCACTCGTTCGGCTGAATTGTTCGGCTATTCCCAGGGATCTTTTGGAAAGCGAGTTATTTGGTCATGTTAAAGGGTCATTTACAGGTGCAATATCAAACAGGTCTGGAAGTTTTCAAAAAGCCCGCAAGGGAATACTTTTTCTGGATGAAATTGGAGATCTTCCCATATATCTGCAACCCAAATTGCTCCATGCGGTTGAGGAAAAAATGGTTACCCCGATCGGTTCATCGAAAAGTGAAAAAATAGATGTTAAAATATTGTCAGCCTCCAATAGAAATCTTGAAAAAATGATTGAAACTGGTGAGTTCAGAAAAGATCTTTATTTCAGACTCAATACCTTTAATATCCACTTGCCTGCGCTTAAGAAAAGGCTTGAAGATATAGAAGATCTGGCCCATTTCTTTATGCAATATTTTTCAAACGAGTTTAAAAAAAAGGTGTCAGATATCAAACCTGAGGCAATTGAACTTCTGAAGTGCTATGAATGGCCAGGAAATATCCGGGAGCTTCGTAATGTAATCGAAAGAGCCGTACTGACATGTCAGACCAATGAAATTACCGATAAGGATTTCCCTGAGCACCTCCGGATTATTTCAGAACAGAATGAAAAACAGGGAAACAAAACCGATCTTGACCTTGAGGAAAAGGAAAAACAATTGATTACCGAGGCATTACAAAAGACAAACGGAAACCAGGTCAGGTCAGCAGCCTTATTAAATATATCGAGGAACACCTTGAGATACAGAATAAAAAAACATGCTATCACAGGCATCAACCATCAATCCGAATTAAAAATCGATTAGTGGTTCATCCAGGTTAATATATAACAGGACTCTTCTGGATACTACATCGTACGTGACGTGAATGGTACAAGCCAAAGGAATAAAACATAAAAGAGCAGCGGGCATATTTTTGCCCAGCCTTTTCTTGCAGCTGTGTATTGTCTCTGCATTGCTCTTTCTTGCTGGCAGCTCACATGCTGGAGACCAGCAGCGATCCGGTGTTTTGCTGCTTGGTCAGTCATGTGCCTTAAGCGGGCCTGCTAAAAATCTTGGCCTGGAAATGCGAGCCGGTCTACAGGCAGCCATTGCCGAAATAAATGATGCAGGCGGAATCAAAGGCCAAACGATACGTTTGCGCAGCATGGATGATGGTTATGAGCCGGACAGGGCGATCAGCAACACCCTGGAACTCATCCAAAACGATCAGGTCTTTCTGCTCATCGGCGAAGTAGGTACTCCCACATCCAAGGCTGTTGTACCCATCATTGAAAAATACAAGATTCCTTTTTTTGCCCCTTTTACCGGTGCTGAATTACTCAGAACTCCATTCCATCGCTATGTGATCAACGTTCGCGCCAGTTACTACCAGGAAATGGAAGCACTGGCGTCCTATCTTACCGAAAAACTGCAGATGCGGCGCATTGCCTGTTTTTACCAGAATGACAGTTATGGCTTTGCGGGGCTTGCGGGTATTGAACAGGCCCTTGAAAAAAGGGACATGCAGCTCGTTTCCCGGGGAAGTTATGAGAGAAATACGGTTGCTGTTATGGGCGGTTTGCGGGAGATATACAGGGCAGACCCCGAAGCCGTTATTCTAGTTGGTACCTATGCCGCCTGTGCCGAATTTATCAAACTGAGCAAGGCAAAAAAGAAGGGTACCAGGATATTTGGCAACATATCCTTTGTTGGAACCGACAGCTTAAAAGATGCCCTTGGAAGCTATGGTGAAGATGTTATTGTTTCCCAGGTTGTTCCCTTTCCCTGGGACGATCAGATCCCACTTGTCAAGGAATACAGGCAGGCCATGCATAAATATCAGCGTGACTTTCCTGTTAGTTTTATCAGTCTGGAAGGCTATATCGCCGGAAAGCTTTTTGGCTCCATCGCGGGTGAAGTGCAGGGTGAAATAACCCGGGAAAAATTCATTAATACCATGCAGCAGGTCGGCCGTTTTAACCTGGGTGGTATCGTTCTTCAGTTTGATGAAAATAATCACCAGGGCATGAATTCTATACATCTGACCACCATTTATCCAAGCATCGAGAGGCTGGTTGATTGATGGCTCAGCGACTATTCTTTTCAGGACGTCATGATGTCTAAAATCCAGAGACCTTCTTTGTCATCTGCTCCCTTTCGTGCTTCTCTTGTCGTCATTCTGGCGCTTGCCGTTTTTATCGGAATATTTTGGATAATCAATGAATACCAGACCTACCGGGAAAGTATCGCCAATATTAAGCAAAATTATAAGGAATTGTACCGGAAAAGAGTGGGGGAAGAGATAAGCAATGTACTGGACTTTATAGAGCACCGGCGCTCCCAGGCTAATCTGGGTATCGAAAATGAATTGCGGGTGAAAGTCCAATCCGCCTATACAATCGCCTCACACATTTACCAGATGGACAGGGAAGAAAAAAATGTCGCTCAACTACGTTCCATGGTTGCCGAGATACTACGTCCCATTCGTTGGAACAACGGCCTTGGCTATTATTTTGCCGGAAGGCTTGAGGAGAGTACCATAGATCTTTTTGCTGATGACCCTTTTCTTGAAGGGCGGAGCCTGGGGCAGGGCCAGGATCAAAGCTACCAGTCGGCTGAAGAGGAAATTTCTAAAATGGTCAGCGAAAAAGGCGCAGGTATCTATCATAACAGGCCCGTAGAAGATACTTCAGCAAAGAAGGGTTTTCCTAATATTGTTTTTGTTAAATATTTTAAACCATTTGATTGGTATATCGGCGCAGCTACCTCCAATGAGGCCATGAAAACAAAGCTGCAGGAAGAAATCCTTGCCGCAGTACAGGATATACGCTTTGGCGGGGATGGCCATATCCTTTGTTTTCGTACTGACGGGACGCTTCTCAGCCACCCAAACACTACTTTCATCGGCAGATCAGTAACTGACCTTGTCAACGGACAGGGAGATGCCTATGGGCTCATTATGCTGAAAACAGGACAACGGACCGGTTCCGGTGGATCCTTCCTTTATAGTACCGCAAAAGAAAATTCAGAAAATGAGAGACAGCGGCTCTGTTTTGTCAAACCCTATCCCGACTGGAACTGGATTCTGGTTGCCGATATGTCCATGGATGCCATGGAAAAAGCCATCCAGGATGAAACCCTTACCTACACCACCATTT
>SWBY01002037.1_pt1 | contig 9895 bp, 10 predicted proteins | sample 4693071 | NCBI WGS metagenome assembly SWBY01 (sample SAMN10267273, study PRJNA491770) | bioreactor metagenome | isolation source: DHS bioreactor inoculated with marine methane seep sediment | place: Japan: Omine Ridge, Nankai Trough | collected 2006-05-06 | reverse complement strand
GAATTTTTGGCATTGCTTGAGGAGGTTGCAACATTAACTAATAAGGAAGAGCCCTCGCCAGATGAATTGGAGCAACGCCAAGAGAAGCTAACACAGGCCAATGCTTGTTTAGGGGTGCTCAGAGAACAGCGCGCAATTCGTGGACAATTATTGGACACCTTGGTACACGGTACGGTAAAAGTCGGCCTTTGGATTGATTCTATGGGAGGGGCCGTTGCTCACGAAGATAAAGTTAATTGGGCGATGGACTATTTGGACAGACAAGGGGCCGCCGTACATTCGTACATCGGAGTTAAGGCTATTAGTGCAGCATTTGATATGTCGTTTTTAGCTGATAGGGTGAATGCTCTCAAGCGGTCAGTGTTTTTGTGGCATTTTTCGGATTCACCAGACTATACAAGGATACAAAAGATTCAGGAGTTACGTAGACAAGAAGCCCTGGGGGAAGAGGCACATGAAGAAATGGAAGATTTACTCGCAATTTTAAAAAGAGCTAAGCCGGCAGAGAAGGAAACAGTTATTGCGGAAATGTTGAGACAACTGAATGATCCTCGGAATAAGGAAGGCGAAGTTTGCTTTGAAGGAGACTTCTTACATGACACGGGCATAATTCAAAATTCTTACCGGCACGTATCCCAGCTAGTAAATCAATTTAGGGCCGATTTTCCTCATCATGCAGACCTAGTTGTCACAAGGTTTAATACAGGAGTGGCTCAACAGGTGTATAGGCAAATCGGAAACTTGCCCACTTGGCTTAGCCAAGAACCGCTCGAGAAAACAGATCAAGTTAGGCGAGAAGTAGAGCGTCCAACCGCCGAGACAGTTTAATAATACTTTTGCATCAAATCAGAGATGTCGATTTTTTCAATTGGCAATTTTGTTACAGGCAGGCCAGCTTTACCTGGATCTAAGTCTTCATAAATAGGAAAGCTTGCTTGGTACAGCACTCCAATTGGCAATTTTTCTGTCTCCTGTGCAGTCTTCATGGCCAGTTCCCAGTCGGAGGTGTCATAATCTGTCTTCTCTTCTAATTTATATAAATTATTAGAATAATATTCAAAAGTCTGCTCCTTATTAAAAGTCACGCACGGCTGAAAAACATCAATCAAAGCAAATCCCTTATGTTTAACCCCCTCCTCTATCAAAGCAGTTAAGTGTCCTGCATCACCAGAATACCCCCTTGCCACAAAACTACCCCCCATACTCAAAGCCAAAGCTAAAGGATTCAAAGGCTCCTCCACAACCCCAAAAGGAGAAGAAGGGGTAACAAAGCCTTTCTCCGAAGTAGGCGTCATCTGCCCCTTTGTAAGCCCATACACTCTATTATTGTGAACAATCACAGTCATATCAACATTTCGCCTAATTGCATGAATCAAATGTCCAACTCCAATCCCATAAGCTCCCCCGTCACCCACCGAAACCAAAACAGTTAAATCACTATTAGCCCATTTAACACCAGACGCACAGGCAACCGCACGTCCATGCAAACTATGCAGACCATAAGTATTTATCCAATGCGGCATTTTCCCGCTACATCCAATATCAGAAACAATAGCAACATGGTCCGGATCAAGTCCCAAATTCCCAAAAGCCCTTTTCATAGCAACATGAATTCCAAAATTTCCACATCCCGGACACCAATCCGGTCGCGCCACAGTTTCATAGAGATTTTTACTATCAGCTGGCATTAATCAGTTATTAAACAATTACAGCGCAAAAATACTAGGACAAAGCCGCCACAATGTAAACCAAGACCACGGCGGCAGCACTTCTTAAGCCGCCCTAACCTCCACATTTTTTGCATACACCTCTAAATATTTCGCCAACTCCGCAAGCTTATCATCACTAAAAGTCGGCCCTCCCATGAATTCATCTCTCAATGTCTTCGCAGACCGAAAGGCCTGCAACACCCACTTGTCAGCACCATTTATACTTTCTCCCATCTCCCTCAAGCGCTTCAAATCATGATAATCTGGCAAAATAGTGGACCGAAATTCATATTCCACTCCCGCATTCTTCACCAACTCAATACTTCGTTCAATAATTTTTGCATCCATCTCCACACCTACCAACTCTTTCCGATACGGCAAGGTGTCTTTCAAATCCATAGCCAAATAATCCACCAGCCCTCTTTCAATAATTGCCTCCAACATCTTTGGATTTGTCCCATTAGTATCCAACTTTATCAAAAACCCCAAATTCTTAATCTCTTTCATCTTATCCGGCAAATCCGGATGCAAAGTCGGTTCCCCCCCACAAATGGAAATCCCATCCAACATCCCCCTACGTTCTTGAAGAAAATTTAAAACCGTCTCAAACGGAATAGTCTGAGACAGCTCTTTAAGCTTTTCTGGAAGCACAAATTCAGCATTATGACAAAACCCGCAACGGAAATTACATCCTCCAGTAAACAGAATACAAGCCAAACGACCTGGATAGTCGATTGCTGTAAATTTTGTCAGGGCTGTTATTATCATTTTTAAACACTCTTGGTCTCGAATTCTTTACGATGAATTTCCTTTTGTTGAATCTCTGAAAGCTCGCTCGCTCTCCAAATTTCCTTCCCATCTTCACCGATTGCAAGCAAAGTTGGAACACTGCGCACATTATACTTATCAGCCATATCCCAGAAATTGAGCATTGTATTGTCAATTCCAAAGAATTCCACTTCTGAAGTTTCTAACCAAGATCGAACTGCAGGACATTTAGGGCAAGTATTAGTAGAAAAAAGAAGTAGTTTTGGTTTTGTTAATGCAGTTTCAGTCAAAGAACCCCCATATCTATTTACCAATTTTGCATTTTCATCATTAGCAGCTTTGAAATATGTTCTTGAATAAAATTCAGACTTCTTACCAAAATTATACTGACTCACTGGACGATGATATCCCATGACTCTGGTCCAGATTTCGCATTTGGTACGATTTGTCTCCGCATTGTTTGTGCAAATTTCCATTTGTATTTATTTATTAATAGATAATGTTTTTTGTTTTGATGTGTATTTAATTCGGGTATCGATATCCTGTTTTTCCCCGGTATATTCAATTTCTTTGTCACATTTCGGACAGTAGTCGTGCTCTCCCGCTAGATAACCGTGTTTTGGACATATGGAGAAAGTGGGAGAAATAGTAATATATGGCAGTCGGAAATTAGCTAAAGCACGTTTCACTAATTGACGACAGGTCTCTGCATTATCCAGCCTTTCAGCTAAATAAAGATGTAGGACAGTACCTCCTGTGTATTTGGTTTGAAACCTGTCTTGCATTTGTAATGCTTCAAAAACGTCATCAGTGTATTCAACTGGAAGCTGGGTAGAGTTGGTATAGTAAGGAAATTCAGCCGTTCCTGATTGGATAATGTCGGGATAACGCTTCTTGTCCTCTTTGGCAAAACGATAAGTTGTTCCTTCGGCAGGACTCGCTTCCAAATTATACAGGTTTCCTGTTTCTTCTTGATATTCAATCAGTTTTTGACGCATAAACAAGAGAATCTCTTCAGCAAAATCGCCTCCCATTTGGGTAGTAATATCTTCCTCCCCACCAGTAAAATTTTTAATAGATTCATTCGCTCCATTTAAACCAATGGTGGAAAAATGATTATTTAAATGTCCAAGATACCGCTTAGTAAAGGGATATAAGCCCAGGTCCATCCATTTCTGTATTTCCTTGCGCTTCAATTCCAGGGAAATTTTAGCCAATTGCATTAGTTCTCCCAAGCGTTTGAAGAACGCAACTTTATCCCCACGGTAAACGTACCCCAATCGAGCAAGATTAACAGTGACAACCCCGATGCTCCCGGTCATTTCAGCTGATCCAAACAGGCCATTGCCTCTTTTCATTAGTTCATTTAAGTCCAACTGCAAACGACAGCACATGGAACGCACATGATGTGGCTTCAAATCTGAATTTAAGAAGTTTTGAAAATATGGCAGTCCATATTTTGCGGTCATTTCGAATAATGAATCAGTGTTCGGGCCATGCCAGTCAAACTCTGGGGTAATGTTGTACGTGGGAATCGGGAAGGTAAACACTCTGCCTTTTGCATCACCACGGAGCATCACCTCAATATAGGCTTGATTAATTATCTGCATTTCCGGCTCCAATTCACTGAAAGTGTATTTATAAGGCTCTCCTCCAAGTAAAAGACGTCGGTCTTTCAGGTCTGGAGGACAAACCCAGTCCAAAGTAATGTTGGTAAAGGGCGTTTGTGTCCCCCACCGGGAAGGAACATTTAAATTAAAAACAAAGGTCTGAATTGAGTCATATACATATTTATATGTCTTTTTTGCTACATATACCTCTAGTTCAGATGTATTCTGGAAATTATCTTTCAATTCTGCGTGTAATTCCTCCGAAAATTTGCGGACATAGGGGGCTAAATAGGTGTCAAACGAGGAAAATGCCTGAGCTCCTGCCCATTCATTCTGCAAAGTTCCCAGAAAATTAACCATTTGCCCAATTGCACCATTCAAATTACGAGGAGGAGTGGAATCAATTTTGTTTGGAATCCCATTAAAACCTTCCTCTAATAGTTGACGTAAAGACCAACCAGCACAATATCCGGCAAACATGTCCAAATCGTGTACATGAAACTCCCCTTCTCTATGTGCGGTACCCACTTCTTCTGGATAAATACAGGACAACCAATAATTGGCTGTCACTTTTCCGGAGGTGTTTAAAACCATCCCCCCTAATGAATATCCTTGATTGGAATTGGCGTTCACTCGCCAATCTGATTTGGAGAGATATTCCTCCAAAGTTTCTCTTGCCTCAATCGCCATGCTGAAAAATTTAATAATTTACCCCATTATCTAGTATGTTCACTCGTCAAGCAATACTAGGTATAGTATTTCCTTTTGACCAAATGATTAAAATTATTTCTACCAATACTCTAGCTTTAGTAAACGGCAGTGCCTAGCGAACAAAAAATTAGAGCAACATTCAGTAATCAAGGAAGACTGAGTGGGGGGCTGGTTTTTCTTCACAGACGGGGAAAAATGTTGTAAAAACATACAATTGCATGGGTAGTCAAATCAGTGTCTTTCACCTCCACCGAAGCGGCAGAAAATTATTTATTAATCACCCAAAATTAGAACTTTTTTTACTTCATCATAAATTTCCATCGCTGTAAATTGTCTTCCTGACCACTTAAGAATGTTCTGGTCAAGTTTAATTCCCGTCTTTTCCGAAATATATGAGGCCATTTGGGCCTGATAGTTCATTTCCACCCCTATAGTAAGGCGAGAATCGGTCAAAACTTGTCTCACTACGTCAGCATGGAAAGGAATAAAGTAAACAATTTGCAGTAAATTGGCCTTAATTCCCTCTTGGGATAATTTTTGCATGACCTCCAAAACAGCATTTTTTGGTGACCCCCAGGTGACAAAAGTTATATCAGCTTCTTTTGTCTGAAAAGCCGGACCAGCAGAAAAGGATCCGTCTTTCGCAGGCCCCACCAATTCAGGAGCAGGCAAATCTTCAAGTAAATGAACAAGTTTTCGCATGCGCTTATCATGCAACTTGGTGCGGTTTTCCTCTGTTTCAGTTAAATCACCACTTTCATCATGTTCATCAGTCGAAGCGCGATGTCTTCCACCTTTTACGCCAGGAATAGTACGTGGAGACACTCCATTTTTTTCCAATTTATAACGTAAAAACCCTCCATTTTCAGAGCTATAACCATTTTCCAATAACTCTGAGAGCTTGTTTTCATCCGTGATCAGATTTCCTCGCTCGATATGTAAATCAGTAGTATCAAACATTTGCACATTCTTAACACACTCCCCTAAGTGCTTATCTCCCAACACAATCGCGGGTAGTTGATATTTCTCAGCCATATTAAAAGCCTCAAAAGTTTTATAAAACATCTCCCCAGAATCCCCAGGAGCCACAACTAAACGAGGAAATTCGCCCTGAGAGGCATGTATAACAAATTGTAAATCACTTTGTTCTGTCCGAGTCGGTAAACCGGTTGAAGGCCCAGGTCGCTGCACTTCATAAACCACCACAGGAGTCTCAATCATGCCAGCCATCCCCAAAGCCTCACTCATCAAAGCAAACCCGCCACCAGAAGTAGCTGTCATTGCACGAGCCCCAGCCCATGATGCCCCCACAACCATATTCATAGCAGCCAATTCATCTTCGGTATGTTTAACAATAATATTGTAGTCGCGAGCTCTTTTAGACATAAAATGTAAAACTCCAGAGGACGGCGTCATCGGATATTCAGCCACAAACTTAACTCCTGCCTTTATCGCCGCCAAACAAAAAGCATCATTTCCTGTTATCAACATGCGCTTTGGGGCAGTTTTTACAGGTTTTAAAGTAAAAATAAAGGCATGGTCAGCATAATTTTTCAAAATATAATCATAGCCAGCCTTCGCAGCAGCCAGGTTATTAGAAACCACTTTCTCTCCTTTCCCAGCGAAGTGTTCTTGCAAAATGTCCAACAGCATGGAAATTTCCAATTTCAATAGGGCAAAAGAAGCTCCCAGCCCTACAACATTACGGGTAATTTCGCCCTTACCATGTTCTAACGATAGTTTTTTAAGAGGAATTTTAAAAACATTCAGGGTTTTCGCCCCTCCTACGTTTGCGAAATCATAGTCTGCGACAGCATCAGCATCATAAAGAACGGCACCTACTCCAGAAATCTCGCTTGAATGCAGATCCAACGTCTCTTTATTCATCGCCAACAATAAATCAACATGCGGCGTGTGAACAGAAACTTCAAAGTCTGCCACTCGTATTAAAGTAGAGTTATGGCCCCCTCGAATTAAGGATGGATATTCCGAACTCCCAAACACTGAAAGCCCAGCTCGAGAGCATATCAAAGCCAAAAGACGCCCTGCACTCTGAACGCCGGAACCCGCTTCTCCCCCAATCATCCAACTGAGATTATTATTAATTGTCATTGCAAAAAAATTCGTCTACGTAATAGCGTCCTATTCCAGCAAACTTGCTACCACCTTATTAATCATTCCACCATCAGCCTTTCCTTTCAATTTGCCCATAACAAGGCCCATTGCCTTCCCCATATCTGCCCTCGCACTGATTCCAGCTTCGTCCAACGCCCCTTTCACGATCTCTCGCACCTCTTCTTCCCCCATTTGTTCAGGCATATATGCCATCAAAATTTCTCTTTCTTTGTCTTCCTTCGCTGCCATCTCCTCATTCCCCCCTGATCGAAAGCCTTCAGCCGCATCTTTTCGTTGTTTTACTTCTCTTTGCATGATTTCCAGAACAGCCTCATCTGTAGCTTCCTTTTTTTCTCCTCCAGAAACTTCCCACTTCATAATGGCAGCTTTCAGCATGGACAGAGCCCCTTTCTTCAGTTCATCACGGGCCTTCATTGCAGCAATAAAATCTTCTTGAATTTGTTCTTTTAAAGTCATTTATAAAAAATAATCAGCTAAACATTGTAATTGAACATGACGCAGTCTAGCCGATTCAGAGTTTAGTGTAAATCCACACTGTAATTTAAATGTTAAGCGAGCCTTTCCCTCTCCTCCAAGGTCAATTCCAAAGCTTGATATACGTTTCTCTGACATTCCACTTGTTGAGAGACCACACCCATCTCTGCAAAAGATTCTGCCCCTCCCCCAATAAACAACTGCGCCAAGTCTGGCGCAAAATTAGGGCCCACTCCCGCAGAAAGATAAGCAGTAGTTCCATCACAGATGACTAATGAATCATCTTCTCTCTGAGTTGAAGTATCCTCCTGTGGCATAACAGGTCTATCTAATTTAATAAAGACCACATTAAACACTAAAAAACATGGCAAGTCAACTTGGTCTACCCATTCAATTCAAAACTTTATCAGAAAAACTAAATTATCTCACAAAAACCATTCTTCCTTTTGGAAGAATGGTTTGTTAACAGTGGAAAAGAGACATAGTCTCTCTATAAGTTACTTACTCTGCTTCTGTAATTTCCACAGAAGCTACGGAATCAACTTCAACGGGCTCTGTAATAGAGATAGACGCCTTTGCATCAGTTTCTGTTTTTATTGGTGCCGTGATGCGAATATTAGCATCAGTATCGCTGCCAGGAGCTGTGATTTCAATATTAGCAGGCGTGTTGCCTGCAGTAGACGGTGATGTGTCCACAGGAGCTTGGCATCCAGCTAAAAGCAAACCAGTTCCACAAACCACCAAGAAAAGCATTACTTGCATCTTTTTCATAATTATTTTTGTTTAAAATTTACAACACCTCTATTGTATGTATCTTTGACAAAATGGCAAACAATAATTTTAGCCAGATCAGAAGATGATGTTTTAATAAATAAAATAGTGGGTTCATATAGACCAAAGAAGATGATATATTCACAGTTGCTAGAAAACATACTCAACAGATTAAATGAAAGAAACAAGCAAAAAACAGCTATTATTCGTCTACAATGCCGACTCTTCAATTTTTGGACTAGTCACGGATTATGTACATAAGGTTGTTTCGCCTGCCACATATCAATGCAATTTATGCAAAATAACATATTCCAATCTGGGCATGAAAAAAGAGTGGAAAGATTTCATACAGGCCCTTCCGGTGAAAAGCATCTTTCTGCACAGAGACGAGCTTATAAAAAAATATCCTGAAACAGAAAAAGCAGCATTACCCGCAATATATATAGTTGAAGACAAGAAAGCACAAGTATTGGTTGTAGCCAAGGAAATCAACCAATTAAAAAGTCTCAAGGATTTGATGAAATTAGTAGAAGTCAAACTAGAAAAACTCCCAAGCCAAAAAAAATAAAAACCCATTTAGTTCAACTCCTTTCAGATGCAGCTGAATAAAGTAATCTAAGCAACTTTTGTCTTTTTCTTTCCAACCTCATCCAGAAACAAGTAGAGCAAAAGGCTCAACACCGCTGCAAAGAAGCACCAAAGTGAAATAAAAGTAACTCTGTTTATAAATGCCGTGATTAATCCAGTTAACAGTATGGTAAGGCCAAACAGACGAAGGATCCTATGGGTAGACAAAAGCGGGCACAGCCCCACAACAGCAAGATAGAATGGAAAATGTGCTCCATATAGCATTTCCAATACATAAGGATGTCCAATATGGCAGTCAACAATGGCTATTTCAGGCGGTCGAAGAATGAGAGCTGTTAGAAGACTCATAGAAACGAAAGCCCCCATAATAATGAAAAATTTCATAATTTTAGCCCGTTGAGGTCTCTTTTCTACTAGAAAAATGGCCACGGGGGTGAATATAGGCCAAAGCAGATATGCAAGAAACAAAAATCCATATACCAATAAATGATTAATGGTTGAATCAAATGCAGTTACCCAGATCATCCCCTCAATGAATTGTTGAAGAGAAAACAACAAAGGCATGATAGCCAAAGGGATATACTTTCTAGATTTCACCTTTCGCATAGTTGCAATACCAGTAACTGCAAGGGCCCCACTAGCAACAAAGCTGACTGGTGCTGAAAAGCACATAAAAAGAAAGTTAATCTCTAAAAAACCAAATCCGAGTTTACCTCCAACACAAGCCCATCGAGTATACAGAGGAAGGAGAGCTATATCAAATAGTTCAGTTCCATCCACATATATATCAGACACAAGACGGATTTGACCACTTAATTTGTAATACATCAAGCACCGCAATCTTATAAATTATACAAGAATCAGCAGGAGAATAAGAGACAGAAAAAGGCAGCACAGAAGGTTGACAAAAAGAAGAAAAGCTTCTATAATTACATCTTATAATTCACCAACAAAATTATGACTAATGCAGCTCACGATTTAGAGTTAGAAGAGGAAGGAGTCGACCCTTCTAAGCAAGAGGAACATCCAGTATTGAAACTGGTTGGAGATTTAAAAGAGTATAGCAAGGGACAAGAAGCAAAAGCCTCTCAAGACGTGCACGAGGACGTTGAGGCGGTTATGAGTGGA
>SWBY01004824.1_pt1 | contig 9946 bp, 6 predicted proteins | sample 4693071 | NCBI WGS metagenome assembly SWBY01 (sample SAMN10267273, study PRJNA491770) | bioreactor metagenome | isolation source: DHS bioreactor inoculated with marine methane seep sediment | place: Japan: Omine Ridge, Nankai Trough | collected 2006-05-06 | reverse complement strand
TTCTGCCCTCAAGGCATCGGACTCCACTTTCGCAAAACTCTGGCGTCGCATCATACCGGCAATCCGTCTTTTTGTTTCCATATCCGTCGTGGAAGATCCAGGCCCATTCTCGTTGCCTAGATTGCGGTACAACACGGCGATATCGATGCAGACCAGACGAGTCGCTTCCAACGCGCGCATCTTGTCTCCGTATCCTTCCGCGTTGTCGCAGGCAGCCACAGCTCCCATTCCCGCCGCCGAGACGCCATCGCGCTTTGCTTGAACCAGAATGTTCTGGATCGGAACGAAACTCAAAGCCGCACTTCCAGACCTGCGCCAACGCCGCAAGGCAGGCCAAGTTGCTGAGAAACGACGCAGTTCTTCAATCTCAGGGCCCTTGAGGACTTTCAATCGCGCCGCCGCCAATTGTCCGAGCGCATCGTCGAAACCAGGCTCGGCTTCAGCCACATCGGCAAACAGATCTTCGGCCGCTTCAAACCCCAATAAGCTGAGCGCCTCGAATGACTCCTGGCTGCCAGCAAGCCGGAGCGCGGATGCATCCACGAAGTCAACGAGTGCAGCAAGTGTCGCGGCGAACGTTGTCCATTGATCCGAACTCGCGATTGCATGCCAGAACTCGATCGCATCACCGTCTTCAGGTAGCCCGGTGTTGGGCCGATGCTCGGCGAAATACCCCCGGATGGCGGAAAACGCTTGTCGCCGGTTTTCATAGGGCAGGTGGTCAGTTCGGTAGCGGTGAATACATGCGGCAAACACACTTGTAGCTGCCGCCACGGCTTGTTCGTTGCCACTTGACAAAAGCCCGGTGACAGCGCGGTCGATATCCTCAAAAAAACGGTAGTCGTCCATCGTTGCCAGGAAATCCAGTAGCGCGAGTGACAACCGAGAAAAGGACGGTGGCGGTTGATGTTTCGCAGCCAACGCAAGGAGATCGAACAGGCCCTTTGGTCGGTCGAGATCGGTCCCAAAACCGGAATGGATCGTATTTGCGAGTTGGAACAATGGACGGTCTCGGTTGCCGGGAACGGCCCCCGTTGCTATCCGGGCGAGCTTTTCGCGCCCAATCCGCGACAACCGATGCGTTTCCGCGACGGCCAATAGGTCACTTTGAACTTGGGGACTCGGGACGCCTACGCTGTCCATCCGGGTGTTCTCGCTCTTTCCGCAGTCCATCGATGGCCAACGGAATGTACGATTGTACTTCAATGGCTGTAGCGTCAATTCCTAGCGTGCGCTTTTGTGTGGGCCGCTCCGACAACTTGCTGAGCCGCCAACACATTTGCCTTCGAAGCCGGTCCGTGGATGGCGTCCATTGTGGTGAGAGGGCCGGTGAACTCCCGTAGCAGTTTGAAGCCAAGGGCTACTTGATGTCACGGTCACTGAACACGGATGGCCAAGGACAGGCCGACGGCCGGAGCGGATGCTGTTACTTGGATGCCGATGATGATCATTGTTTCAGTGTTGTGATCTCCACCCTGCGATTTCGCCCGTCTTCAGGGGAATCGGGAAAGAGCAACTGCGTTTCCCCAAAGCCCTTCACTTCCAAACGGCCGGCGGCGATGCCGTACTCGTCCGACAAGAAAGCTTGGACCGATTGTGCCCGGGCCGTTGAGAGTGCCAAATTGTAGTCCTCGCTCCCGACCGCATCCGTGTGCCCCGCGAGGGCAAAACGGTAACTCCCCAAAGCCTCCGAATTGAGCGCTGCCGCCAGCTGAGAGAGAAGCGACTTCGCCTCGTCTGTCAGGTTGGCCGAATTGTATGCGAACTCCACCGCCAGATCGACACTGGGAGCGGCAGCCGTGACATCCAGCCCACGCAATTTGAGCTCTGGTTTGGGAGTCAGCGCCTCGATCAGGGCGTCCACCGTTGTCTCCGTCACCGGCGCCTGCTGTGCGCTTGTCGGAAATGGCAGGCAACTCACGACGAGCAAAGCAGCAATAGTCGTGCGCATCTTTGGTTTCCTTTCTGTTTCGCCAGGCTCGTGACCGGCTTCGCTGGGAGGTTTGTATCCCCACCTATTTGCATTGGATGTCCTTGGGCGGATTCAGTGTAGTGTGACTTTCTTCCGTTTTTTGGCAGTGGTCCACAGCCTTCGCAGATATCTCCTTGAGTGACACACTATGGATCCGATCCGAGTTGGTTCCGCAAGGCACGCCTCGATTTCACCAACCCTCTGGTAGCGGATGCCCAGTTATCAAGTTTTCCGCATTCTCAAGGTGCGTCGCACCGTTCTGGATCAATACGCGTGTCGTGAAGTGACCAAACATCCGACCACCCTTTCCAAGGAGACTCCAATCCAGAATGTCCTCCTTGCCAAAACGGACCCTCGGCCCCTGTGCTACGCCGCCGCCCGAGAAGAGATCACGTTTGCCGAAAGGCTTCGAGATGATTTGGCCTGAAAAAGCTCCATCAGCCTCGGAAATGTTTCCCACCCAGAACACGCTATTGTTAACGGAGGAAATTCGTGCTTTCAGCCAAAATCCAGAACTCTGGTAGCTCTTCGACTCGAATACCACGTTGAACACAGCGGGGAGATAATTCCTGGCCGCCTCAGTCGCTGCGCCCATCGGATCCACTTCCCATTTGCTCACCAGTCCAATGTCCACAGTTGCAATCACCCGATCGATCGGCAATGGCTCAGGACGTTCGATGAGGTCCACTCCAACTACCTTCGCTCTCAGTTCTTCAAGCGTGTATCCGGCGGCTATCCGGTCAATTGCGGCGTTGATTTGGTCGGCGGTCATCGTGTCGCGGTTGGCTTGGACATATGCCTCGACTTCTTCGACGGTCATTTCGTTGAACCCTGGCCAAGGTTCCGTTTCTGCTCCCTGCGCCAGCACTTCTGCTGGCAGGCAAGTGGCAATGATCAAAGCACCAATCGTCGTGCGCATCTTGGATTCCCTTTCTACTTCTGCGGGTGTCATGCCCGACGCTGCCGGGTGGTTCGCGTGTCCTACTTTCTTGGTGGATGCCCCAGGCAGGGATTTGGCCTGCGTGACCGCCTTTCAGTGCCCGCGAAGGATTAGGGCGATCGCGGTTGCCGCGGGGCGTTTTTCATTTCGGGTCTGATCCAGGTTGGCTTTGCACTGGGGCCACCGATTTCACCACCCAGCCGGCAGCGGATGTCCGGTCAGCAGCTCTTCCGCGTTCGCAATGTGGATCGTTCCGTCCCGGAGCAATACGCGGGTCGTGAAGTGGCCGAACATTCTGCCGCTGCTGCCGACCAGGCTCCAGTCCAGGATTTCCTTTTCGTGGAATGAAACGCGCGGACCCCGGGCCATTCCCGCCGCGGAAACGCCGTCACGCTTCGCGAAGGGTTCATAGTGAACGGTCCCGGAGAATTTTTCGCCGTCCCTGCTGATATGTGCGACCCAATATGTCGTGTCATTCATCGATGGAATGGTCGCTTTCACCATCAAGTTGCCACCTGCGCTATCGCCTTCCGCTAAAGACACATTGAAAACCGTGGTAAGGTATCTGCGGGCGGCTTCCGTTGCCGTTCCCATTGGGTCCGTTTCCCAGCTGCTCACCAGCCCAATGTCGATCGTAGCGATGACGCGATCGATTGCGAGCGGGTCGGGACGTTCGGCCAAGTCCAACCTGTTCGGGTGGCCCAGAAAATCCTCCAATGTGGTTCCCTCGGCATCCATCAATTCGACGATTCGTTCAATTCCGGCTTTGTATTGTTCATACGTTGTCGTTTCTCGGTGCTCTTCGAGGTATACCCTAATTTGCTCCACCGTCATGGTGCTGAAGCCTGGCCAGGGTTCCGTTTCGGTTCCCTGCGCTGCGATGATTGACGGTAAAGCGGTCACGATCAGAATGGCGACCAGTTTGCGCACCTGTTTTCTCCTCTCAGATGAAGTTCGAATTCATTTCGCGGTCTCCCCGACGAGCACGAAGGGCGCCCAGAAGAAGGGATGTCGGTAGTCCTGGTCGGGGCTGTTCATCACCGTGAGCATGGCCTGGCGCAGGGCCTGGGCCCGGCTCATGTTTCGGCTGGCGCTGCGCTGCATCGTCTCGGTCATCAGCGCCATTGCGGCGCTGTCGTCCACCTTCCAGTGTGAGACCATCAACGCCTTTGCGCCGGCAAAGAAGAACGCCCGGGCCAGGCCCGACAGGCCCTCGGCATCCGCCGCCTCGCCCGCCGCCGTGTTGCAGGCCGACAGCAGCACCCAGTCCGCGTCGAGCCGCAGCGTTGCCGCCTCGGAGGCAGTCAGGAACCCGTCCTGCCCGTCGCCGGGATGCAGGAGCAGCGCCGGCTCGGTGATCGCACCGCCGGTGATGTCCTCGGCTTCGCGTGACAGAAGCGCATGCGTGGCGAAACTGATCACGACGTACCGCGACAGATCCGCCGAGCGCACCCAGGCCTCGCTCGCCGCGGGCCCGGTGACGACGCCCTCGCGCCCAGCCGCAAGGACACCGGAGATGAACCGCACTTCGTCGGCTGTCGACGGCAGGTCGTAGCGTCCGCTGCGAAGCTCCGGTACCGCGGGCTGGTCGCCAAAGGTGGCCGGTGCGAGGCCGAGGTAGGGCAGACGCCCGGTGCCACTGTCAGCGCGCGCCGGCGCCGCCTGGCGCAGCGCCCGCAGGCTCGAAGTCGTCGGCAGGGTCGAGATCGCCAGGTCCTCGATCAGCCAGTGCGGCGAGCGGTCCGCATCCGTCCCGGTCACCAGCAGTGAGAACGGCAGCTGCTCCAGCGCCCCGTCCGGCACCACGATCAGCTCCTCGATCCCCGAAAGGTCGAACTGTCCCAGCACCAGGCCATGCAGCTCCTGCGCTGCACAAAGGTCGAAGGCGCGGTCTTCCATCCCCGCGTAGGGGCTGGACAGGGCGCAGGCTCGCGCGGGCGGCTGCGCCGGTGCCACGGCATCGAAATCGACCGCCGCACGAAGCCCGGAGACGCGGGACGCCAGATCCGCCGCTGTCTGGTCGATCTGCCGCCACTCGATCCGGTCCTTCGTCACCAGCCAGGCGAAGAGCACATCCTCCGTCGATGCATAGGCCACCAGCCCCTCACCGGGACGCAACAGCGCCTGCGCCTCGTCCGCCTTCAGCGCGCGCGGCAACTGGATCTCCGCCAGTGCCGGGAAGTCCCGTTCGATCCGCGCGCTTGCCGCCGCGAAGCGGGACTCGGCCTCTGTCAAGCGGTCCGCCAGGGGCTTGCGGGCCGCATCGGTCACGCCCGGGTCGTCAAAGCTCGCCAGATACACCCGACGGGCTGTCTGCACGGCGTCACGAGCGTCCTGAAGATCCCGCAGCGCCGATGCCTCCGGGCCAGGCGGCAGGCGGAGCCGGGAGCCGAGGTCGGCAAGCGTCACGTCCAACGCCCCAAACGTCAGCCAGCCTTGCGCTTCAAAATTCTGATGCGCGGTGTGCGATTCAGGTAGTATTCTTTTCCGATTTAGTGCGATGGAAGCGTAGAGATAAGCCCTCACATAGGGCGCCGTAACTTCCGAAGCCCATTGGCCCTGCCGTTGCTGTGAAAAAATCTTTTCAAAATCTTCCATCCCGCCTTGAAGCGTCTGGTATGCGCCAAGAAATTGCGATTGGTTCAAATGCAACGATGCCAAATTGATTCGTGCTTGCATGATCAGAAGGGCATCCGATCCTACGGCGCGTTCATATTCTGATATGGCACTTTCAAGGATGTTTTCCGCAGCTTTCCGATCACCGGCTGCAATCAGAGCGTCAGCAAGCTGGGTCTTCGTACTGATTGTGATGCTATTTTCTCGTCCAAAAAGACTCTCGCGGATTGCCAAAGACTCACGCAAATATGCTACGGCTTGGGAAGTCCCGCCTTTGCCAATCATGTACTCACCAACTGCAGCAAGCACATCCGCTTGGAAAGCCGGCGATATTGAAGCACCTTTCAGCTCGTCGAGAATCCCCAAGAGAATTGTTTCCGCCTCGATCCCGCGCCCTTTCGCCATCAAGGTACGAGCCAATTTCAATCTGACTCTCAATACATTCTCTGAATTCGCCTCAAGCCCTGACCCTGCACTTGTCACCAATGAGCGAAGGTCATCTTCGCGCTGTGCTGGATCACCAAAATAATAGATTAGCTGGCTGCGAATACTGAAAACAACTGCCGCGTACTCTGGTTCGTATTTCTCCAGGACTCGGAGAGACTGCCGGTACATCGACTCGGCCAGAGAAAGGTCACCGAGTTGGAGTTTTACGCTCGCCGCGTCCTGCAAAGCGACAGCGTAGTTGGGTGAATCCACCCCGAGCGTTCTCTTGTATCCTTCCAAGAGATGCTCGAAAAAAAACATCTTGCTCCTGCGGAGTTCCACCCCCAGTGGATAGAAACTCGTTTTCGAGTAGGTAGTCATCCACAGCCAAAAGCTCAGGCGCGATGGCGATTGCATCGCGTGCCGAAATATTCCTCGCGGTTCCTATCCTCGCGGCGGCTTGGAGCAATCTGAGTGCTTCCAGGCTTTTCGGATCCTCAATGCCGGCCAAACGAACAAATTCACGGTATGCCTGCGCGGAGCCCGCTCCCCACTCTCCATCTATGCTACCCTTGTAAAGCCCAAGTGCCTTCAGTTCTCGCTGCAGGCTTTTGTAAGTGTCACGCCGGTCTGACGAGCGGTCCTCTACTCGAATATACAGATTCTCTGCTGGTGAGGCATTCAAACTTGCCAGTGCGCTCGCCGCAGAAATCTCTTGCGCGCAACAAATGAAGGAAAGGGTCAGGAAAAATAGGAATTGTGAGCCGTTCTTCTTCGAGTTGTGGGGCATGGGGTATTCCCGTCCAAATTCGCTTTCGACCAAAGCAACCCCGGCCCCTGTTCGGGGCCGGGCGAACCAGATCCTTCGTTACCTGGTTTTCGGGGCGCTGATTTTCTCGATCTCGAAGGTGTTCTGGGTCTTCGCGATACGGGCGTCCATGCCCATGTGTTCGATCATCAACCGCAGATTGCGGTTCAGCCGCGCCTCGTCGGAGCAGGTCTCGTACCAGTAGTCGCTCTGGCGCATGTCGGTATGCGTCGGACGATGGTGGTCGTAGCCCTTGAACGCCACGAGGTATTCCTCGATCCGGGTCAGGTCTTCCGGGTCGAACCCCTTGAACGACAGCGTGTAGGCCGTGGTCATCCCCGTGCAGGTATCACCCGTAACAGCCGCATCCGTGCCAGCGGCGCCCTCGGTGATGACACCGGTCGTGCTGCCACCCGGCGGCGAGATTAGGTCGAGCTTCGCCGCAAGCACCGCGCCGAGGTCCGACCCGATCCGCGAGGCCTGGTCCCCCACGAACTCCAGCACGCATTCCCGGTTGCAGTTCGCCGGCAGCGGCGGCAGGTCGCCAGGCTCATAGCTCACCTCGTAGCCGCCGAGCGACTTGCCCGTGTTCACGTTGAGCATGCGACCCGAGATGCGGATCCGCAGGTCGGTGATGTCGGCATGGGCATTGTCTGCGGCCGAGGCGTAGATCTGGAATGCGGTGACCGCGTCGATCGGAACAGTGGGGACACGCTTTGCGATGGTAATGAGTTCCGCATCGTCACGACGGACACGGTCAGGGTTGGTGATGTCCATGGTCAACGCGGTTTCGTCATAGACCGCGAAGCCTTCGGACTCGAGTTCCGTCGAGATCGCCATGAGGACCCGGTTGAAGATGCGTGAGCCGCGCGGAACCGTGTCAAGGTCAGCGTCTTCTCCCATGATGAGCAGGTTGGGTTGCTCGCCGGCAATGGCTGCAGGAGCGAAAGCAAATGCCGCGACCGTCAGCGCGGCGGCAGTGGCGAAAGTACGAAGCATGGTGTGATCTCCTTTGTTTCTTGGTGTTTCAATGGGCTGGTTGCCCCTACATTTATGGTTTGGATGACTTAGGGCCGTTTTTGGAGGATGCAGCCAAAATTGATGCCAGAGGTGGCAGTGCGCTGTGTTCTGCCTGAAAGTGCCAACAGAAGTGCGGGCCCACGGAACAGGGCTCAGCGGCGTTTTCCCGGCGTGCCTGGTCGACGCGAAATTTTCCAACTACGAGCACCGCCTGATCCAAAATGCCGACCCACACTGGTATTCACCAATCATTGTGGCATGCCATCAGGCGATCACAAAGCCGTAATCAACGGCAAATTGCCGCGACGGAATCCTTGTGTGATGCTGGTCCGCGAACGGCCCGCTCCAGATCCGCGTCTATTGCTCAATGGTGCCAACACCTCACGGGCAAGGCTGGTTTCGATAGCGACCCCACCATCAGAACCATGATCCAATTTCGGCCGCTACCACCCCGACGGAAGTGGGTCTTCGGACAATGCCTTCAGCCACGTCTCGGCGACCTTTGAGTCTGGGAATTTGTCTGGCAATCGTTCGACCTCAATGCGCGTTGTGAACCGCCCAAAGACACGTTGTTCGGCGCCCACGAGGCCCCAGTCTCGGATCATGCCTCGCGAAAACTCAACAGTATCGAGAGAAATATGGTTGGGCAGTTTGAACCGCGACACGAGTATCTTGTCCGTCTCGAGGATTCTTCCCTCAAACCCATTGGCTGTCCGGGCGATATTGGTGACCCATGAAGTCGGTCCATCCTCGGAGTCGCCAGACAGGGTGATGCCAAGCATCAACGCACCACTCATCTGTCCATTCTCACCCTCACTGATGGCAAGCGCTTTGTCGAGGTATTGCAGTGCTGTTTGAGAGGCGTCCGCAAGGGCCGAAGGACTTGTCGCAGGCGGATCGTTTGCCCGCGCGACTTTGCGATATCGAGCCTCATTGGGGGTTGGCTCATGCAAGTTCAGTGGCCACATCAAAGCGAAGGGATGGTCCTCACGCTCCTTGATGAATTCGTCCAGGAACTCATGGTATTCCTCATCGGTCATGTCTTCGAGATTCGGACTGGGCGCTCGCGCGGGCTTCCCGATACTCTCTGATATTCCAAATATTCCGGCAGCTTCGCGAATGGAAACGGCCTCACTCGCGACTGGGGCTCTGAAGCCTTCGCCCGGCACGTAAATTGCTTGTAAGCCCCGCAGGGCAAATTCGAATTCTTCTTCAGCTGCACCGTCGCCGACGAACACAAACGGTGCCCAGAAGAATGGATGTGCGAAATCCCGGTCCGGGCGTTGCATCAGCGAGAGCATTGCCTGTCGCAGGGCATGGGATTTGTTCATGCCTTCCGACGCTTTTTCAACCGTAGATGTCATCAGATCTGACGTAGCGACATCGTCGACGTACCAGTGAGAGACCAGAACACCACGCGCGCCGGCAAAAAAGAAGGCCTGCGACAACCCCGAAAGACTGTCAGAGCTTGTCGTACCCGGCGACGCGGTATTGCAGGCCGACAGGAGCACCCAGTCGGCATCGAGTCGAAGCGTTGCGATCTCTGAGGCTGTGAGTAGCCCATCCTCTCCCGGAGTCGCCGCGAGCAACAGTGCGGGCTCCGATATCCGGCCCGACGTAGCATCCGCAACCTGTTCGCCCAGCCATGAATGAGTGGCGAAACTGAGCACCCGCACATCTGACAAATCAGCGGTTTTCACAAAGCTCTCGCTTGCACCGGATCCCGTGATCGCACCGTCTCGGCCAGATCCAAGCAGCGCTGAGATGAGGGCAACTTCTTCGCCCGTCGACTCAAGCGACCCAGGCACCGATCTGAGCGGAGTAGCTCCCCCCAACCCTCCAAAATCGACTGGCGCGAAGCCAAGGAACGCCTTTCGGTTGTCAGCTGGATCCGGCACCTGTGCGAAAGTGTCGAACGCGCGGGGGCCGCGGACGGCCCAAAATGCCGACGTGCTGGGCAAGGTTGTCTTGGCCAGGTCTTCGATCAGCCAATGCGGCCCACCGCGCGCATCTCGGCCGGTCACCATCAAAGAGAAGGGGAGCTCCTGGAGCGGGCCGTCTGGGACAACGATGAGCCGATCAATACCAGTCAGGTCGAGATCGCCGAACACCAGTTCGTACAGTGCTTGCGCGGCACAGATGTCGAAATCCCGGCCGGCGAGTC
>SWBY01002741.1_pt1 | contig 9971 bp, 6 predicted proteins | sample 4693071 | NCBI WGS metagenome assembly SWBY01 (sample SAMN10267273, study PRJNA491770) | bioreactor metagenome | isolation source: DHS bioreactor inoculated with marine methane seep sediment | place: Japan: Omine Ridge, Nankai Trough | collected 2006-05-06 | reverse complement strand
ATAGTTGTTTTGAGCCTATTTGTTTTCTTCAGATAATTCAAAATCAAGCAGACGTTGGCGTAAACCTGCATTTTCTTCTTCCAGCCGGGCAATTTTCTTTTTATATGAAAGGCTTTGTTGTTCAGCCTCTTTGAAGCGGACTACCAGTTGGCGAGTTAAAGGTCTCAAGATAGGCAGGTCATTATTGAGCAATGCCATACGGAGTGTTCGGTCTTTAATCATGATGACCTTGGTTTGTTCTATCGCTACACCACTTGCACAGCGGTGTTACTCGCTCACGGTAGCCATTTCTCCAAGAATTTCTCCGCTCCTCAGGGTGGCAATAAGTTCTTTTTTCTCTTCAGTACTTTTATATATCGCAACACTGCCACTGATGATGATATATATGTAACTGCCACTGTCACCCTGGCTGAGTATGGTTTCCCCCTCTTGAAAAGTTTCTCAAGATAAGTTTTTGATTTTTGTTCATGATTTTTCTGAAAATGTATGTAAACTCTATTGAATTTTTGGAGTTCGTTTATTTTTGTACTTCATTTCTATTTTACTCACATTTGCCAAAGACTCCAGCTGTTTTTCCGGCATATGGTCGAAGTTTTATTTTGGAGTGAACCCTGAAGATGTTCTTTGAGCATCATCAATGCTGTTATTCAAGTCGAGGAACAGGCTGTGCAGTTACTCTATACAACATCTATGCCCCTTATCCTTGCCTCTTCTTCTCCACGCAGGCAGGCATATCTTACAGAGTTGGGCATCCGTTTCAACGTCAAGGCTGCTGAAATCGATGAGCAGCCCCTGGAACGGGAATTTCCACGACAATTTGTCGAACGAATGGCAGTAGAAAAAGCAGGTTTGGTGGCCGAGCACTACCCTGGTAGATGGGTTGTGGCTGCTGATACCGTTGTGAGTTTTGAAGATACCATTTTAGGGAAACCCGAAGATAAAAAAATGGCTGTTTCGATGCTTCTAAGATTAGCCGGAAGAAAACACCAGGTTCAGACTGGTATCTGTTTGAAATGTAAAAATAAAAATGTCATTGATACTTTCTCGATAGTGACAGAGGTTTGTTTTGCACCTTTTGGCAGGCAGTTTGCTGAGAACTATGTGGAAACGGGAGAGTCATTGGACAAAGCTGGTGCCTACGCCATTCAGGGCCTGGGGGCTTTGTTTGTACGGTCTATCAAAGGCTCATACACTAATGTCGTTGGGCTGCCACTCCATGAATTGCTGACAATACTGGAAAAACATGGCGTGATTCGCCTGACCTCTTAATTGTTGTTGGAGATAAAGAGTAATGATTTTAGGGAGATATCTGTTACGAGAGGGTTGGGTATGAAAAAGTGTGATGAGTTTAAGATGGCGTTTTTCTTGACTTTTGTTAACTTGCTGTGGTAGTTCAGTAAAAGAGTGTGCTATTACGTCCCTCTGCCGGGTATAGGTACTTATATCCCTCAGGTAAATGCTAGGAGACTGTCCGAGAATGGCCTTTCTCCCCAACTCTTTGTTATTTTAAAAAAATAATGCTCGGAATATCAACTATATGCCTGCGTTTATTTTTCAAAAATGCCTCGACTTGAGAAGAAATGTCTATTCTCGGACAGCCTCCTAGACTCCGAGGGGGTACTGAATTGAGCCGGCGAAACAAAAAGTTCCGTTTTAGTCGGGTTAGTAGGTTATACAGTTCAATTTTTTTGGGGTACGATACAAACAGCTCGTCAGGTTAAATATGGCTCAATTAAATCAAAAGCAGTGTGGTCTGGAGACATTGAAGTATATCAATGGCGCAATTACCAGCCTCCGATTGTACCCGGATAAGCCACCTCAGGTTGGCAATGCCATTGAAAAGGCCTATCAAGGTACCAGGCTTTACCTACGTGAGTTCGGTACGTTGCGTTTTGGCCTTCAAGAAGGAGTGCCAAGCCTTTGCGGCGAGCCCCTTGACAGGAAAACCAGAGAAAAGCTGGGACTGCTCACCTTCTTTGATCATCTCCACAATCTCTCACTATCCAATCTGGTCATTAGCAGCACAATTGATCGGAACACTTTTGTCAGGATGCTTACGGTTTTTACTGCTACACCGGATGAGGTGAAGAATTCGGGAGGGGGACGAGAATTTGTTGAAAGCCAGGGCCTAGCCGAGCTTTTTCCTGAGCAATATGTGAAAGGGTCAGAGCAAAAGAGTGACACTCAAGCAGAGGCTGATAGTGTTATTCAGGTAATAATTGATTTAGGGGTCCAGAAGGATTATGTCCTCTTCCTCCTGGGTCAAAAAGAGGATCAGCTTTTAGCTGATGAGTTGGAAAAGGTCTTTGTCGTTTCTGAAAAGGCAGTTGATATAATTTCCGGCAGTATCTGTTCAGTAATTCAGGCCATACAGCGAAAAGATATTTTTATTGCCTCTCCGGTCTTTGACTCTATCTTTAAAAGATTACAGCTTCTTTTGAGGGAAAAAGATCATGGAGAGGTTTTGCAAAAGACAGCTGGTTTTCTTGCTACCCATCTCGATGCTTATTCACTCTGTCTCCTGTTTTGTCAGAATTTCACCACACCGGTAGGTAGTCTCCTTTATAACAAGCTGCTTGATTTTATACCCCGGGATGTATTTGCTCAGTTAGTAAGACTTTTTACGGAAAATCGCTCTGTTAAAGAGAGTGGAGCTCAGGCTGATCCTTCGCAGTTTCATGATCTGGATAGGGGGCTCCAGCGTTTACTGAACTCCACACGCGGCAAGCAATACCAGGCCTTGGAAAAGGCCAGAGCCTTGATGAGTGAAAAAGGCCAGGAATTGCAGAATAACCGCGTTCAGACTGGGATTACAGCACTCAGTCAGGGTAGGCTGGATAATCTTAAAAACCAAGAACTCCTGGTGTATATTCCTGGAACTATCGAAAATCTTTTGAGCAATAAGAAGGAAGGTGCTGCTGCCGCAATTGTTGAAAATATTGTTCACGCACTTCAAGGTGAAGATACGGAGCTTCGTAATAAAGCGGCAATGGGCTTGAGTCTTGTTGGTGAAAGGCTTGTAAAATTAGAACAGTGGGTTTGGTTGGAAAAGCTTACGCCATTGTTTTTGGCGTGGCTAAGGGAGTCGGAGCAGGCAGATGGGGTCTATGAAAAGTTTGTGAGCAATCTGCAGGCTATTATGGCTTATTTTTGGAAAAATGGTAAGGAAGAGCGTGCCGAACAGATACTCAATACCTTTTATTATATTAGAAATGGAGAAATGGAAAAATCTCCACCTATACGAGCTCTTGTGGGCAGGATACAGGACAAAAATGTCGATCTGGCAATACTGAAATCTTACCTGAAGGAGTGCTTTACCAAACCAATTGATGAAGTGAAGTGTGAAAAGATCATCATGCAGGGACCTGTGGCAGCCCGATTTTTGATTGACACTCTGTTGGATTCTGAAAGCAGACCCAACAGGATCAGGTTGTTAAAAATTCTTTCCCAGGTTGGAAAAACGCTACCCTCCGTCATTCTTGAACGGTTGCCCGATCGGATGCCCTGGTATGGAAAACGTAATTTAATTCGTCTTCTCGGGGAAACGGGTAATGAACGCCATGTTGAAGCACTTGTTGACTATGTTTCCCATACAGATCTTCGCGTCCAGAGAGAGGCTATTTCTTCAATATTTAAGATAAGTGGTAGCAAGAAGAAAAAGACCCTGTTGAAAATCCTTATGCGTACCAGTGAGAAATTTAAAGTTCTGGTTGTTAGGCTTCTTGAGCCTCTTGCAGATGAAAGTGTTGCAAACGCTCTTCTTGAGCTTTTAAAAGATACAAAATATTTTTCAGCAGCTAGTCGTCAGGAGTTGCTTGTTCAGATTTGCAAAACCTTGGGAGCCAGCGGTTCAAGCAGGGGTAGAAAAAGTCTTGTGGAATTGGCCGACAGAAGAGGCCTGGGGAAGGATGTAAAGAGTAGTTTGGAGGTCCAAAAAGCTGCCCGGCAGGCCTTGCAGCTCATTGACTTGAAATCCAGGGATAAGAAAGAGACAAAGAAAGAGATTAGCAAAGGGCGTAAGTCTTTGTCTGTCCAGGTATCAAAAAATAAAGAGTCAGGAATCGTCAAATATCAACCGGTAACAGATCTGGTTGAGGAAAATGATGTCTATATCCTTTTGCAGAAAGATAAAAAAACAGCTGCCAAGAAAAAACTTTTGGAGGTGATTGTCCAGACAGCTCGGGCAAAGCAGTTTCATCATGCTGAAAAGCTCAGAGAAAGGTTGATCGAGATAGACTCCATGGCACTCACCGAGATCATCAAAGCTGCTGAGATTATTGAAGAAGAAAAAAATAACGCCCTTGATCAGAATCTGTTGGCCATCTGGTCAGATTTGTATGATTTACTGACCACGGAAGAATTTAACACCCTCTATTATTCATTGGAACCAGATAAGTATGATGCAGAGGAGACGATTGTAAATAGAGGAGATGTCCAAGAGCGTCTTTATTTTATCAATAAGGGTAAAGTCAAACTCTATTTTACTGAAAAGGGTAATGAAATGCTGGTCAAAACGTTGGGGCCGGGAGAAATCCTCGGGGCCGATTCATTTTTCAATGCCTCAGTCTGGACTATAGGTGCGGGCAGCATGGGGAATGTGGATTTATCTTATCTGACCCATAACGCCCTGCAGGACTGTATTGGTGAACAGCCTGCCCTGGAGGCAAAATTGCGGGATTATTGTCTGCATTTTGATGTGGTTGAGCACTTTTTTTCAACAACTGGAATCGACAGGCGTAAATTTAAGCGTTTTAAGGCAAAAGGAATGGCTTCCACTGTCATCTTAAATGATGATGGAAAGGAATCAGGACATGGTTTTAAGGGGGAGATTGATGATATCTCACAGGGAGGAATATCCTTTTATGCCCGTATCTCACAAAAAAAGAATGTCCGTCTTTTGCTTGGCAGAAAATTACGGATTCGTATTGAAAATAAGGTAGGAATAGGCGAACTCAATGAGAAGATGACTGGAGTGATTGTTGCCTTACGTGGTCATCATGTCATGGAATCTGAGTATTCTGTCCATGTTGAATTTGATCAGGTTTTTGATCACATGGATATAGAACCGCTTATAGATAAAGATAGGCGATAGGATGCTGAACAGTTACGTTCTGAGGTACCTTGTTGTTTCTTTGCAGGAACCTGAATATTTACGAGATAGGGGTTAGTCTGATGGAACTGAGTGATGCAGTCTCACGTTTTTATCTGACCCACCTGCCCGATAGTCGAGTCGAAAAGAATTTTTTAAGTGCCGATTGCCCGTTTTGTGCCGAAAAAGGCTTAAGTGGACAAAATCGTTTCGTTGCCTTTCTCAATGTCGATGGGTTTTTTCACGGTTATTTCCGTTGCCTGAATCGATGTGTTCCCGGTGGATTTCCTCTCTGGTTTGCTACTCTTTCCGGGATTGATCCAGCAGATGTCCCGGGTTTTGTCCCGGATCGGGAACCTTTTGCGCAAAAAGTTGACTATCCAGTCAGCAACCTCAACAATGAAATAATAGCTTATGAGAACAGGCTGACACCTGAGCTGCTTGAACGATATGCGAAAGCCGGTATCGGCCGGGATGTACTTCATGAATTGCAACTGGGATATAATGGTCGTTATCTTGTCTATCCCTATTTTCAGGAAGATGGCAATTGTTACAGTGCCCGATGTGTTTTTCCCGACAGGCCGGAAGATTTTTTCTGGCATGGTAATGAGGAATTTTTCCATGGTGAAGCCCAACTGTTTAACAGCCAGGACATCCTGCGATCTGAAAATGGTGCTCTTTTCATCTGTCAGGGAGAGGAGAATCTGCTTACCCTCAAACAACTCGGATTTCCCGGTATTGCTGTACCGGACTGTCAAGCATTAGAAAATATATCCCCTGATCGCCTTGCCTTTGTGAAGACGATTTTCCTTTCCAGCGTTCATAATCTGGAATCAGAGTCGGCTGCCAGGACACTTGCTTCAAGAATTGGTTACAAGGTACGCCTTTTGAGGTGGCAGGTCGGTCAGCCTAAAAATTACAGTCTTTGGCAACTTGCCCGTGATAAGGGAAAAGAGTATAAGCAATCCGTCACGCATATGCTCAAATCTTCAAAGGCCTTTTCCCCCTTCCCCAGCCCAAAACAGGAAAGTGGTAAATTTTTTGATCAGCTGAATATGGAGGCTGGAAAAGCATATAGTGAACTCCGCTCCGGATTCAAACATTTTGACCAGGCCCTTGATGGAGTTCACGGTATTAATGTTATTGGCGGGGCACCAAAGGCAGGAAATCCCAGTTTCATGATCCAGATTGCCACAGACATGGCTTTGAGAAAAATTCCCGTCCTATACTATGACTTTGAGAATGGCAGGCAGAAAATTTATCAGAGAACTTTGAGTCGTTTGAGTCGCCTGTCGACCGAAAAAATCAGAGGAAAAGATTTTCAGGGAGACGAAGAGGAAAAATATTGCAAGGCATGCAAGCAGCTTCGGAAGTTGCTTTTTTATTTTCGGGTGATAAGTGATCGTAAGATCAGCCCTGAATTAATGCGGCATCATATAGATTTTCTCCGTCATGAGACCAGAAGTGATTATACGGTGGTAGTCATTGACAGTCTTCACAAGCTGCCCTTTCGTGAATTTAGTGAAAGAAGATCCGGAATTGACGCCTGGTTAAGACAGATGGAATCCATACGAGACGAGTTGCAGGTCTCTTTTCTGGTTGTTTCGGAGTTGTCCCGGGGGGAGGGTGGAAGCTATTCCGGTACACCTCACCTCGGTGTTTTTAAAGGCTCTGGTGATATTGAATATAGTGCCGACAATGCCTTGGTACTTTTTCCTGACTGGGATCCACTTGCTTTAGTCGATAATCAAGAAAGAAAGAATAAGCTCTGGCTGGTGGCCAGTCGAGAGCACAGTCCTGGACTCATTGCGCAATATGATCTTGATTTTCCTTATTGGAATTTTATCGAGCGTGGGAATAGCCCTTTATAAAGGTATAAGGTGGAAAAGGATTAAATAGCTGATTTGTTCTCCTATTCCCCCTGTACCCTATACTACACCCTCTGTATCTTCCTGCCATTTGGCAAGCTGTGCAAGAGCCGTCTTGGCTCGAAGTTCTCCGCGCATTCTTTTTGGAACCTTTTTTTTCCATGGTGGAAAGAGACCGAAATTGACATTGGAAGGTTGGAAATGTTTCGGATCTGTTTGGGTAAGGTGGTTGATAAGAGCACCTAGAGCCGTGTCAGGTGGTGGAATAACAAGGGGGTTTTCGTCGAGCAATCTTGCACAGTTGATCCCGGCAAGTAAGCCCATGGCACTTGATTCTACATATCCTTCGACTCCTGATAACTGACCGGCCAGAAAGAGATCCGGTCGGGTTTTGAGTTGCAGGGTCGGTTCCAGGAGTTCCGGAGCACAGATAAAGGTGTTTCGGTGGATGGAGCCCAGGCGGGCAAACTCGCACTCTTCCATTCCAGGAATCATACGAAAGATTTCTTGCTGAGCACCATAACTGAGCTTTGTTTGAAAACCAACCATGTTGTAAAGTGTACCTTCCTTATTTTCCATCCTTAGCTGGACAACGGCGTAAGGGTCGTACCCTGTTCGGGGATCCGGCAGGCCAACCGGCTTCATCGGTCCAAAGCGCAGAGTGTCATCTCCCCGATCAAGCATTACTTCAACCGGCAGGCAGCCTTCAAAATATTTTACCTCTTCGAAATCTTTCAGGGGCACCTTTTTTCCAGCCTTCATAGCCTCTATAAAGCTCAGGTACTGTTCCTTATCCATTGGGCAGTTCAGGTAGTCGCCGGGTCCCTCGTCATAGCGAGATTTTTGGTACACAATATCCCGATTTAAGGATTCCGTATGGACGATTGGCGCAATGGCATCATAAAAGGAAAGCCGATCTCTTCCTGTGAGCCGGATAAGTGAATCGGCAAGAGGGTCTGAGGTCAGAGGGCCGGTGGCCAGGATGATTGGGGCGTCTCCGGGTTCAGGAATTTCCTCTAATTCCTCATGGATGATTTCTATGTTTGACTGGGTCTCCATCAGTTGAGTGATCATTGCGGCAAAGTCTTCCCTGTTAACAGCGAGAGCTTTGCCGGCCGGTACAACGGTCTTGTTTGCCACCATCATGATAAGGGAGCCAAGCCTGCGCATTTCTTCTTTCAACAGGCCGACAGCTGAGTGAAGGGCATCAGAACGGAATGAATTGCTGCAGACCAGTTCTCCGAGTTTTGAAGATGAATGAGCCGGGCTGTATTTGTGGGGCTTCATCTCATAGAGTTTGACGCTATGACCACGGCCTGCAATCTGCCAGGCAGCCTCACATCCGGCAAGGCCTCCACCGATAATGGTAGCTGATTTTTTATTATTCATGTTATTTCCAATAAGTTACGTGGTAAATCAGGTAGTGGCCTTAAATCGGAGGAAAGATCATCTGGTGCTCGATTTGAGGGTGGCTGTGGCCCGGACGGCCACAGCCAAGCCCCCAGGGATGGGTTTATGGCGTCCCTCAAATCGAGCACCAGATGCTCCAGGGCCAGCAAAAAATTACTTATTTTCTTTCAATTTGCACAGGTAATTTTCTTCTTCCCCACTCAAGTGCTTCATCATGGGAATTAAAAAAAAGGTCAATGCGGCTGGGGCCTTTTATGGCACTTCCCCGGTCTTCAACAATTCCCCAGCCATATCCAGGGATATGCATTCTGGTGCCAAAGGGATAGTACTTTGTGTCAGCAGCAATGGTTCCTTTTTCCGGCAAAAAGTACCAGGGAAAGAGGACCAGACGTACAGGGATCATCCAGGGGCGTTGCAGTGAATCCATGGAAAAAAACCCTTCTTCCGGTTCATTTGGATAGCTGCCATTGGCGGTTTGCCCGGTGTATTCTCGGCCGTTTTTACTCACATAGCGATTCCAGAAGTCCAGCTTTAAATAGGCCCAGCTGCCCCGTTCCCAGCCGCAGCATTGAGAGCAACCACAGTAGGCTGTTGTTTCCATCATTTTTCTGACAGGCTTTTTTGCACAACCATGGAGAAAAAGAACAACAAAGAGAATGAAAAGAGTAGCTCCTCGACAAAAGCTGTTTGTTCTCTTGCCAGTATTCATGTTCGATGAAACCATTTTTCAATATCACTTGAATGGAAATGTTTGATAACAGGTCGACCATGGGGGCAGTGGGAAAAAAGATCGGCAGCAAGCATTTGATTGAGTAAACTGTCGATTTCTTCCGGATGGAGCTCATCTCCTGATTTAACAGCAGCTTTGCAGGCCATGGAGGCGAGGATATCGTCTACAAAGGAGTTGCTCCTGCCACCACTTGCATCAAAACGGCTAAGAATATCAAGGAATAATTCTTCTGCAGGAATGTTTTTACCACATGGCGGCACAGCACTGATAATCCATGAATTGCCGCCGAACTCCCGCAGGCCAAAACCCATTTTCTCTATCTCTCTATGGTTACGTTCAACTAAAGACGACTCTTGTACCGATAACTCTACAGTGACAGGAAAAAGTAAGGCCTGGCTGTGAACTTTTCCGTTTTGGTACTGTTTTTTAAGTTTTTCAAAAAGAAGGCGTTCGTGGGCAGCATGCTGGTCAATGACCAGGAGACCATCCGTGCTTTGGCAAAAAATATAGAGATTGGCATATTGACCTATTACCCGGAGACCGTGTCTTGGGGTGGATAAGTTCTCGGGAAAGACAAAACCGTCAGCACTTTTTTCTGCGGTTTCCGGTTCAAAAGACGGAGAAGAAGTAGAATATCTCCCGGCAGGAGAAAACTCTGTTGGACTATTGGTTTTGGCAAGTGTTTGTTGATGCAAGTTTGAGGAAGAAAAGGGCCTGCTCTCTAAAGAAGCCGCCTGGGGATAATTTCCCATGTTAGGATCTTGTTGGCTTGGAGCACGGTTTCCCCGGAAAATTTCCTGAATGCTTCCCTGGTAATCGCTAAGTGCTGATCTCACAGTCTGGCTGATTAACTGATGAATGGATTGGCCTTCCC
>SWBY01008191.1_pt2 | contig 10028 bp, 5 predicted proteins | sample 4693071 | NCBI WGS metagenome assembly SWBY01 (sample SAMN10267273, study PRJNA491770) | bioreactor metagenome | isolation source: DHS bioreactor inoculated with marine methane seep sediment | place: Japan: Omine Ridge, Nankai Trough | collected 2006-05-06 | reverse complement strand
CCAGGATATCGATGCAGTGCGCTATCTCCGGGTCCATCACTTCGACCGGGTACTGTGGTTCCGCAAAGAACGGCTTCTGACCCTGGTTCGATGGGTTCGATGGTCTTCACTGATTTCGCTTTCAGCTCATAAAGAACCGGACACAGACCCAAAGGAATTTCTTGAGTTGTATGCACACCTGGGTGATCTGCTGACACACGCAGAAACCGCGGGATACAGACTGGACCGGCTTCGGGAACAGGTGGACAAAGCGAGTAAAGACGCGAATCAAGAACAGAGCAAATAACAAGGTTAATAGAACCCATCCCACCTGTCACTTCCCCCGGAGGCTGCCAGGTATCATCATCAGCAACCATCGAGGAGATCCCCCGTATCCTCCTTTCGCCGTCGCGTGAAGCTATGGCGGAACAGAACGTCGGGACGGAGGATGACATCTGTACACACACAAACCCACTGATGACCGACACACTGATCACCGGGAGTGTCAGGGACTTTTTTTGGCGGGTCCAAAACCGAGATTCCAAACGGCCCAGTCTTCCGTGAGTATCTCAGACAGAGTTTCATCCATCAGGAGACCATAGAAAACCGGGAGATCCCATTGGAAGTTGATTTCTTCCGGCCAGATCCGGTCAAACAGGACACACTCGGTAATTCCCAGGGGTAGTTCATTCAGGAGAAGGTAATCGAATTCATTGGGATAGGCTGTCCATCCGGGATAGAACCAGTAGTACCCGTATCCGAAGTCCAGGAAGACGATCATGGCAACGTTGTGCATCGTCTCATGATAGTTTCGAAGTTTAACTTTGAGCCAGCACCGGTCACCCGGGGAATAATACCGTTTGTTCATTTCCAGTTGAATTCCAAAATCCGGGAGCAGCCGGGTCATGACCCTGTCCGTATCGGTGTAGCCCCGGGCATCCGTCACAGTAAGCGTGGTGGTGTAGTATGGTTCCACCATCTCTGTGGGACAGGGCACAGCATTGAAAATATGAGTGGGATCTTTCATCACAGAATCCGTCTGGATGCCGTCAAACGCGTTGAAATCCCAGGAATAGGAGGCAATAGTGCTGTCACTGCTGGTGCCGGTTCCCGTGAAATTCACGGTGAGGGGCATGGCGCCGGAATACCGGTCCGCACCAATACTCGCCAGAGGTGCACTGCCATTTCGCACATCCACGGTAATCGGTACGGTCCGGGTCCCGGAATCACAGTAAAGGATCACATTGCCGGTATAGACGTCCGGCTCGATTCCCTCAGGTACATACACCGAGCATCGGATCGTTTTAACCGTCCCCGGAGCAATCTCCAGGTGACCGGGAGTGAACATGATATGTCCCTCAAATTCTGTGAAAGTATCCGGAGCCATAAGGGGTGTTGTGGAGATATGGATCTTTTCCGGAGACGGGCTGCCGGGGTTCAGTGCCATGGAAAACATCGTCTCAATGGCATCGCCACCCCGGGGACCGATCAATGTCAGTGATGCGGGGGCGATATCAAGGATCTGAAAGGGATCAGTGGAGACTGTAGTGGCGTGAGCAGCGGCCCGCTGAAACCATTCCCCGGAAGGCATTACGCCCTGACCTTTGATTCGGAACGTGTAGGTCCCGGGAGAATCAGCTTCCAGATATACATTCCCGTAAACACCGTCCCGGGCTTCACCATCATGATGTTTTCCATCATCATACAGTTTAAGGGAACCCCGGGCGCGGGTTGCAACATCCGGACTTTCGAAAATTTCCACCCGATCACCATCCACTTCCCGATAGCGGCCGGTACCCACAGGTGCCATGTTGAAATACACATCGACATGAACATCCGCCATGGTGCGCGGTCCCGTTCTGTCAAAAAGTGTTGCCCGGATCAGAATGGGTTCATTGAGCATGTAATCCGGTCGGTCGAAATAATCATTCAGCCGGAGCATGGTCTTTCCCCGTGCCAGGACCGTGTATGTCTCACCGCCGGGCTCAATATCGGTACCTTCAATGGTGAAAACCCAGTTACCATATGCGGGGTCCCGAACCTTGTATTTCCGTGAGTGACTCTCCGCTGTATAAGTAATATTCAGATCCTGCTCAGCCAAATCGGGATCAATGATCCGACCGCCGGGTTCCATGAGTGTGAAATCGATCTCACTCTCCCCCTCCCAACTGATATAGAATGTGGTTTCATAAAAAGTTGAATCGATGTTTACGCTGTAGAACTGCACCTCGTCCTGATAAATATCATATGTATCGATATCCACGATAAACTCACCACTGATATCCCCGGAAATGTGAGCGTACACATCGTTCAGATCATCGGCGGTGGGTGCCATATAGTAGTTGCCGCCGGTGTAATTGGCGATATCATTCAACATGTTCTGATCGGAATTGGGACCCAGGGCTACCGTATGGATCATCACTTTATCCGGCAGAGAGGCCAGAGCGGTTGCCACTGCGGTCCCGGTATTGTGATACCCGTCGCTCAGGAGAACCATCGCCCAGTTATGATCGGCCATTCCGGCGTTCACCAGATTGTCCCGGGCTTCCATGATCCCGGCACTGATGGATGTGGCGCCACCGGCGGAAATCGTTCCAATTGCCGCTTTTGCTTCATTTTTGATTACCTCTGAATCGATGAGTGTCAGCGGATAGTTGGTGGTGGCGGTAGAAGCGAAGCTGACAACATTGATCATATCGCCGATTTCCATCATATCCACGAACATCTGGGCGGCGGATTTTGCCGGTTCCATATAATTGCTGCTGTTCATACTCCCGGAACGATCCAGAATCAACGGTACATCCGCCCGACCCCTGAAAATGTATCGGATTCCCCGTTGGATCAGGACTTCGGTATTCCCGAATTTCAGGGTCATGTCGTACAGCCCGTCGGACGCCTGTGGCGGCGGTTCCACTTCCAGATAATAGGTATCGTTATCTTCAGTGAAATTCAGCAGACCCGCGCGTTTCTCACCGATAGTCACCTCAAAAGCATCCTTGTTTCGAAGGCCACGGGCAAAACTCCCGCCACTTCGCAGACTGAAACTCACGGTGATGGGATCCGGAACTGATGGATGCCCTGCCGCCAGGGTAGTCTCATCACTGGGCTGCACCATCTCAATACTGCCAATACCGGCAATGACTTCTACCAGAGTGGGATCCAACTGCGGATTCCAGGGGTGTGGATTCGAAGCAAACCAGATGAAATCCGGCCGGTTGAACCCATAACCGCGGCTTTCCCCGGTCCACTTGCCGTTCCCATAGGGCAGGTCTGTGATCGGGTCGATGTCCGCATCAAAAGTATAGGTCAATGTTACAGGGGATGTACCCATAAAATCCGGATCCACATTACTATTGGGATAGGTGACGGTCAGAGTGACATGGTGCCTGTCGGGATAATTCTGTTCATCACTGCTGACATACACAGCCCGATAGTCGTAGATGGCAGAGTTCCGGACACCCCATTCGCCCGGAACTTCACAATACGTGTCAAACAGGAGTGGATTCCTGAAGTTACCAATATTCTGCCGTAAATGATTCCAGAACAGCACCGGATTTTCCCGCACTGAAAGAATCTCATAATCGTACATGGAACTGGCGGCGCAGAGCAGCCCTTTCATCTCACCGGTAGTCAACGTCGTGTCACCGAACGTCGTGGAAGATCCGGGTTCCGGATATGTCATGGACGCAATCGCCCAGGCATCGCCATTCCCGGTATACTGCTGGTGGATGCCGGGACCGTGCCATCGACCGTAGGCTTCCCCATGCCACTCAAACTGCTGAGCGGACTCTACCCGAGGCGCCCCCACAATGGTGTCATATTTATGCAGAGCGCCATCCTCGCCATACAGGTTCTTACGGCCCCCCCCGGCATATGGCCACCACCAGCCGCTCCACGGTTTCTGAGTCAGTGCCGGTGGATCGTCAACGCCTGCAAACACAGGCAATCCAATCCAAAGAACGGCCATAAAAATCACCGTGCACAACACCTGGATCCTTATTCCCGCGTTCATTTTCGATTTTTCTCTCTGTTTCATGACCCTACCTCCCACGAAATTGTCCTTTTCACTCACTTCCCGTTCAGCGGTTTCATGGGTAAGGTGATCACCATTTTTGGTTTTCGTGCGTCAGGGTCCTTTTTTTTTGGAGGGTCCGTTGGCGGGTTCTTTTTATATGGGAGGAACGGTGGCAATTGGAATCCGCTGATCTGAAAATCGATTATCCACAGGGTAATTGCATCGCAGGGTAGGGCGGGGTTTCGTCCCCGCCGACACGGCTGATAGAAGCCCGGGGACGAAACCCCGGGCTACCATAGATTCGCTGTTCTGAGTAAAACCAACTTTCCTCTACAGAGGATCCACGCAGGAGCCGCTCCCCAGAGCCATGGCAAAAATACCCTGGGCATCACCGGCAGTGACTCCACCGTCGCCGTTGCAGTCTGCCGCGCATTCTTCCTCGGGTGTGGGTGTGTATCCGCCCAGTGCAATGGAGAATCCCAACTGGGCATCTCCGGCCGTGACCGACCCATCCAGAGTGACATCACCATCATTGTTGCAGCCGCCTGTGCATGGGATGCTATAGCTCACAATAACGTCATCGATGTTCCAGCCGCAGTAAATCACGGTGCCGTCCGTGGAACCCATTTGCCAGCGGATTTTCACTTGTGAGGCATTTCCGGCTATCGAACTGATATCATATTCTTCGTAAACCCAATTGCTGTCGGACATCAAAGATGACGGGTTTTCCCAGAGCACTGTCCAGGTGCTGCCATTATTGCCACTCACAGAAACCGCTGCGTGATCCCAAGTACTGGATTCCACACCCAGCCAACGGTAAAAACTGAAAAATACCTGAGTGGCACCGGTGCAATCAAACGCAGGGGTTACCAGGTAATGGGCGGGCAGATTATTGACATAATCACCGGAAAGATTATACCCGTAAACATTGTTCCCGGTATAACCGGAGGTAGGGTCATCATCATATCCCAGAGGTACACCCCACTCCCAATCACCACCGGTTATTTCCCACATGGGATCTGATTCCATATTTTCTTCGAAGAGCACTACCAGTTCGTTGGTGATGAATCCGTAATTGATACCTCCGTTGTCATCTGTCACAGAATTACCTGCCGCATCGTCTGAAGTGACATAAAACACATAGTCGCTGCAATCAAGCAGACCGTTCAGAACAACAACGTGATAGGTTGTGAGAACATCGGATTGGAAGATCTCTGTCGGAATAAGTATTCCGTATGAGACCTGGCTATTGCAGGGTTCATCTGTAGTCCAACTGATGGTGGCAGTATCAAAACCGACCATATCTACGGTAACATTACTGATAGCGGGAGTGACACAATCCACCGGCGCGGTATCGTTTTTGTCCAGCGCGGCATAATATGCCGTGAGCGTATCCATATCGGCGACAGACACCGTACCGTCACCGGGTACCGGACTGATATTGTCACAGAGAACAGACCCTTCGAACACACCGGCTGACGTTTCCGTGAGATTTACGGTTTCACCACCGGGTTCCGTGCCGCTGCTCACGGCAATATTCACCGATCCCGATGCCCCGTTGTCCCTGACCAGAATGTTCAGTGTGGACTGGCAGGCGTATGCATCCCGGTCAAAATAGATGCCGGACACTTCGGCCAGTGCAGCAGCCGCATTGACACGGCCATGACCGTAATACTGGTCCCATCCGGTAGATCCGAGATCATCAGATGTATTCTGAAGCAGTGTCCGCACTTCCGCACCGGTCACTCCCGGGGCCGCTGAGAATACCAGTGCGGCCACACCGGCAGCATAAGGCGCGGCAAAAGAAGTACCGTCGGATGATGCATAGGTATTACCGATCTGCGTGGACCAGATATCCACGCCCGGGGCCGTCAATTCGAGTTCAGACCCGTAATTGGAAAAACTGGCTCGATTATCTGAATCATCGGTGGCGCCAATGGCGGCGATGTGAGCCACATTGGCCGGGAACCCAACCGCACCGGAATCGTTACCTGAAGCACAATCAAGAAACGCGTGTTTGGTGTTCAGCGCGTACTCGGCAGCATCGACTATAGCCTGTGAAAATTCGACAGTCAGGCTCATGGTAATGACATGGGCGCCATTATCGGCAGCATACAGGATCGCATCGTCCAGAATTTCTCCGATAGGTGAGTCTGATCCCACAAGAATACACATGAGCTGCGCACCGGGATCACTGCCCCATCCGCCGGCCACACCGGAAACACCCACACCATTATTGGATGTGGCAGCCACAATACCGGCAACATGCGTACCGTGCCAGAATGATCCGTTGGGATCATTATCATCATTCTCAAAATCCCATCCCAGAATATCATCCGTATATCCGTTATTATCATCATCGTTCCCGTTCCCGGGAATCTCATCGGTATTGTTCCACATATTGTTGATCAGATCCTCATGATCAGTGTCCGTGCCGGAATCCAGAATGGCGACGACAGCGCCGGGATTGCCTTTTTCAATATCCCAGGCTTCCGTGCAGTCAATATCAGCGTCAGGTGTGCCACCGGTCTGACCGGTGTTGTAATGCCCCCACTGACTGTTGAAATAAATGTCATTGGCCAACTCCGACCAGCGACCGATACTGTTTGTTTCCACATACCGGAACAGATCCGTGGCTTTCAATTCCGCCACCACGTCCAGTGGATCATCACCGGCGGGTACCCGAATGTCCAGGATTCCCAGGTGATTTTCCCTGAGTAATTCCAGGTTGTGAGTATCCAGCATGGACTCAACACGGGTCCGACTGTCCGAACTGAGCATCCGCGCCGTCACACTGGTGTTGCTCACCTTGAACATACCGTTGACACCAGAGGTGTACCACCCATCTGCAAACCGCTGATACGTCAAATTATTCACACGCTGTTCTTCCAGAGGTTTCCCCTGAGTCTGCGCCAGAATCGGTACACTGATCAATATCAGGGTCATGATACACAATAATGAAATTCTCGCGGTGGTTCCCATCTTTGTTTCTCTCCTGTCTGAATTGAATATCGGTATCAAAACGCGCATTCGCGTTCAGAAAATACAGATGGAACTGATGTGCAATTTTCGTTCCTTTTACTCAGAACCAGTAGTTGATTCGGGATCCGTTTCAAGCTTGACACCCTTATAATTTAAAGTTAGACTTTAAATATGATGGACAAAACACGACTGCTGTCTCATAAAATCAACCGGCTACTGGAAATGTTCCCTGCTGTAGCCGTGATCGGATCCCGTCAGTGCGGGAAATCGACCCTCGTGAAAAATCTCCGTCCGGACTGGGCATATTATGACCTGGAGCGACCGGACGATTATCAACTCATCACAGGTGATCCTCTGGGATTTTTCAGCCGGCAACGCGAAAAAACAATCATTGATGAAGCGCAACAGTATCCGGCCTTGTTTTCGGTATTGCGTGGTGTAATCGATGAGGACCGGTCGGCATGCGGCAGATATCTTCTGACGGGTTCCAGTTCACCGGAAATCGTTCGGGGTCTCACTGAAAGTCTGGCCGGTCGGATCGCCACCGTGGAATTATGGCCATTCAAGGCCGTTGAATTTCATGAGCGGCCTTTACCGGAAGTATATACACTGCTGTCGAAAAATCCGCCGGATCCGGAAATGCTGACCCGGATGAAGCCGGGGCTGGAACCCGATGAGGTGTATCAACATTGGCAGCTTGGAGGCTACCCGGAACCTAGAATCAAGGGCAGTCGTATTCCCGAGTTTTTCGATCTTTGGATGGACGCGTATTTTTCTGATTATATTCGACATGATATTCAGCGTTTGTTTCCTGGAATTGATGTGCATAATTTCCGTCTATTCATTCAGGCTGTTGCATTTCATTCCGGGAATATCCTCAATCAGTCCAGTATTGCCCGAGCCCTTGAGATCAGTTCCGTAACAGCGAAATCATATCTAGAAATATTTCACGGTACATTTATCTGGCGAAATATGCGCAGTTTTGAAAAAAACAGATTGAAAACCGTTCAGAAAATGCCCCGGGGGTTTTTCAGAGATTCAGGACTCCTCCATCATATTATGAAGATCCATACCCTGGATCAACTACTGGTGCATCCCACTGCCGGACCGTCTTTTGAGTCGTTCATCATTGAGGAAATTATCCGGGGTTTCCAATGTACATTAACTCCGGGAATCGATTATTACTATTATCGAACTCGGGATAAGTCTGAGATTGATCTCATTATTGACGCACCTTTTGGAATAATTCCTGTGGAAATTAAACTGGGACACAAGATAAACCAAAGGATGCTGACCGCACTCAAGGTTTTTTTGGAAGACACCGGAGCACCCCTGGGAATCTTAGTGAACAATTCTCATAAGATAGAGAGATTGTCCGATTCCATCATTCAGATTCCCGCCTGTTTTTTTTAATATCCCCAACCAAACTCCCAGATATCAAGATTACTGGTCAGACCGGTAATACCGGCATCTGTGAGAGCGCCCAGGAATTTCACTCCTGTAAGGGTACCCACGTTGTCAGGCCATGCAAACACCGGCAGAACGTCTTGAACAGTACCGCCCTGAACCGGATTTATTGAATACGAATCAAATTCCGAGAATGACGGTGCAAAATAATAGGTTCCGGAAAGATCCAGGACCACAAAGAGATGCATGTTTTCTGTCTCGCCGGCGGGGAAACAGACATACGCTGATAAAGAGCATGTCATGCCCGGTTTGAAATAATTGGTGGGCATCCAGAGTTCCACTGTTGGGGTATCGCAATACCCGGTTCCGGTGTACACCGGATGGTGATATCCCATATCTGCGGTGCCGTTGTCGGTGAGATTGGCGGTGCTGGTCACCATCCCCACGAGACAGCCGGGATAAGTACCGGGAGAACAGGTGTCGGCTGCCAGGTTCTCGCCGGTGTCAATGCAGGGACTGTCACTGAACTGACCCGCAGGAATACGTGAAAGATAAAAACCACCTCTGGGACCCTGGGCGAACGCGGGATTTTCATTGATGTTGGCATTGCCGGGATAGGGTTCCCCGGAAGTCTCCACATCGGAGTGGGTGATATTGAAAGCAGAATCTCCCACATGAAATATTTCTTCCGGTGAATCCTTCCACAGGATACTCCCGGTCATTTCCACATCGGCGTTCTTGCAATAAAAACCACCCCCCACGGATCCGGCACTGTTTTCAGAGAATGTACAATGAGCGAGCGCAGCCGAACCCTCCGACAAATAAAGCGCACCACCGCGATATGCATTATTTCCGGCAAACAGACAATTGAAAAGCACAGGCGCGGCATCCAGGGACGCCAGAGCGGCGCCATTCATTGCAACGTTACTTTCAAACCGGCAACTGTCGAATAACGGCGATGCACTGTCCGTGCAGAACACACCACCACCATACTCATCACCCTGGTTTTCGGTGAACGTGCAGTGAGAGATTTCCGGTGTACCGCCCTGAATCATCATGCCGGGACCATCGGCGCCACGGATCTGGAGATGATTAATCAAAACGTCCGTATCATAATACCCCGAAACAACGGGTCCGGACCCTTCAGCGTCCAGAATACTGTCAAGAAAACCGCTCCCGGACAGACTCACGAACCGCACCATAGCCAGCGGGAATTGTTCCCCTGTAAGCGTCGGGCTGAACACACCGGCATCCAGGTGAACCGTCCGGGGCGCTGCCGATGTGCCCAGAATCTTCCGGTAAGCTTCATTCACTGTTTTTAACGGCGCAGAGAGACTGGTTCCGGTATTCAGATCATCGCCCTGAGGTGATACGTACAGGTCCTGTGTCAGTGGAACCGTCTCGGACACACATCCGGTAAGATCAAAATTGCCGGCGGGTGAAACGTAATAATCGGATTCCGCTACACCTCGGAATGTATTGTATGTTGCGGGTACCATAACGACATTATCAATGACACAAATGTCCATCCCACCGGGCGCTCGATTGTTTTCAAATCGGTTTCCCTGGTTTTCACCACCAATCACCGGGTTCATGGACCGGGTAAAAAGGCCGCCGCCGGCCAAATCTGCCGTATTACCGACAA
>SWBY01004867.1_pt1 | contig 10048 bp, 10 predicted proteins | sample 4693071 | NCBI WGS metagenome assembly SWBY01 (sample SAMN10267273, study PRJNA491770) | bioreactor metagenome | isolation source: DHS bioreactor inoculated with marine methane seep sediment | place: Japan: Omine Ridge, Nankai Trough | collected 2006-05-06 | reverse complement strand
TGGCAAGGGCGTTGTTCCCGATGGCATCACCGTGATGGAGGGCAGGTACGAGTTGAACAATATTCACTTAATCAATTCCGTCAGAAGTTCATTAACACGGCCTTTGAAATCCGTTTTCACAAAGTCATTGAACCGGATTTTCTGTTTCTCAATCATACTTTGATGGAGTTTGTCATTCCCGATGATTTCGTGGGCCACTTCCGCAACAGTCACCGGATTTTTTTCATGGATCAGGACACCCGCGCCTGCCATGGTCTCCGGGACGGCGCCGGCAGCGTAAGCCATCACAGGAATCCCGAAATGCATCGCTTCAAGCAAGGGGACGCAGAAACCCTCATGTTCACTCATACACATGAAAAGATCCGCCATTTCAAACAGTGCCACCAGTTCGTCATCATCAATCATACCGGGAAAATGCACATCTGAAATACCCATGGATTTCACCAGAGCCATCATGGTATCGGCGTACCGCCAACAGTTTCTGACATCTCCAACAAGAATGAGACGTGAATGGGGTTCCAGGCATGATTTGTAAACCCCGAAAGTCCGAATGATATCCTGATGGCATTTATTGGGGGAAACCCGTCCCACAAAGAGCCAGGTTTTTTGAGAAGAGCGCCACTGATTCCGGAACACACGATTGGGTAAAATTCCCAGACGGCGAAAATCCACGATGATGGGCAGTACCCGGATTCTCCGGTATCCCAGATCTTTGAGTATTCCAGCGTTATAATGGGAATCCGCCCAGGCAATTTCCACTCGGTCCCGGAGCATAGCCAACTGCTCCATACCTTCATGAGCCAGTTCCGTCATGTGTGGACTGATACCAAAAAACCAGTGCGGGGGTGTGATGTTGTGAAAGATGATAATCAGACGATCAGGCAGGGTCATCAGTGTTTCTATAATTTCTGATCCAACAGAAAAATGGTAAATCAGAATATTGTCGGGATGACTGAATTCCGTATACCGTTTCCAATGCATGGCATCATCCACGAGTTTCGGATGTATCACGCCGGCAAATATCTCACTTTCGTGCCCCAGTTCCCTGAGGATCTTGCGCATCGCCAGCGTGTCATCCCCGATGGCGTCACCATATGAGAAATTTGGAAGAAGCTGATGGATTTTCACAGTGACTCCCCCGAAATTTCGGCGGCAGTCGCGGGTGCCGGTGATGAGATTTCCGGGACTTCATGCCCTGAATCAGATGGTGTGACCGGAGATCCGGTTCCCGGGTTTTGAGGCTCAAAATATGTCCGGGTGGCAACCATTCCTGAAACCTTCCAAAAGGTTTCGTTCCACGGGGAAACGTCATCCTGTTTCTCCGCCTGAAGAAGCAATGAGACCATGACTTTACCCCGGGGTTCCAGCCAGTGGGAACCAGTGATCTGATACTCAAACACCTGATCTCCGGATTCTTCCTTTCGGTACTGCCAATCCCCGGGAGTCCATTCCTGGAAACGGGTCGTAATGTTTTCATAACCCCGATAAGAAAATTCATCCTCATAAAAAGCGTAAATTGACGTGTCTTCCGGTTCAATAATTGTGTCAAACCGTTTTCCGGTGAGAATGTCCGGGGTCATAAAATCACTTTTGATTTCTTCGATCCCCGGCGGCATGGGAATGGGGATTTCAGCAGCAATTTTATATGATTCTGAGAACCGAATGGACACCCAGACAAATCCATAGAGTGCAATGAGAACCAGCGCGGCGCCGGCAGTGATATTACGAAGCATTCTGTCGAACGCCGGTGCCGGATTCTTATCCAGGGATATTTGTCCCAGCCAGGATCCTGCAATCCAGATCAGGACACTGCTGATCATTGTCAACATCGTGTTCAGGTCGGTAAGCCATCCAAATCGGTCGGCTGCAAACATCACCTGGAACGCCGCCGGTAATATGGCGTTGACACATCCCGTCCCGGAATAGAACCATCCGGGTTGGGCCGGCAGAAGCCTGCCCTGAAATGCGCCACCGCCCAGCACCGCCAGGAACCCGGGTAAAATTACCCAGAAAATCCCTGAAGCTGAAATCTGCATTTTCTGAAGACCCGCATAAATGGCATAGAACAGGATTCCCTGAAGAATCTGAGCAGTAAATACTGCAAGACCGGATATTAGAAACGGATAGTATTTTTCTCGGTTAATCTGCACCATGGGTTCCTTTCCTGTAACCGGTGGTCTCACTCAGTAATGCCTCGTATTTTTCCACGATCAAAGGCCATTGGTAGTTATCCAAATAGTATTGATATCCTTGTTTACCAATACGGTGAGCGGCGCTTTCATGATTGAGCAGAAACTGGAGAGCTTCGGAAAACTCTTCGAAATTGCCGTATGCCAGTCCACCATTTGAGCGACGGCACTGACCATCAAGCACCTCGCATTTTTTATTGACCAGCGCAGGACGACTTTCCCGCCATGCTTCCAGGAGAACCATGGACAGGCTTTCGTAGGCGCTGGGCATCAGTAACAGTTTCGATCGCTGGATGGCATTAATTTTTTCCGCTTCGCTGACAAATCCCAGATGAACGATGCGGGGATTATCAGGGATAGGAATGACCGGTGTTCCGATGAGTGCCAGGGTGATATCGTCCCGCACCTCCCGGCAGAATCGGCTGAAAAGACGGAACATGTGATCGCACCCCTTGTTTTTATCGATCCTGCCCACATATATGATGTAGGGCGACATGCTGTCGAAATCGATTTTTGATGGTGGAACGGAATGTGAACCGGTATTCGTTGTGTTTTCCACCAGTCCCACACCAACAATATCACCGGGCACATCCCGGTTGTCCGAGATTGACTGGATCAGTTCCCGTTCTTCATGGGAATTATAAACCATAGCACCCGGAAGATGAAAAAGTGATTTAAACACATTAAGATAAAGTGCCGGATCGTGTTCTGCCGTGGGAACAAGGAGTGCTTTCCGACCCATTCTGCGAAGACTTTCCACTGTGGTCCAATACCGGTAACTGAAGAGGATCCAGGTGTCGATATCCCGCCGGCGAGTGATTTCGCGGATGAGTTTCGGGCACCAGGGACCATTTTCCCGAATCCATCGTTCCTCATATTCAGGAGCCTGCTGCTGGTGAAAAACCAGGTTCTGTATATCCACGAATTTCCGGATATTCCTGTTCCGTTTAACAGGAAACCGGTGAACAGTGACACCGTTGATCTTCTCTGTTCCTGCCTTGAATTCATTCTTCCACGTCACATAATCACTGGCACACGTGGTGAACACCTCCACCTGATGACGCGGCAGCAGATGCTCAGCCACCAACCGGCAATGGAGTTCCGCACCTCCACTGATGGTTTCACCATACCGTTGCACCACAAATCCGATTTTCAAACTAAATTCCTTAAATACCCAAAAGCCGATTATACTTTTCCAGTATCACCGGCCAGAGATAATTGTTCTCATAATACGCATGTCCCTGACGACCGAGATGTTCCCGAAGGTCCTTCCGTGTGGCCATGAGATGGAGTCCTTCCGAGAACTCGTCTGCATTTTCATAGTAAATCCCGCCATTAGACCGCTGGCACTGTCCCCGGAGTACTTCGCAGCGACTGTTGCAAAGCACAGGCACTTTTTCCCGCCATGCTTCCAGCACGACCATAGACAGACTCTCAAACCGGCTGGGCATTACCAGGCATAAAGCACCGGCCAATAGCGCCTGCTTCTCATCCTCCGGAACGACACCCAGATAGCGGATACCGGCATGATCAGGGATGTTCATAACTTTCTTTCCCACAAAAACAAGATTCGGCACCGAGGGATAGGATCGGAAACAGTGCATGTAATTTTTCATGAGTTCACTGCAGCCTTTGGCCTGCTCAATCCGTCCCACATACAGAATGTAGGGATGTGTCAAATCATATTTTTTCCGTATTTCATCCACATCAGCACGGCATCCAGGCGCCAGTCCCACACCCACAATTTCCCCCGGCGCGACATGATTATCCGTCACTCGCTGAATCAGCTCTTTTTCCTCCACGGAATTGAATGCCACGGCAGCCGGCTGGGCGAAACTTTTTTTATAAAGATCCAGATAAATTGCCCGATCATGTTCAGCTGTAGGTACAAGAATTGACCGGTCACCGACGTTTTTCAGTGCTTGATACGTGGTCCAATACCGGTATGAGAACAGAATAAAGCGATCCACATCTGTGCGGGTATCAAGATACTTGATCAGTTCAGGACAGTAGGGACCGTGCATATCAAGGTATGTTTTTTGTTCCCGGACATTCGGATGTCCATACAGAACGTGATGTGCCAGAGTATCAAAATCCGGAGACCGGGTTACGGCCACAGGAAATCGGTGAACGGGAATGTCAGCGATGATTTCCGTTCCTGGATCCACACTGTTTTCCCAGGTCAGATAATCCATAGCACAGGTCGTGGCAATCTCCACCTGGTGTTCCCTGCTCAAATGCTCAGCCACGAGCCGGCAGTGATATTCCGCACCACCTACAATATCGGGACCATACCGCTGGACTGTAAAAAGAATATTCATGATCACTCGGTCCGGCGAGGTTCCTCATCCTTGAATTGAACCATGGATTCAAGGGTCTTTAATCTCTGTTCCAGATATGCTTTTTCCCGTTCAATCCGTTCCAATTGGTGTTTCGTTCCGGAAAAATCAATCTGAAGCCGGGTTATTTCACGAACGAGATTGTGAATGAGATGGGCAAAATAAAGATTAATTTGCGCCTGCCGTCCCACGATGTGATCCGTATAAAGTTTAATAACCGGTCTGACCAATTTTTTAGTGAGTATGACCAAATTGGCTTTCCAGCCGGAGCGGTGAGAAGTTATTATATAGCTGGGATTGATGTTCCAGCTGTGATCCGGAGATCTCAAACGATCCAGTAACACCGAGTCAATATCCGCTTCTTCCGCAAACTGAAGAATTTTCGCGTCCGCCAGCTCTGCAATGCTCTCTTCCGAGTAAACACCTTCCCGCTGTTTCTGCGCGATTCGTTCCCGAATCCGATTCATAATCTCCGTAACGTCAATATCTGCACCGATCTCGAAATCTTTCCAGTCATCACTCATAACTGTATCCTCCCGTTCAACTCTCCAGTCAACAACTCGGAACAGTGTCTCATGCTAAAGTAATGCGGTTAAAAAGTGAAGTCCACCGTGACATTTTCTTCCATTTGGAACGCCCGAGATCAATTTTGTTCAGTTATTTTTTCATCACTGCCGGTATTACTGTTGAAGAGACAGGTAAGAGACAGTTGCACACAACGGACTAGAAATGCTAGTTTGAGCACATGAAAACGCAAGCAAAAAATAGAAATAAATTCACCATTTTTCTTCCGGGGATTTCAGGATTAATCACTGGTCTGATTATCGGATTGATCATCTTGACCGTTATTTACCCGGAATCCCGTGCGGAATCCACCGGGGAAACAGACAGGGCTCTCCAACTGGTATCAAAGGCGCTGGATGCCGCTGAGCGGAATCCATATCGATCACTTGAGACGAAAGAAGCTGTGTATGAAGCCATACACGGCATGTGCCGAACCCTGGATCCTTACACGCATTTTCTGGATGAAGAATCATACGATTATATGCGTGCACAGCAGGAAGGAAGTTTTTACGGAATCGGCATCTCTTTCGATATTCGGGACGGACAACTCCTGGTAATTTCTCCCATTGAAGATTCCCCTGCGTGGGAACTGGGGATGCGTGCCGGAGATGTCATTGTTGAAATCGAGGGGGAAGCCACCGCCGGTATCACATCAGCGGATGTACTTAACAAACTTAGAGGGAAAAAGGGCAGCAAGGTACGGATTGCCATCAAGCGGCCGGGTATCTCAGAACCGATCCCCTACACCATCACCCGGGATAAAATCACTCTCAACAGCATACGCGGTGGATTTATGCTGAACGACAACACGGGTTATATCCGGATTACGGAATTCTCCTCAACAACCGCCAGGGATCTATTGGCTTTGATGAAGGACTTGAAATCTCAGGGAATGAAATCTCTGCTTCTGGATCTTAGATTTAATGGCGGTGGATTGCTTTCTGCAGCAGAGGATGTCTCATCGATATTCCTGGAAAAGAATCAATCCATTGTTTCAACCCGCGGACGAGATCCTGATAATCATATGGAATTGTCCACACGAAAGACGAGCCTTTTCAAGGATCTGCCTGTGATCGTGCTTGTCAATGAGAGCAGCGCCAGTGCATCGGAAATTGTAGCCGGCGCTATTCAGGATCATGATGACGGGTTAATTGTGGGTGCCACGACCCATGGGAAAGGACTGGTTGGAAGCCAGTTCCCCAACAAACTGGGAACAGCCATCCAGATAACCACGGCCCAGTATTTTACGCCCAGTGGACGATACATTCAAAAACCGTTCAGCATTCCACATCGGAAATCTAATGGTTCCGACATAGTGGAAACCGGGGATTCCGATGAGAACCCGGATATTCATTTCACGGACAACGGGCGGAAAGTTTTTGGCGGCGGCGGCATCACTCCGGACGTGGTTCTTGAGGCAGCATTGTTCACGCCCAACATGATCGTCCTGGAAAATCATCGTACTTTTTTTGATTTTGCCGTTGATCGCGGTCCGGATTTTCAACCAATCTCTGCTGATATGGAAATCACTGATGAAATCTACGCGGCATTTCTGGATTACTGTCATGGGAAGGAGTTCAGGCTCCTGGAAAATGATCTCGAAACGGATAAAACGAACATCAAGAATGCCATCAAACGGGATTTCCTCAACGTTCACATCAACGCAGCAGCAGGAGAAAAATCCCGTGTTGAAAACCAGGAAATCATCCGGGAAGCCTTAAAGCTCTTTCAGGATCTGACACAATACCTGTCCTGACCGGATCCCATGGCATCCAAAAAAAAGCGAAAGAAAAAGAAACCGGCCGCTCCCCCGGCAATTCACCTGGAAACATCGCCTTCTGAACCGGTGGATGAACCCTCCCCAAAACCGGCAATCGCACCCGATAGAGCATCATCGCCGCAGCCGGAATCAGTCAAAAACCAATCATCTGATTATATTCCCCTGATATTGGTGGTACTGACGGTTGTCCTTTATTTTCTGTTTATTGCCCTGCAGACGCCTTAAACACGAAAGTGTTAAAAATAGTGTGACTATTCCTGCTGTCTCTCGGAAGATTCCCCGGAATCTGCTTCAATATTTTCTGACCCGGATTCTGTTTTAGCCGGTGTTGGTGTGGTTTTCCGGATGGTTGCCGGCAGGATTGAACCGAGGAGCCATCGTGAAGCGTAAATCAGCCAGATCAGCGCCGGGAACATCATGGATCCCGCCTGTTCCATAAATCCCTGAATCGAGTTCCTGAATTTATTCTGATAGAGCCAGACTTGAGCGGCTTTCAATTGGTATGGCGCCATTGTGGACGGATTATACTCAAAGGTCTGTGACTTGAAATAGAAAGACATCAGGTCCAGATGGATATGGAAGATATGGGTGCAGCTCAGAAACACAAATCCCAGAAGAATAAATATCAGGAGACGTTTCCAACTCAAAAACGGTGAAGCGAGGATCAGAGCCAAAAATGGGATAATATTAAAATGGATGGTATTCAGATGGAGTTCCACGGATACAGGTTTCGGTTGTTTCAGTAGAATCGGTCCATTCATATATGGGGCAAACACAATACCCAGAGTGCCTCTGTTTTTTTTGTCAGTCTCCCCTTCTATCTCCGGATAATACCGCGTTTCCAGGATAGGAATTTTATCTTCAATGAGTCCTATGGATAAATCCTTGAGGAACACATTGTAGGTATCTTTGACGGCCAGCCAGATAAAAAGAGCCACGATACTGAACAGAAAAAACTTCAGAAAAAATATTCCAAGTCCACGACCGGGCGGGTTGAAAAAATGTAAAATTTTCTCACGAATCAAGAGTTGGCTCCCTGAGGTAACTCTTTACCACTGCCGGACGATCCTTGAGTATCAGGAGTGGATCCTTTTCCGGAGTCATTATCATCAGGCGGCGGGTTGGCGATGAGTTTTTCTTTCCACACAATCCAGAATCCGATGACAAAGATGATAAAGATGCCCTGCCAGAGATACTCGTGGTAAAAATCAAAATGCTTTCGCCATTTCATGCCGATCACACCCAGAGCGGCCATACGGATAGTATTTATTGAATACAGGCCAACCCAGCCGAAAAGCAGTCCGTAGCATTTTTCAAACCAGCGGGCGGGATACGCCAGTACAGCCGATGCATAAATCATCATTCCAAAGATACCGGCACAATGATAGATAATGGTAAACCGAAAATTGGGCAGGATCACAACGGCTTTAGCATTGTTCGCATCAATTCCAATGAGATTCAGTACTATCGAGACGGATTTAGCCATAAAAACCGGTAGATACACCGCAATATAGTCTTCTGATACCTGCCAGTGTAAAAAGAAGTAAAACAGTAAACAGAAATACGCAAATAGAGCATAAAATTTGAACAAAATTGAATTCTGTTTCAGAAAATCGATGATCGAACGTACACTCAATTCAATACCCCCTGAGATTAAATTCACTGAAATCACTTGATCCCAGCCGAGCAGGGATTATATTTATATGAGATCGGTAACGTCAAGTAATCCGATGAAATCTGGAGTAGACAATGGGAAATACAACTGATTTAAACTCAAAACATCTCAGGTTACATCAAATCGCCCTCTCTCTGCATCGTGATGGTGACAATAATTCAGCACTCCGATGCTGGAAAAAAATCAGGACCGAAAACCCTGGATATCCGGGGATTGACAAATGGATTGCCGCTGCTTCCTCTGCTTTTTTCGAGGAAGAAAAGACCCGGAATACACCCGTCAGTCCTTCCGTTTTTAAAACCCAAAAAGACATTATGGATCAACACAGTTCCAGACGGTCCACAAGTTTCAGGTTTCGACCAAAACCGGTTCAATCCGGCCGAACACGGATAATCCGACATCGTCACGTTGCCTACATTTTTCTGGTATTCATGCTTCTCTTTGTGATTTTAAGTCTGCAAAACAAGCGTTCCTGCCTGCTGGTTCTTCAACCGGAAACAGGCGTCCTTTATTGTTATCAGGGGACTTTTTTCCCATATGGGTGGGAAAAAAGTGATGAAATTTCAGTGGGATTACAACCGGGATGGGAATCAGATCTGGAGGATGAAAAAACCCAATTTTCGCTGTTGAAAGGGATTAAACTGAAGGGGGGCAATGAGTTTGATGAGCTTCTGATTGATCTCTATCAGAAACTGGGTCAACACGCTTTGAAACAGCGAACCATTGAACACCAACGGGAAGCGATCTATTATTTCAAGAAAATTGAAGAAGCGAATTTTCACGAAATCATTCGATGGGATCTGGGGACTGCCTATTTTAATCTCGCAAGCCTCTATCTGGAGGTGAGAAGAGATCCGGATACCGCCCTGGAACACCTGCAACAGGTGAAAAAATATATTCCGACATACCCCGGTACTGCTGAATTGTTAAAGAAAATTACTCGACTACCCCACTGACGGCCCGCCATTAAAAAAATGCCGAACATCTTCAAAAGTATGGGTAATCCTGTATTCAGGAAGACTCCGAATGAATACCCGTCCATAGCTCCGGGTTTTGATCCGACAATCCAGTAAGGCTATCAATCCCCGGTCCGAGCGACTTCGAATTAATCGGCCCACACCCTGTTTCAGCAACATGACTGCTTCCGGTAGTTGAAACTCCCGGAATGCATCCCTGCCCTGATCCCGCAGAAACTTGATGCGGGCTTCCGTGATTGGATCACCCGGCGGTGAAAACGGGAGTTTATCGATAATGACACATGAGAGTGCATCACCGGGCACATCCACTCCCTGCCAGAAACTGGTAGTGCCGAGGAGAACCGAATGACGGTCGCGTCTAAATTTATCAATCAGGGTATGGCGGGGCGCTTCTCCCTGGACGAACAGGGTGTACGCCAGCTCTTCCTTTAATATCTCACCGATTATACCCATACCACGGTAACTTGTGCACAGAACAAATGCTCTGCCACTCGTTGTTTCCAGGATCTGCATTATTTCCTCGG
>SWBY01008333.1_pt2 | contig 10064 bp, 9 predicted proteins | sample 4693071 | NCBI WGS metagenome assembly SWBY01 (sample SAMN10267273, study PRJNA491770) | bioreactor metagenome | isolation source: DHS bioreactor inoculated with marine methane seep sediment | place: Japan: Omine Ridge, Nankai Trough | collected 2006-05-06 | reverse complement strand
GCGGACCCCAGCCTTGCTGCGGACCCCAGCCTTGCTGTTGCCCCCAAACCTGCGGCTGGCCCCAACCTTGTTGCGGACCCCAACCTTGTTGCGGACCATAGCCCCAGCCCTGCGGCTGTTGCATCATGCCGCCGGGTTGACCGCCCCAGCCGCCTTGCCGGCCCCGGCCCTGGCCGCGCCCGAAATTGCCCTGCTGCTGCTGGTTGCCCCAGCCGCGCTGGGCCTGGTCGGGCCGATCCTGGGCGTCCTGCATCGCATCGCGCATCGCATTGTGGTCGGCCAGTTCCTCGGCGGACAGCACGCCATCTTCATTGCTGTCGAAGCCGTCGAACAAATCGCCGCGCCGCTCCAGCACCTCCGCAACGGTCACCTTGCCGTCGCCGTCGTAGTCCCAGTTGGTCAAGAAGTTTGCGCCAGGGGTCCAGTCCTGGGCGGTGGCGGCCATTGGCAGGGCCAAGGCAAGGATCGTGGCGGAAAGAATGCTCGTGCGTTTCATGGATTGTCCTCCGGTTTATCCGTCGTTCTCGAAAGGTTAAACGGGGCCACCGCGGCGTTCCGGCGCGGGTGCGACATTCTGTCATGAAAAGGCCCCGCCGGCGGGGCGGGGCCTTTCGGTGTTTCAACGCTTCGGCGTGGGTCAGTTGGGGATATCGCCCTCGATGCCCTCGACGAAGAAGTCCATGCCGGCGAGCGTGCCGTCGTCGGCCACTTCGCCCTCGGCAAGCCAGCTCGAGCCGTCCTGCTTGTTGAGCGGGCCGGTGAACGGGTGATAGGTGCCCGCGCCGATCGCGTCGCGCAGCGCTTCGGCCTCGGCCTTCACCTCGGCGGGCACCGCCTCGGTGATCTCGCCGATCTTGACCATGCCCGGACCGATGCCGTCCCAGGTGTTCACGCTGGTCCAGGTGCCGTCGATCACTTTCTGGACTTCCTGGATGTAGTAGGGACCCCAGTTGTCGATGATCGACGAGATCCGGGGCATCGGCGCGTATTCGGCCATGTCGGAGGCCTGGCCGAAGGTGTAGACGTTGCCGGCTTCGGCGGCGGCGGCCTGCGGCGCGGTCGAGTCGGTGTGCTGCAGGATCACGTCGGCGCCCTGTTCGATCAGCGCCTTGGCGGCGTCGGCTTCCTTGGCCGGGTCGAACCAGGTGTAGGCCCAGATGATCTTGAACTGGACGTCGGGATTGACCTTCTTGGCGTGGATATAGGCCGAGTTGATGCCGCGGATCACTTCCGGGATCGGGAAAGACCCGATGTAGCCGACGATGTTCGACTTGGTCATGTGCCCGGCGATCGTGCCCTGCACGGCGCGGCCCTCGTAGAAGCGGGCCGAGTAGACCGAGAGGTTGTCGGCCATCTTGTAGCCGGTGGCGTGCTCGAACTTCACGTCCGGGAACTTCTCGGCCACCGCGAGGGTCGCGTCCATGTAGCCGAACGAGGTGGTGAACACGATATCGGCGCCCGACAGCACCATCTGGGTGATCGCGCGTTCGGCGTCGGCGCCTTCCGGCACGCTTTCCTGGAAGATCGTCTCGACCGCGTCGCCGAAATGCTCTTCCACGGCCAGCCGGCCCTGGTTGTGTTCATAGGTCCAGCCGCCGTCGCCGACCGGGCCGACATAGATGAAGCCGGCCTTCACCGGGTCTTGGGCCGTGGCGGCCCCGGCGAGGCCGAGGGCGAGCGCGGTGCTGGCCACGAGGGTTTTCAGAAGAGTCATATTCACTGGTCTCCGTCTTTGGTTTCGTCAGGTTTGGGTTGGGAATAGGTGCGCCGCTTGCGGATGTTGGTCTCCGCTTCCAGCAGCGCCGTGGTCACGATCGCCGCCGGCACCGCGATGATGCCGAGGCCGATAAACAGGACAATGGCGGTGAACAGCCGCCCGCCGGGGGTGATGGGCACCATGTCGCCGTAGCCCACCGTGGTGAAGCTTGCCAGCGCCCACCACAGGCTGGTGAGGATCGAGGTAAACACCTCCGGTTGCGCCTCGTGCTCGAACAGGTATATCCCCACCGCGCTCACGTAGAGCATCAGCGCCGAGATCACGCCGAACACGAACAGCTCGCCGCGCACCTGGCGCATCGCCTCCACCAGCCGGTCGAGCGATTGCGAGGCGCGAAACAGCTTGAACAGCCGCACCAATCTGAGCGCGCGCACCACCTGCCATTCGGGCGTGAGCAGGGCGATGGCGGGCAGGAAGGCGAGCAGGTCGACAATGCCCCAGAAGCTGACGGCGTAGCGCAGCGGATGTTTTGTGGCGAGAAGGCGCAAGGTGTATTCGGCGGCAAACACCCCGACCACGAACACCTCGAACCCGTAGAGCAGGCGGTGCAGCGTCGGCGGCACGGTCGGCTCGGTCTCCAGCGCGATGGCGATCGCCGAGAGTACGATCAGCGTGTGAATCGCATGGGCGACCAGCCCGCCATGGCGGTCGTGCGTGCCGTCGAGCAGCGCGATGATCTCGGCCTTGGTCACGTGTCCCCCGTTTCCAGTGCATTGCCCGGTTCAGCTCGAGGCGTGAAAGACCCGGCCGAGCGAGCCGGGCGCGCCATGGTTGCCGCGCACCGAGATTACGACCAGCACGAGGATGGTGACAAGGTAGGGCGACATCGACAGGTATTCGACCGGGATCGCCACCCCGGCTGCCTGAAGGTTGAGCTGCAACACGCTCACGCCGCCGAAAAGGTAGGCGCCGAGCAGCACGCGCCAGGGCCGCCACGAGGCGAACACGACGATGGCCAGCGCGATCCAGCCGGCGCCGGCGGTCATGCCTTCCACCCATTGCGGCACCCGCACGAGGCTGACGTAAGCGCCACCCAGTCCGGCGGTGGCGCCGCCAAACAGGATCGCGCCAAAGCGCACCCGCACCACCTTGTAGCCGAGCGCGTGGGCGGCGGCGTGGTTTTCGCCCACCGCGCGCAGGACCAGCCCGGCACGGGTGTATTTCAGCCCGGCCCAAACCGCCGCCACCAGCAGGATCGAAAGGTAGACCATTGGATCGTGGCGAAACAGGATCGGCCCGATCACCGGGATATCCGAGAGCACCGGCAGGTGCAGCTTGGCCAGCGACGGCGCCTTCATCCCCTCGTAGGGCTTGCCGATCAGCGACGACAGGCCGAGGCCGAACAGCGTGAGCGCAAGCCCGGTGGCCACTTGCGTGGATTTCAAAAACTGGGTGATGATCGCGAACAGCAGGCTGAGCCCGGCCCCGGCGAACGCCGCGGCGATGAAGCCGAGCACCGGGCTGTCGGCGTTCACGGCGGTGGCGAATCCCACCACTGCGCCGGTGATCATCATCCCCTCGACGCCGAGGTTCAGCACCCCGGCCTTTTCCACCACCATCTCGCCGATCGCGGCGAGCAGGATCGGCGTCGAGGCCACCATGAGGGACGCGATCAGCAGGATCGGGTTGATCTGGCCTAGGTCCATCACGCGGCCTCCCGTGCGCTGAGTCGGATGCGGTAGTGGGCGAATACGTCCATCGCCAGCAGGAAAAACAAGAGCATCCCCTGGAACAGCTGGATCGCCGCCGCCGGCATGCCCAGCATCAGCTGCGCCAGCTCACCGCCGATATAGGTGAGCGCCATCAGCAGCCCGGCCAGCAGGATGCCCACCGGGTTCAGCCGGCCGAGGAAGGCGACGATGATCGCGGTGAAGCCGTAGCCCGAGTTGAAGTCGATCGAGATCTGGCCCGCCGGGCCGGCCGCCTCGAACATCCCGGCCATGCCCGCGAGCGCCCCCGCCGTGCCGAGGCTGAACAGCACCAGCCGGGTCGGGCTCACGCCGGCAAAGCGCGCCGCGCGCGGCGCCTCGCCGGTGAGCCGGATTGCGAAGCCCATGCGGTGGCGGGTCATCAGCACATAGGCGAGAATGACCGCGATGAAGGCCGCGACCACGCCCCAATGCATGCCCGAGCCCTCGATCAGCTCGAGGTTCGCAGCCGCCGGAAAATCGCGCGCGAGGTTGCGGCTGCCCGGAAAGCCCATGCCGTCGGGGTTTTTCAGCAGGCCCGACGAGACCGAGGCGAGGATGTTTTCGGCGACGTAGACCAGCATCAGCGAGACGAGGATTTCATTGGTGCCGAAGCGGGTCTTGAGGATCGCCGGGATCATCGCCCAGGCCCAGCCGCCAAACGCCCCGGCCAGGACCATGAGCGGAAACAGCACCGCTCGCGGCAGGGTGACGTCCCAGATGAAGGTCTGCCCGAAGAGGGAGACGGGGGTCGGGCCGGACGGATAGAAGGCGAGCCCCACGCCCGCGCCGAATACAGCGCCGACGATGTATTGCCCCTCGGCGCCGATGTTCCAGATCCCGGCGCGAAAGCCGAGCGCGAGGCCGATGGCGATCAGGATCAGGGGGCCGGCCTTGACCAGCAGTTGCGGGCGTGAATAGGCGCCGAAGGTCTCGTCGAACAGCGGATCCCAGAAGATCGTGCGGATCGCCTCGGCGGGGTTTGCGCCGAGCGCCCAGAACATCACCCCGCCGGCCAGCATCGTGGCCAGCACCGCCAGCACCGGGGTGAGCGCGAGCAGGGCGCGCGAGGGGGCGGGGCGTTTTTCCAGCCTGAGTGTCATACCGCTGCCGCCTCCAGGTCATGCGCGCCGCCCATCATCAGGCCGATTTCTTCGATCGTCAGCCCGCGCGCCGGGCGGATCGGCGCGAGCCGGCCCTCGTTCAACGCCGAGAAATGGTCCGATACTTCCATCAGCTCGTCGAGGTCCTGGCTGATCACGATCACCCCCGCTCCCTTTTCGGCGAGGTCGAGGATGGCCTGGCGGATCGCCGCGGCGGCGGCGGCATCGACGCCCCAGGTGGGCTGGTTCACTACGAACACCTCCGGCCCCTGCAGGATTTCCCGCCCGATCACGAATTTCTGCAAGTTCCCGCCCGATAGAGCGCCGGCGGCGGTCTCGGGGCCGGGTGTGCGCACGTCGAACGCCTCGATCACCCGTTCGGCAAAGGACCGCGCCCTGGCCCAGTTGATAAAGCCGTTCCTGGTCAGCCCTTCGCGCGTATCGCCGGTCAGCAGCGCGTTTTCGGTCAGGCTCATTTCGGGCGCGGCGGCATGGCCCAGCCGCTCTTCGGGCGCGGCGAGCAGCCCCAGGGCGCGGCGTGCGTTGGGGCGCAGCCGCCCCAGATCCTGCCCCTTGAGCCAGATCATACCGGCCGGCGCGGGCCGTTCGCCCGACAGCGCGGCGAGCAGCTCGTCCTGCCCGTTGCCGGCCACCCCGCCGATCCCCAGCACCTCGCCGGCGCGCAGCCCGAAGGCGATATCGCGCAGCGCCGTGCCGAAATCCGACGGCGCTGGCAGGCTCAGCCCGGTCACCTCCAGCAGCACCGGACCCGCTTCGCCGCCCTCACGCTCGGGGGTGTGCAACTCGCTGCCCACCATCATCTCGGCCAGCGCCCGGGCGGTCTGCTCGCGCGGGTCGCAGGTGGCCACGACCTTGCCGAGCCGCAGCACCGTCGCGTCCTCGCACAGGCTGCGGATCTCTTCGAGCTTGTGTGAAATATAGAGGATCGCCGTGCCCTCGGCGGAAAGCTTGCGCAGGGTGTGAAACAGGATCTCCACCTCCTGCGGTGTGAGCACCGAGGTCGGCTCGTCCATGATCAACAGGCGCGGGTCCTGCAACAGGCAGCGGATGATCTCGATCCGCTGGCGCTCGCCGGCCGACAGCTCGCCGACGATCCGGGTCGGGTCGAGCGGCAGACCGTAGGCTTCGCTCACCTCGCGGATACGCCCCGACAGCTCGCGCGCCGGCGGCGGGTTGTCCATGCCCAGCGCGACGTTCTCGGCAACGTTCAGCGCCTCGAACAGCGAGAAATGCTGAAACACCATCGCCACCCCGGCGGCGCGCGCGGCGCGCGGATTGGCGGGTGCGAAGGGCACGCCGTTCAGCATCATGCGCCCCGCATCGGGCTTCACCAGCCCGTAGATCGTCTTCACCAGGGTCGATTTTCCGGCACCGTTCTCGCCAAGCAGCGCATGCACTTCGCCGTGTTGGATCTCGAAAGAGACGGAGTCATTGGCGACAACGCCCGGATAGGCCTTTGTCAGGCCCTCAAGCGTCAAGAGCGCGTCCGTCATCCCCGTTCTCCCTGTCCCCCGGCGCTGGGCCTGATGCCTCTTTTTTCGCCAACTCCATGAGTAGCCCGTAGGCAACGCCCACGGCAATGGCCGAGGGGTGTTTTCCAAGGGCTTTGTCGCCGATCGGGCATTGGATGCGTGCGACCTGCGCGGGTGCGTGGCCGATCTGCCCAAGCTTTGAGCGGAACCGGGCCCATTTCGTGGCCGATCCGATCAGCCCGAGGTGTGCGAATCCGTGGGTGAGCAGTGCGTCGCACACCCCCAGATCGAGTGCGTGAGAATAGGTCAACACCAGGTGGTGCGTTTCGCCGGGGGCGTCAGCCACGGCGGCGGTGATCTCGGGCGCGATCACTGGCGTGACGCCCTCGGGGATCACGTCGGGGAACCGGTCGCGCGCGGTGTCGACCCAAGTGAGCGCAAGGTCCGGCAGAGGCGCAAGGGTGGCCACAAGCGCGCGCCCGACATGGCCCGCGCCCCAGATCCACACCGCGGTGGGCGCAACGTTCACGGATTCGACGAACCAACCGTCGATGAGCTGTGCCACGGGCCGGATGCCGCTGGCGCGCGCCTCGGCCAGCAGGCGCTGCACGCTGAGCGGGGCGGTGCCACCGCCCTCCACCGGGCGGGCCTGCAGCCGGTCGAGCGCCGCGATCCGGTCCGCATCCCAGGCCTCGTAGAATAGCCCGACCGCGCCGCCGCAGCACTGGCCTAGGTCGGGGCCCAGCAGAGCGCGGCCGAAGTACCGGGCCTCGCCAGCCGCCAGCATCACGCGCGCGGTGTGGGCGGCGTCATACTCCAGCGCGCCGCCGCCAATCGTGCCCGATTGCCCCCCGTCCCAGACCAACATCGCCGCGCCCACCTCGCGCGGGGCCGAGCCCTGCACCTCGGCCACCACCACCCGCATGACCGGGCCATGGGCGGCGACGGTGCGGGCGAGGGCCGAGCGATCGAGGCTCACCCGCGCACCCGGCGCATGGCCATCAGCACCCGTTCGGGCGTGGCCGGCGCGTCGAGCCCCGGGTAGGCGTCGCCGCAGCTCGCCACGGCGTCGGACAGCGCCATCAGCGCCGAGATGCCCAGCATGAACGGCGGCTCCCCCACCGCTTTCGAGCGGTAGATCGTTGCCGCGGTGTTGGGTTGACCCCAGAGCGCCACGTTAAACACGTCGGGGCGGTCCGAGGCGGTGGGGATCTTGTAGGTCGAGGGCGCATGGGTGGCGAGCCGGCCCTTGGTGTCCCACACCAGCTCCTCGGTGGTGAGCCAGCCGACGCCCTGGATGTAGCCGCCCTCGATCTGGCCGGTGTCCAGCGCCGGGTTCAGGCTCTCGCCCACGTCGTGCAGGATGTCGGCGCGCAACAGCCGGTATTCGCCGGTGAGCCTGTCCACCGCCACCTCGGTGACGGCGGCGCCATGGGCGAAGTAATAGAACGGATGGCCGGTGCCGGTGCTACGATCCCAGGCCACGTCGGGGGTCTGGTAAAACCCGGTGGCCGACAGGCTCACGCGGCCCTCGTAGCAGGCCTGCGCGGCTTCGGCGAAAGACAGGCGCAGCGCCCCGACTTTCACTTTTCCGCCTTTGAACACCACCTGGCGGGCGCGCACCCCGTGCTTTTCCGACAGGAATCGCGCCATCCGGCCCCGGATCGTTTCACAGGCCGCCTGCACCGCCATGCCGTTCAGGTCTGAGCCGGAGCTGGCGGCGGTGGCCGAGGTGTTGGGCACCTTGGCGGTGTCGGTCGCGGTAATCTGCACCCGGCCGAGGCCGACGCCGAAGGCGCTTGCCGCCACCTGCGCCACCTTCTGAAACAGCCCCTGGCCCATCTCTGTGCCACCGTGGTTGAGGTGGATCGAGCCGTCCTGGTAGACATGCACCAGCGCGCCGGCCTGGTTCAGGTGGGTGAGCGTGAAGCTGATGCCGAACTTCACCGGGGTGAGCGCGATGCCGCGCTTGATCACGTCGTTCTCACCGTTCCATTTCGCAACGGCGTCGCGGCGGCTCTCGTAGTCCGAGGAATCCACCAGCACCTTGACCATGTCCGGCAGCACGAAGCCCTTCACCGGCTGGCCGTAATGCGTGTCCTGCACCTTGGTCTTGGTGTAGAAATTCTTGCGCCGCACGCTGAGCGGATCGAGCCCGAGCACATGCGCGACGTGGTCCATCACCCGCTCGATCCCCACCATGCCCTGCGGGCCCCCGAAGCCGCGAAAGGCGGTGGCGGAGGTGGTGTTGGTGCGCAGCCGATGGCTCTCGATCCGGATCGCGGGGATGAAATAGGCATTGTCGGCATGCAACATCGCCCGGTCGGCGACCGGTGCGGTGAGGTCGGCCGACCAGCCGGCGCGCACGTAATGGATGAAGTCCACCCCCAGCAGCCGCCCGCCCGCGTTCACCCCGGCCCGGTAGCGGATGCGAAAATCGTGGCGCTTGCCGGTGATCACCATGTCGTCGTCGCGGTCGTAGCGCATCTTGCAGGCGCGCCCGGTTTTGCTGGCGGCGATGGCGCAGGCCACGGCCAGCGCATTGCCCTGGCTCTCCTTGCCGCCAAATCCGCCGCCCATCCGCCGGGTTTCGACCCGGACCGCGTTCATGTGCAGCCCGAGCGCTTCGGCCACCTTGTGCTGAATCTCGGTCGGATGCTGGGTGGAGGACTGCACCAGCATCTCGCCCGCCTCGCCGGGCAGCGCCAGCGCCGCCTGGCTTTCGAGGTAGAAATGCTCCTGCCCGCCGATCTCGATCTCGCCCTCGATCACATGCGCCGCCTCGGCCAGCGCCGCCGCGATATCGCCGCGCGCCCAGGTGAGCGGGCCGCCCTCGAAGTAGCTCCCGGCCGCCAGCGCGTCGTCGATGGTGATGAGCGCCGGGCGCGGGTCGATCGCGATCTTGCCCAGCCGCGCCGCCGCCCGCGCCGCGCGATGGCTGGTGGCGATGACGAGGAAGATCGGCTGGCCGTGAAACTGCACTTCGCCGGTGGCGAGCAGGGGTTCGTCATGTGCGGCGGGGGAGACGTCGGTGGGCCGGTCGAGATCGGCCGCCGTCAGCACCATGACCACACCGGGCGCGGCGCGCACCGCCGACAGATCGGCCGAGGTGATCACGCCGCGCGCCTCGGGGCTGAGGCCGAAGGCCAGATGCAGCGTGCCGGCGGGGGTGGGGATATCGTCGATATAGCGGGCCTGGCCGGTGACGTGCAGGCGCGCGCTGTCGTGGGGCAGGGGGGAAGACACGCTCATGGCTGCACCTCCTGCACCGTCACGGCCGCGCCCTGATCCTCGTGCCAGTAGCGCAGCAGAAGGTTTGCCGCCGTCTCAAGACGGTAGTCGGCCGAAGCGCGCAGATCGCTCATCGGGGTGAAATCCTCGGGCATTTTCGCCGCCGCCGCCTCGACGGTGGCACGGCTCCAGGGCTGGCCGATGAGCGCCGCCTCGACCGCGGCCGCGCGCTTGGGTATGCCCGCCATGCCGCCGAACGCGATCCGCGCCGATTGCACGTTTCCATCCTCGACGGCGATATCGAACGCCCCCAGCACCGCAGAAATATCTTGATCGAACCTTTTCGAGATCTTGTAGACCTTCAGCCGGTCCGCCGCGCCGGGGGTGCGGGGGATCGTGATCGCCTCGACGAACTCGCCCGGCCCCCGGTCCTGCTTGCCGTAATCGAGGAAGAAATCCTCAAGCGCGATCTCGCGCTGGGTATCGCCCCGGCGCAGGATCAGCGTGGCGCCGAGGGCGATCAGGGCGGGGGGCGTGTCGCCGATCGGCGAGCCGTTGGCGATGTTGCCGCCGACGGTGGCCGCGCCGCGCACCTGGGCCGAGGCGAACCGCGCCAGCATCGCGGCGAACTGCGGGTGATGGTGCACCATCTCGCGGCGCAGCGCCTCGACACTGGCCGCCGCGCCGATGCGGATCATGTAAGGCGCGGTCTCGATCCGCGCCATCTCGGCGATCTGGGCGATGAACACCACCTCGCCCAGATCGTGCATAT
>SWBY01004575.1_pt1 | contig 10075 bp, 4 predicted proteins | sample 4693071 | NCBI WGS metagenome assembly SWBY01 (sample SAMN10267273, study PRJNA491770) | bioreactor metagenome | isolation source: DHS bioreactor inoculated with marine methane seep sediment | place: Japan: Omine Ridge, Nankai Trough | collected 2006-05-06 | reverse complement strand
TTCCATTGAAAATATGGATGCCATGGGAGTCCACACGGGAGATTCCATCACTGTTGCCCCGGCGCAGACCTTGTCTGATCGGGAATACCAGGAAATGCGGGATGCGGCCATTGCTATTATCCGCGAAATTGGAGTGGAAACCGGTGGTTCAAATGTCCAGTTTGCCGTTAATCCAGATGATGGCGAGTTGGTGATTATTGAGATGAATCCGAGGGTCTCCAGAAGTTCTGCTCTGGCTTCAAAAGCCACCGGCTTTCCCATCGCCAAGATTGCTGCCAAGCTGGCTGTTGGTTATACCCTGGATGAGCTTAAAAATGATATCACTCGGGAAACATACGCCGCATTTGAGCCAACCATTGATTACTGTGTGGTGAAAATTCCTCGTTTTACCTTTGAAAAGTTTCCCGAAGCAGAAGATGTGCTGACAACTGCCATGAAATCGGTTGGTGAGACCATGGCCATTGGCCGTACCTTTAAGGAGGCCTTTCAAAAGGGAATGCGTTCCCTTGAAACCGGACGTTTTGGTTTTGGAGCAGATGGAAAAGAGCTGTTGGACAGCCTTGATATAGAGGACCTTGAAAAGGGTCTGTTGACTCCTAACTCAAAGCGGATGAGTTATATATACGAAGCTATGAAGCGGGGTATGGAGATTGAACGCATTTTTGAACTCAGCAAAATCGACCCCTGGTTTTTACACAATCTCCAGCAGATTGTTCTAAAAGAAGGAGAAATCATAGAGCGGGGCTTTCAGGGCCTGGACTATGATTTTCTGAAGAATTGCAAAGAGTATGGTTTTTCTGACTACCAAGTCGCTCATCTGACCGGTACTTCACGGGATGATGTGCGGGGATTAAGGAAAAAAATCGGTCTTGAGCCGGTCTATAAACTGGTTGATACCTGTGGTGCCGAGTTTGAATCATACACTCCCTACTATTACTCCACCTATGAACAGGAAAATGAGGCCGCAGACTCAAAGAATAAGAAAATAATGATCCTCGGTGGTGGGCCGAATCGAATTGGCCAGGGGATAGAGTTTGACTACTGTTGCGTCCATGCCGCTTTTGCCCTGCGGGAGATCGGGATTGAGTCTATCATGGTTAATTCCAATCCTGAGACTGTTTCAACAGACTATGACACCTCGGATAAGCTTTATTTTGAACCGCTCACCCGGGAAGATGTTCTTAATATCATTGAACTTGAAAAACCGGATGGGGTGATTGTCCAGTTTGGTGGTCAGACACCGTTGAATCTTGCGGTGCCTCTGGAAGAGGCTGGCGTTCCTATTATTGGCACCTCGCCTGATTCCATTGACCGGGCAGAAGATCGTGAACGGTTTAAACAATTTTTACAGAAACTCAACCTCAGACAACCGCAGAATGATACGGTTTATAGCCTTGATGATGCTCTTGCTGCCTGTGAAGAAATCGGCTACCCGGTGGTAGTAAGACCCTCTTATGTACTTGGTGGTCGAGATATGCGGATAGTCTATAATGATGATGGTATACGAGACTTTATGGCCATTCCGGGAATTGCCGGCGCTAAACATCCGGTGCTCATCGATAAGTTTTTGAAAGATGCCATTGAGGTAGATGTCGATGCTTTGTGCGACGGCAAGAAGACAATTGTTGGTGGCATAATGGAACATATTGAAGAGGCGGGCATCCATTCGGGTGATTCCTCCTGTGTTTTGCCTCCACATACTCTTTCCAAAGCCCTGATTGAAGAAATTAAAGGGGCAAGCCGGGCCATGGCTGAGGAGCTTGGCGTTATCGGTTTGATGAATGTGCAATACGCGGTGAAAGATGAACAGCTTTATATCCTGGAAGTCAATCCCAGGGCATCAAGAACCGTTCCCTTTGTCAGCAAAGCTACCGGCGTGCCTCTTGCTAAACTTGCCACAAAAGTAATGATGGGAAAAAGCTTAGAGGAACTCGGCCTTAGCACTGAGGTTGAAATTGATCACTGGGCGGTTAAAGAGGCGGTTTTTCCCTTTGATCGTTTTGAGAATGTCGATGTCCTCTTAGGGCCCGAGATGAAATCTACCGGTGAGGTCATGGGGATTGATGAAAATCTTGGCTTGGCCCTTGCTAAAGCGCAGATTGCAGCCGGTTCATCTGTCCCTACCTCCGGGACTGTTTTTTTAAGTGTCCGTGATGGTGATAAAAAACCATTACTCTCGACAGCAAAACAGCTTATGGATATGGGATTCACCCTACTTGCCACCCGGGGAACAGCTGATTTTCTCAAGGAAAATGAGGTTAATTGTCAGCAAATCAATAAAATTTCTCAGGGTCGGCCTAATATCTTGGATAAATTGCAGGATAAAGAGGTCGCCTGGGTGGTCAATACCTCTATGGGGCGTCGTACAACTGAGGATTCTTATCAGATGCGAAGAGCAGCTCTGGAGTTGCATGTTCCATATACTACTACGATCAGCGGAGCAGTCTCTGTTGTCAAGTCCATGAAGGCTCTAAGGGAAAGTTCACTTGAGGTTCGGCCGGTACAGGATTTTAATTAAAATTCATCCCAGACCTCGACAATGTAAGCTTATGACTTAAGGTAAGGGGGTATTATATCTCTCAAGGTGGTCTGTAAGTTCTTTTTAGAGATACCTGAATAGTTATATTATGAGTGAAAATCAACAGAGAGCACAGAGGACACTGAGAAGCAGTGTTGTATTTTTTTTATTAAAAACTAGAGCCGTCGGAGGTCTCTTTGAATACTTTTTATAAGAATTTATCCATGTGGTTAGTGATTGGTCTGACCATGATCCTACTTTTTAATATGTTTAATAAGCCCCAGGGGCAGATGCATTCCCTGTCTTACAGTGAATTCGTCGCTAGTGTCGAGGGGCATAATGTCAGCAGGATTCAGCTTGATGGAGACACCATTTCCGGAGTTCTCCAGGATGGTAAACCGTTTAAGACCATCTACCCGCCTAATGATTCTGAACTCATTCCTATGCTCAGGGCAAACGGGGTCAATATAAATGTAAAAGAAACCCAGAAAGAATCATGGATGATGACTATTTTTGTCTCCTGGTTCCCAATGCTTCTTTTAATCGGTGTCTGGATATTTTTTATGCGTCAGATGCAGATGGGAGGAAAAGGTGGAGCTCTTTCTTTTGGTAAGACCCGAGCCAAACTCATGGAAGAAGGTGAAAACAAAGTAACCTTTGATGACGTGGCAGGTATTGATGAAGCCAAGGAGGAACTTGAAGAAATAATAGATTTTTTGAAAGATCCCCAAAGATTTACCAAGCTTGGCGGTCGTATTCCCAAAGGGGTTCTCTTGGCCGGAGCTCCAGGGACAGGAAAAACTCTTTTGGCGAAAGCTATTGCCGGTGAGGCAGATGTGCCCTTTTTCACCATTTCCGGTTCTGATTTTGTCGAGATGTTCGTAGGTGTTGGAGCCTCTCGTGTTCGGGATCTTTTTATTCAGGGAAAGAAAAGTGCTCCCTGTATTATTTTTATTGATGAGATTGACGCAGTAGGCAGACATCGTGGTGCCGGACTTGGCGGTGGTCATGACGAGCGTGAACAGACCCTTAACCAGTTACTGGTTGAGATGGACGGTTTTGAGGCCAATGAAGGAGTGATTATCGTTGCCGCTACCAACCGGCCGGATGTTCTTGATCCTGCCCTTCTTCGCCCGGGTCGTTTTGACCGGCAGGTTATTGTCCCGGTTCCTGATGTAAAGGGCAGGGAAAAGATACTTGAGATCTATGGCAAAAAAACCAAGCTGGCTTCTGATGTTGATATGGAAGTAATTGCCAGGGGTACTCCTGGCTTTACGGGAGCTGATTTAGAAAATCTTGTCAATGAGGCAGCATTGATGGCTGCCCGTGAAGGAGCCAAAAAGGTCACCAAAGAAATGCTGGATAAGGCAAAAGATAAAGTGATGATGGGAGCGGAAAGGCGTTCATTGATTATCACTGATCAGGAAAAAGAAGTTACGGCCTATCATGAGGCGGGCCATGCTCTGATTGCCAGATTGCTTCCGGATACGGATCCGATTCATAAGGTAACCATTATACCGCGTGGTCGGGCCCTTGGGGTAACCATGCAGCTGCCGCTTGAAGAAAAGTACACACATTCCAAAAAATTTCTTAAAAACTCCCTCTGCATCCTCTTTGGCGGCAGGATTGCCGAAAGGGTGATCTTTGATGAAATTACCACCGGTGCCGGTAATGACTTGGAAAGAGCTACGGATCTGGCGAGAAAAATGGTCTGCGAATGGGGTATGAGTGACGAACTTGGACCTCTCACCTATGGAAAAAAGGAAGAGCAGATTTTTCTTGGCCGTGAGATAGCCCAGCATCGTGATTTTAGCGAGGCAACAGCCAAGCAGATTGACAAAGCCGTCAGGAGAATTGTTGATGAGGCCAATCGTACTGTTATTACTTTGCTTGAAGAAAATAAAGATGTCCTCGAAGCGATAGCCAAAGAACTTCTGGAAAAGGAAACCATCATTCTTGACGATATTGAGCGTATCCTTGAAGAACTTCGGCCAGGGAAGTATGAAAAAAAGAGCGATCCTCTCAAAGAAAAACCAAAAAAAGATAAAGTCAAGAAAGAGCGAGCCGAGCCCAAGTTTGAGGCTGCGGACGATGAAAAGCCGGAATCAGAGGGGAATAATGAACCGGCAGATGCAGAGGAAGAGACGTCTGCGTGACTATGGTTAATGGCATCCGGGTCATGGGGATTATTAACGTGACCCCGGATTCGTTTTCCGATGGAGGCCATTTTGACTCCTCGCAAGCTGCTCTTGTACAAGCAGACAAATTAGTAGCCGATGGTGCTGATATCCTTGATATCGGCGGAGAATCCACCCGCCCTTATGCCGACCCCGTGGCTCTTATTGATGAGCTTTCCCGGGTCATCCCGGCAATTTCTCAAATTCGTCAACATCACGACATCCCCATCTCTATTGATACGACAAAGGCCGAGGTGGCCCGTCAGGCCCTTGATGTAGGCGCAGATATAATAAATGATATTTCTGCGCTTCGTAAGGATTCTGAAATGATTGAACTTGCCGCCCAAACCAAGGTTCCCTTCATTCTTATGCACATGCAGGGGAGTCCTGGGGATATGCAGGTGGAACCAGTCTACACTGATGTTGTAGAAGAAATAGTAGATTTTTTTCAGGAACGACTGAACGTTCTGGCAGAAAGAGGGATTTTGCCGGACAGGATCATTCTCGATCCCGGTATCGGTTTTGGCAAGAATCTTGAGCATAATTTGACTATATTAAAGAATCTTCAAGTTTTCACCAAACTGGCTTGTCCCATTCTTCTTGGCCATTCCCGAAAACGTTTCATCGGTGATATAACGGGGTTGCCCGTCGATGAAAGAGATTTAGCAACGGCTGTTGTCTCAGCTCTTGTTGCCTCTAGAGGAGTTTCCTATCTTCGTGTCCATGATGTGGCCGCAACACGCCTCGCTCTACAGATGGAATCTGCCATCCGTTAAGGGCCTGTGCAAAAATAACTGTCACAACCTTACTTGCCTTTTCGGAGTCTCGTTCCTCGCTTACCTGTCCATTGCCTGTGTTGCAAAAAAAACTTACCTAGCGCTGCTATGCGCCGATTTTTGCGCCTTGGAAATGAATAAAAAATCGGCGTAATCTTGTAACACTTATTTCCTTACAGATCCTAAGCTATTCTAAGATGTTCTACTCATACTTGATGGCGTCGTAAAAACTCTTCATCTGCTTCGTTGTGCGCCCCGGAGGAAGTGCCCTTGGGGTATAAATTTTCTATCATTACGACGTGCTCTAGTACGCCGAAATGATAGAAAATTTCCGCGTCTCGCATATAAAGTTTTTTACTTAGCCATCGAAAAACATACGTTTTTACGAGCTTGTCATACTTGATGTTTTCGTAAAAAATCCCCTGCACCGTCATTCCCGCGTAGGCGGGAATGACGGAAATAGAGTGTTTAGGTGTTATTTGTTTGTTGTCCTATCGAATTGAGAACGAACATGACATATTGATACATCATCCGACTTATTACAACAAAACTATTAGGTTATGGTGCGACAAAATGCCATAACGCCAAGGTGCTGCCTAGTGTGGTAGTGTGCTAGCTTCTGGTATTGTAGAAGAAAGGTTGTCATTCAACATATTATATAACTATGTTATATTATTGAATAAACTCTAATGAATAACGTAAAGGAAGAGAAGATGAGAGTTAGTTTATTGATTGTTGTAACAGTTGTATTGATATCTGCCAGTCAGGTTTTGGCAGAGGGTGTAAAACAGGAGTTGGACGAGGTAGTTGTTACTGCCTCTAGAGTCGAAGGAAAAGTCAAAGAAGCCCCGGTTACCATTAATGTGATTTCTGAACAGGAAATAGAGAAGGTTAAAGCCAGGAATGTGGCAGACCTGCTGAAAAGGATTCCAGGTATCAACTCCAGTAACCTGGGTGGTGAATCCGCGCTTACCTCTATCAGAATTCCAACCCACTTTACCAACCCGTACACCCTTGTTCTGGTTGACGGTGTACCCACTTCCAGTTACGGCTCCGGTAGCGCAGGCAGCTTCAGCGAAATAAACAGCGACAACATTGCAAGGATTGAAGTTGTCAAAGGACCGGCCTCTGCCCTTTACGGCAGTAATGCCATTGGCGGTATTATCAATGTAATAACCAAAACTCCTTCAGCCGAACCACAGATCAAACTTTGGACTGAACTCGGCAGTTACAGTCAATGGCGTAGTGGCCTTTCAGGCAGTGCCTCCGCTGATACGCTGAGTTTTAATGTCGACCTTAATTACATCAATTCTGATAATTGGCGTGAGCATTCAGCTGTTGATAAGAAGGCCGGTAATATAAAGTTGCAGTATGTCCCTTCGGAGCAGTCGCTTGTGACTTTCAAACTTGATTATATCAATTTTGATAACGAGTCCAGCGGCACGCTCAGGGAAGACGACTTCAATGCTGACTGGCAACATAGTTACCACACCTTTACCTATGCAAAGCTGGAAAAGATCTCTCCTCTGTTAAGTTATATCCACTATCTTGATGATGCGGAATTCAAAACAACCCTTGCATTACGCACTTTGAATCATGAGGTGCTTCCCAACTACGGCATTCGTCCACAAGGCCCCAGAACGTTTGTTGGCAGCCACTCGGACATTGAGGGAAATGATATTGATCTGCAGTTTCTCTACAGCCGGAATTTTGACTTCCTGCAAGCGAAAATTGTCACGGGTGTTGATTTTGAGAGAGGCAATACAGAGAGTGATACCCATAGCCTTGCGGTAACCTGGAATAGATCTGTCAACCAATATACCGACTATACCATGGGAGAGCTGAGTAAGTCCTATGATGTGACAACCAAAGTGGGAGCACCTTATCTCCAGTTTCAAGTCACCCCTGTTAATAATCTTAAACTGACTGCCGGTGGCCGGTATGACTCCCTGACATATGAAGTGGATGATAAACTCGGCACAGGTGACAGTGGCGATATGGATTTCTCCCATTTCAGTCCGAAAATTGGTGCCACCTATGATATAACATCATCTCTAAATACCTATGTAAGTTATTCTGAAGGTTTTGTAGTGCCGACCACCAGTCAGCTGTTCACCTCAAGCTGGGCCAGCAGCGATCTGGATCCGGAGCAGGCTAAAAACTATGAAATGGGTGTGCGTAGTCTGTTCTGGCAGAAAAAATTTGCCCTGGATGTTGCGCTGTACTCCATGAAGATAACAGATAAAATCATTACCCAAGATATAAACTCCTGGGTAAAAAGATATGTTAACGCGGGTGAGACCTCACAGCAGGGAGCTGAAATAACTGTAGATCTGAAGCCGGTTGATTATGCCAGCTTAACCCTGGCCTACACCTATGCCCGTAACGAGTATGAAGAATATAGTACCAGCGGAACTGATTACAACGGCAATACGATGGAAAGGTCGCCTGAGCATCGGCTCAATGCCAGACTTGCTATCCTGCCGATGAAGGATTTATGGATTGAACTTGAGATGGATTCAATCAGCTCACAATATTCTGACCCTGCTAATCGTCACCAGTACTCCAGACCGACGCTGTTTAACCTGCGAGCCAATTATGCTTTGCAGGAATGGTCATTCTGGGCCCATATCATGAACTTGACTGATCAGGAGTATGCGAGCTATGTCAGCTACAGCAGCAGCGATGACATAATGACCTATTTTCCCGGCAGTCCCCTCACTGTTATGGCTGGAATTTCATATAAATGGGGAGTCAATAAGTAATGATTTTTTCCCCAGTCAGTCAGCAGAGACAAGTTTGTACTGTCTGTTTCCTGACTCTCCTGTTCATTGTAACAACAGGAGGGATGCCGATACAAGCTGCTCTGGAGGTTGAACCTCTGCAATTATCACTCAATCCCTCATCATCCGTTAGTGGAGAAGGATGCGGATACTGCCCGGTTCCGGAAGCCATCTCGGGCAAACCCGGGAAGCGTTCAAGGCCTGTCCAGGAGTCTGAACATCGTCCTGTCCCATACAGAAAGTACCATTTGACCAGGCTTCGGACCTATAATGGAGTGAAGGCAATTGTCCGACGTCCCGACGGCTCGATCATTGAGCCGAAATTACAGCTTGGCATGAATGCCGGGCTTTCTTTTCCTACCCCAATGGGGGATGGCCCGGTTCATGGTGCCAATACTGTCTATGTTGTGGAGCAGAGCGTTGATAAAAACAGGCTACTGGTGCGGACAGCAAAGTGGATCACCATGCATCACAGCTGTGGCTGGGGCCATGAGGGTAAATTCGATGAGACGCTGACAACGCCTCAAGCCCTTGACACTATTCCCCTTGAAATTGTGTTTAATAAACTCTGGGATTCCAATTTTCATGCCAGTGTAACATCCGGTAAGCAACTGATAATCACAGTGCTTTTATATGGAAAACCGGTTTCAGATGCCAAGGTGACACTCACCACTGAACGAGGCTGGACTAAGCAAATAGTGACTGATCAGAATGGAACAGCTTCCCTGCAGTTGATCCGCGATTATTATCCTTCATCGTGGTCCGGGTTTCGTCGTACCTACAGAGGAAAATTTCTGGTGACCGCCGAGTATGACCTTGATCAGACAGGGGAGTATAACCATAAACCGTATGAGCGGGTTAGTTATATTTCGTCATTGCCCTGGAAGTACTCACCATCAAAACAAGACTATTCCTCCTATAGTTACGGACTTGCCCTAGCTGTCTTAGTAATGACAGTAAGCGGTGTCGGTGTCTATGCCTATCGCGAACGACGCAAAAAAACCTATAAAAGGATAACTTTTGATGAATAGACTGAGAAGAACCATTAACAGTTCTCGCATCAGTTCTTTTAGGTTTTGGTTTCAGATTGCGGTCTTTATCCTGTTAGTCTATGGAGGCTACCTGGCCATTAATGTAGGCGACCAGCTCCCTACCTTTGCCTGTGTTTTTGAAGATGGTCGTGGCGGTTCGTGTTACTTGATGGGCTTCCAGCATCAGATGGCAACTCCTTTCAACAAGCTCTTCACTGGCCGGGGAATAGGAGTACTGGTGGGGCTACTGACCTTTGTTGGTTTTTTTATCCTGTTCAACAAGGCATGGTGTGGCTATGTCTGCCCGTTGGGAACGATCCAGGACTGGATCACTAAAGTCCGTAACAGGTTTGGTGTTCGCTACAGTACTTATTCGGAGCCGGTAGAAAAGAGATTAAAACCAATCAAATACATACTGCTTGGACTGTTAATCTTGATTCCCATGGCTATTGGCAACAGTTTGGCGGGACTGCCCAAGCTCAACCATGACTTCACTGCTCCATTTTGCATGATTTGTCCAGGTAGAACGGTATTGCCCCTCTTTGTGGGAGATATTTCTCATTTGGCCATTGATTTCAGTTCCAAAACGAAAATGGTCCTGACTGCTCTTGGTCTGGCAATTACCGGTCTTTTTTTTACCGGTGCCTTTGTCAAAAAGCGCTTTTTCTGCCTCTTTTGCCCGATGAGCGCTTTTCATTATATCTTTTCCAAAGCCGGATTTTTGCGTCTGACAAAAAACGGCAAGAAATGCACCCGTTGCGGCAACTGTTACCGTGCCTGTGATGTGGGT
>SWBY01009894.1_pt2 | contig 10107 bp, 8 predicted proteins | sample 4693071 | NCBI WGS metagenome assembly SWBY01 (sample SAMN10267273, study PRJNA491770) | bioreactor metagenome | isolation source: DHS bioreactor inoculated with marine methane seep sediment | place: Japan: Omine Ridge, Nankai Trough | collected 2006-05-06 | reverse complement strand
GACAGGATTGACAGGATTGACAGGATTGACAGGATTGACAGGATTGACAGGATTGACAGGATTGACAGGATCGACAGGATCGACAGGATATACCGCAACGTCAATATCCTGTAAATGCTGTAAATCTGGTCAAAATACTATGCTTTTTGAAGTGGATACCTCTTCTCTGATTTGTGTAAGTTATTTTTTATGGAAATTAGATTGCCATTTTTGGTTGTAAAGATTTGGATACGTTCATGTGATGTGCCAGCCGATGCACTGGCGCGGATCAAAGAGACTGTACTGGATGTAACTGTGTACGGGTGACGGGGGGGAGTTTACCCTGCCCACACGAAATGGCGAAGAGGCGTTAATAATAGGATGTTGGTGAGACGTTCAGTGAATTACAAAAAGGAATTCAAGGATAGAAGACAGGTAAACAAAAAAAGAATAATGCTCGCCTGTCCCCATAACCGCCTATTCGATCTTATCTACCCTTGATACCCTGAGCAGTGAACAAACAGGTACACCTTCTATAGAATCAAATCCTTTCTTGTCGATCAGTACACCGATGGCAGTGGGGATGGCTTTTTTGCTTTTCAGGATTGAAATTACTTCTTTAATGGTACTGCCGGTAGTGACAACATCATCCACAATAATGCACTTCTTTCCGGAAACCCTGGAGAAGTTCTGGGACAGCATACCGCCTGAACCACCGGATGATTGCTTGTTTGACTGGAACACAGAGAGCTCGGCATCCAGTTCTTCGGCTATCAGGCTGGCTATGGGTACTCCGCTCAAGGCCACGCCCACCACAACCTCAATGTTTTCACCTGAACTCTCAAGGCTTTCAAGTACAAGATCGCATAGGGCACTGGACATTAATCTCAGTCGTCCGGAACTACGGCCTATGCTGCTCCAGTTCACATAGATATCCTTGGGTGCCTGGGTGACATCCCCTTTTGGTGAATGTGCCAGTAGCCAGGTGGCAGTCTCCCTGGAAACATTAAGTTCATCTGCAATCTGTCCCTCTGATAGTCCGCTCTGCTGAAGTTCTAAAGCTTTCTGGATCAAGTCTCTGATATTCTTCATAATAGTACCTTCATTTTATTCAGTCTGTGACAATATAAAATTAATCCCAAACGTCAACGTTTGACCCGCCGCCGCCTGACCCCTGAACCGCAGATGGGACATTCAATAGCTGATTCGACCACATTACCAGATACCACTGCTTTACCTGATTTCATCGCTTTACCAGATTCCACTACATTACCGCATCCTGTACACTTTAATTCCCACACAACCTTCTTCCTGATCCCTGACGTGGCAGCGGTCATATATTCAATTCCAAGGTTGGCAGCCACATTCTGTATAGCATAATCATCAGTGACCAGGATCACCCCATACCCACTTTTCATCTCCAGGGCCTTTGCAAGGATATCCACATCAGTCACTGACAAGACACTTGCATCTCCCGTGGTAATTGCCGTCGATCTCACTTTTTCCCGGCAGGCACCATCCGGAAGCTCAACTCTTAACCCTGCATCTTTTAGCAGGTCGAACCTCAGCCTTGATGTACTATCCATTATCTCATCAACCACTGCCGGTACTGTGACAGTGGTCCCGTCCCTGAACTCCACCTGGGCTATGAAACCCGAGGTGTCGATAACATATACTTTATCCTTCATCAGTGGGTCCCTGCCGCCTTTAGTGCCGATGTATATTCCTGCTCGAATTTGCTGAACCGCTTTGCCTCATCTGCATCGAAATACTTCCTGATGTCCTTCACAGTGGCTGTAACTTTATCTTCTTCCGGTATAGCCAGCCTGGCAAAGGACCGGGCAGACTGTTTTATGGAAGAATCAAGACCATCAGCGATAGCATATCTGCTCACTTCTTTTAGTGACCAGAGAGCCTGGTCCACTGCGTCATCCAGTTTTCTTGATGACGATTCCATGCCAATGTTTCCCAGGGCGCCCACGGCCGCATTGATGCCGGTTTCCATATGGTGGTACCCGTAGGCCACTCCAATATCCTTAATCGACCAGATAGCCTGCTCGGTCCCCAGTTCCAGCTTATTGGATGCTGCTATCGTACCCTGGACCTCCAGGTAGGATACTATCTGGTTAGCCTCCTTTGCCATGTCATTCTGCACGGCAGACACACCTATATCACGCAGCTTCAGGGCAGTTTGCTTAACAGAACTTTCCAGTGAATTGGCAGCTGATTCCTTCCCGATAATAAATAAAGCCATACTTATTTCCTTTATTGCACTCCTGTCCTTATCCCTTATAGCCGAGGCTCCAATGGTCCCCAGTATATCACCGGACCTTGGCGGGATTGATCCAATACCATGGGCCGCAGCTGCGGAACCAATCCGGCTGATGGCATCGATTATTGTCATTTTCATAATCTCATATCCCCTTAACTGCAGGACATCATAATATTCGAAAAGCCTTCGCAGGATATCCTCTACCGGAACCTCAATACCCCTGGATATGGCACACTCCCCGATCTCACCTATGATCCTGATAGACCCGGCTGCGGATTCGTCTTCATCCATTTTAAGCGCAAGTTTACCTATTTCATCAATTTGTGAAATAAAATGTGAAGTGACCTTATCCAGGCTCTTACGCCTCATTCCGGAAGTGGTCAGTAATTCTATACAACTGTTTTTTAGTATTTCCAGGCCGAATATCGATGGACCCAGCACCCCCCTCATGATGGAACCCCTGATAATGTCCACTATGGGCTGGGTGGGGTCACGGTCATACTTCCGGGTGCCCGTGGACTGGACAGTTATTAGTATATTATCCCTTGTGATCTCCTTATAAAATCTCTCAAATGTCTGGTTCAGCTGTTCCTTCTGCAAATACCGATAGACATAGTATCCTGCCATACCAATTATCACGGAACTGGGCACCAGCAGTACTATCCGGACAGCCTGCAAATTCCAGGTAGCAGGTTTTAGACTGATAAAGTCCAGTACCATCATCAGGCTGGCTGTAATAGTGAATGCACCAAGTACGTAGGATAATGATTCCCTTATATTGCTCTGTTTTTTCAGGTAATCGATGAACTTTTGGTATATGTTGGCCGAGCGGGTCCGTGACGGTTTCCTGCGTTTTAACAGCCAGACACTGATGATCCATAATAACAGGGCTATGATAGTGACAGCTATATGACCTGCAATATTTATGGACACTTCCCCTGACATCCATACAGGCATAGCCAGCAGGGTTATCTGGATGAACAGGGCACCAAGGCAGATATCAGAACCTACAGAGCGAATGGTTAACCTGTTGGTGTATTTGATGAATAGTGCCATAAAGAAAAATATTGCGGAAAAAATGGCAATAGGCACGAATTCAAAAGCAGTGGAAATAAGACTTGACATACTAATTAATATTTTATATTTGTATATAAAGTATTAGTTTGTACAGGTATGTCCCGAATTGAATCGTTAATATTATCTGATAGAAATGTAGTTGTAATCCTGAAAAGCAATTCAACTCATTTCTGTAAATAGTTGGAGATAGCCAGATGGATTTACCAGTAATACATTTACCTGATGTACAGGCAAACAGACCAGATATTCCAATAACACTAACAAGAGTTGGAGTAACTAACGTTAAGAAATTGGTTGAAGTTTCAAGGGCAGAGAAGCGGCCTATAATATTAATATCAGAATTTGATATTTTCGTAGACCTTCCTTCAGATCGTAAAGGTGCAAATCTTTCACGGAATTTCGAAGCCATTGATGAGGTAGTTGAGGAAGCGCTCACCTCACCGGTATGCGAAATTGAAGAACTCTGCGGAGAGGTTGCCAGGAGACTACTTGGCAGGCACGAATACGCCACCAGGGCAGAGGTAATAATGCAGAGCGAGTACATAATCAAGCGTACCACGCCCATTAATAAGGTGAAGTGCCAGCAAGTGGTTGATATTTTTGCAGAGGCTACGGCATTACGTGAGGATGAAAATAAAGTCTCTGTAAAAAAGATGGTCGGTGCCGAGGTCATTGGTATAACGGCCTGTCCCTGTGCCCAGGAGATTATACGGGAAAAGGCAGAAAAAGAATTGAAAAGATTGAATGTGGACAGCAAGACAATCAATGAATTCTTTAGCAATATCCCCATGGCAACGCATAACCAGAGAGGGAGAGGTATAATCTCCATTGAGGTTTCCAGCGGTCACAAGGTCTCTATTGATAAGATCATCCGGATCATAGAAGAATCAATGAGTTCCAGTATATACGAATTACTCAAACGCAATGATGAGGCAATGCTTGTGGAAACAGCCCATAAGAACCCAAAGTTTGTGGAGGACTGTGTCAGGACAATGGCTAAAAAGATCGTACATGAGTTCACTGACCTGCCGGATGAGGCGATCATAACCATTAAACAGATCAATGAAGAAAGTATCCACACCCATAATGCTTTTGCAGAACGCATTGCTTCCCTTGGTGAACTAAAGAGCGAACTTAATGTGAAATAGATGTAAAAATGGGTATAAAAATAGGTGTATAAAATAAGTTCTTTAGCCGGAACCATGCCAGCATTGTTCTAAAATACAGGTATTCCGGCATTTATTTGATACACATATACCCAAGTAATATATTTCAGCAGCATAATTGTAACAGGAGTCATCAAAATGCCAGTAATCACGTTATACTACGAAGATATTGAAACACTCATCGGGACCGACAAAGATACGTTTATCGACCGGGTTCCCATGATCGGTGCAGATATCGAACGTATCGAAGATGACCATATAGATATAGAATTCTTCCCTGACAGACCTGATCTGTACAGTCCCGAAGGTGTTGCCAGGGCAATGAGGGGTTTTCTTGATATACATACCGGTCTGCCTGAATATAATGTAAAGGATTCTGGTATCAGGATCACCCTGGACGATGGGATCAAGAGTATCCGCCCTTACCTTGGCTGCGCAGTGGTGAGGGGACTTGAGTTCAATGATTACAGCATTGAGAGCTTAATGGCACTTCAGGAGGACCTGCACTGGGGCCTGGGCAGGGACCGTAAAAAAGTGTCAATCGGCATACACGATCTAAGTGATATCGAACCACCATTCAGGTATGTGGCCACATATCCGGATTTCAGTTTTGTGCCCCTGGATTTTGAAGAACCCATGACCATGCAGGAGATACTTGAACGCCATCCTAAGGGAGTGAAATACGCCCATCTCATGGAAGGGTTCGACAAATACCCCCTGATACTTGATGCCAAAGACCAGGTACTTTCATTTCCGCCTATTATCAACGGACAGCTTACCAGGGTCAGCCATGGAACCCGCGACCTGTTCATTGATGTGACCGGTCTGGACCGGAAAGTATATACAGCACTTAATATCGTAGTAACTTCCCTGGCCGAGCGGGGCGGTAACATCGGGACGGTGACTATTGAGAATAGTATCGACAATAGTATTAAAGACAGTATTGAGAACAATATTGAGAATGGTATCAAAAATACGATCATCACGCCTAACCTGACACCTGAACACTGGAATCTTGGAGCAGATGAAGTAAGATCACTAATTGGTATTGACCTAATACCCCAACAGATCGTAGAGCAACTTCAGCGCATGAGGTTCGGGGCATCTATAAACGAAGATGGATCCATAGATGTAAGCTCCCCTGCATACAGGGCAGATATCCTGCATACCTGGGATATCCTGGAGGATATTTCGATCGGATATGGGTATGACAACATACCTCTTGTTATCCCAAAGACCGTAACAGTGGGGAAGCAGCACCCTATATCCATAAGACGCAATGAAATACTCCAGATAATGCCGGGGTTAGGATATAACCAGGTAATGCCTTTCACCCTGACAAGCGAAAAGGTACATTACAATAACATGTTGCGCAGTCCAAACCATAAGGCCACCCCTCTCAAGCATCCTATCAGCGAGGACCAGACCATGGTCAGGACCACCATCCTGCCGAACCTGATGGAAATACTGTCATTGAACCAGCACCGTGAACTGCCCCAGCGTATCTTCGAGGTTGGGGATGTGGTAGTGGATGGTATTACCACACAACACCTGGCAGCAGTAAGTATCCATCCCGCATCTAATTTTACTGAAGTAAGGGGTGTGGTCGATGCTGTTATGCGTGAGAGGGGGATAGAATATACAATTACCGGGACCGACGATCCTGCATTTTTAAAAGGCAGGCGTGCAGCGCTCATTGTTGACGGGAACGAGATCGGTACACTTGGTGAGATACACCCCGATGTCCTTACAAATTTCGGACTGCAGCAGCCCACAGTAGGTTTTGAGCTGATGGTATGAAAGTGATCGACATCTCCATGACCATCCAGGCGGATATGGAGATGTACCCAGGAGATGACGGGCCACAGATCACAAAGGTATCGGGGCTTGATGAAGGCGACTCCTACAATATTTCACGTATCACTCTTGGCACCCATACCGGCACCCATGTGGACCCGCCACTGCACCTCATACGAGACAGGCCAGGAATTGATAGGCTGCCTATGAACACGCTTGTAGGTAATGCAAGGGTACTGGACCTATCTTCCATTAACAGGCCCATTGAAGCTGGTGATATCGGTCCGCTTGAAGCAGGGGAAATTATCTTATTGAAAGGCGGCCGAAGCGCCTCCTGTGGGGCATATCTTTCAGCGGATTGTGCCAGGTACCTCGTGGATATCGGGATCAGGACTATTGGTACCGATGCTATTTCCATAGGAGCTTTGGATGAGGAATACGAGGTCCATCACACCCTGCTGGATGCGGGTATCGTTGTGATCGAAGGGCTTGAAATGCCGGATGTGGAAGCAGGGCATTATTTTTTGGTATGCCTGCCGCTGAAGATCGCTAATGGTGACGGAGGGCCTGCCAGGGCAGTGCTGATTAAAGAAAAAGAGTAGTATCCGGGATTACCCGAATACCAACAGTGAGTTTGTGGTGCCAAGGGCCATTTTACTGGCATCAGGGGTCATGTCGAGGCATACGAAAAACATCCCGTACTGACCTTCAAGATGGTATGTTGCCCGTTCATCACCATTCAGGTTATACATTCTCAGGTCCTTGTCTTCACTGATAACCACATATTTCGAGTCATCTGATATTCCGATAACCCCTACATCCGACCCCATCTGTTTCATCCATTTCACATTGCCGTTTAGGTCAAGCAGATAGACCTGGTTCTTAAACGAAAAACTATCGTCTGCATTGTAGGGTTTTGTCAGGATATAATTTCCGTCCGGGCTGATCTCGATCTCAACAGTGTTAATATCAATTTCTTTTTCCCAGTTCTTATTGGCATATTTGTCAAAGGAATGTATCGTGTTATCATCTGTCAGGACATACAGCTTTTCACCGTCATCTGATATCTTTACATCTTCAACTTCACCGAATACGTCCTTGAACCAGATGTACTTACCCTCACTGTTAAGGTAGTATACCCTGTCATCCTGGGTGCCTACCAGCAGGTTCTGGCCGCCTGCCGAATAATCAAATGCCAAGACCTTTGCAGTGGATATGCCTGGTTCCCAGTTCCATACTTCATTACCCTTGACATCCACGGTAGATAACTGCGGTGACTTTTCACCGCCCTGAATCAAATTACCATTATCCAGCACACCTATGTGGTTAATAGTACCACCTGTATTATAGGAATGCAGTTCTCCTCCGGTGTTATCATATAATTTAACAAAATCATCATCAGCTATGCCTATATATTCCCCTGAACTTGATACGGAAATGAACTGGGCATTGGGCCATCTATTATTTGTCAGCAGGTTCCTGTCGGGCGTTTTTATTATAGCCTTCTGGGTGGACACACCTCCCACATAGTTACCATCATCTGAAATGGATACTTCCTTGATCCTTACCCTGCTGCTCCATGACCATGTGGGACCACTGAGAAGCTTGATAGGGTCTACTGTTTGTGTAGGAGTGGGGGTAACAGTAGTAGTACTAGTCTCTTCTGGTGTAGGTGTGGTTTTGGGAGGCTCGGGAACCTCGTATTCAGATACACACCCTGAGAAGATAATGACTGCCGATACAAGAAGTACACAGATCAGGAAAGCTGTTTTTTTCATAATTATCACCTTTTTATATTTATCATGAGATGGTTTTATAGTTATTGTTTCCATGACATAAAATTTGTGTATAGGTCGAAACAAACATTTTCATAAGCTATTACCGTAATGAATATATGGAACCACAGCATGAAGAACAACTCTCATTAATAATGACTATTACCTGCTAAAAGAAGTTCAGATAAAAGGCGGCTTAATGAAAACCTTTGGAGGACGTCTGTGATGCTTAAAGTTAAAAACCTTGTAAAAGACTACGAGTTGGAAGATGCTACAGTTAGGGCACTTGATGGTATTAATTTCGAAGTGAATGATGGCGAGATTGTCGGAGTAATGGGTCAAAGCGGTAGCGGTAAAACTACCTTAATGATGGTGTTAAGAGGTATAGAGCACTTTAACGAGGGTGAAATACAACTGGATAACCTTACCCTTACCCCTGATTCCCCGTATGAAGATATGATGGCGATGAAGGGAATGACTGCCATCCATTTACAGAGGAATTTCGGTCTCTGGCCCGGGTCTGCCATAGAGAACATTATCAGGCGCCTGTATTCATTACGTGTGGGTCAAGAAGCACTGCCATCAAAGGAACATCCCGATTATGATGATCTGTATGCCGAGAGTATGGAATTCCTCAAACTCGTGGGTCTTGATCACAAGGCCGAACATTACTCACCTGTTCTTAGCGGAGGCGAGAAACAGAGGTTATTGATCGCACGCCAGATCGCAGCCAATCCTAAGTTGCTGCTGCTGGATGAACCCGCTACCATGACCTGTCCTGCTACTAAACAGGAGGTCCTTGATACGATCAAGAGGGTCCAGGAGAAGACCGGGATCATTACCATAATTGTCTCTCATTTACCTGAGATACACAGTTATCTTGCTGATAAGGTGATATGGCTGGAAGAAGGCAAGATCGTAGCAGAGGGAAAACCGGATGACCTTATTGAAGATTTCCTTAAAGGTATGAAACCTGAAGTGCCACTGCCTGAATTGAAAGAAGACAAGACTGTAATAAGGGTCGAGGACCTTTGCCAGCGTTATTTCTTGGTACGGCAGGGAGAAGTACTGGATATAGAGGATATGAATGTGGAATTCAAAAAAGGCGAGATCACTGCACTTATCGGACCAAGTGGTGCAGGTAAGACCACGCTGCTGCATGCAATGGACGGGCTTATATATCCTGACGAGGGCGAGACAAATTTCCTACTTGATGATAAATGGGTGGATACCACTATTTACTCTCCTGATAGAATGGAACTACGCAGACGGACCAGCATCATGTACCAGGAATTCGCCCTCTACCCGAATACGCCTGTTAAACACCAACTGGCCTATAAGCTGGGTGTTAAGGGTATGCATGTATTAGAATATGCAAGGAAAAAAGCAAAAGAATTGAGTATTCCTGATGAACATCTGGATGCAATATACCGGTTAACAGATGTCGGAGGGGAAAGTGCTCAGGAAGAACTGGAAAGGATGGGGTATTCACTGGATATTACCAGCGTGCTCTTCCCGAGAAGTCCTTTAGATGAGGTCATGAAGCATGCCGTGCCGATATTTGAGGCACTGAAACTTCCCCTATCAGTCCTGGATTCCAAGCCATACCAGATGAGCGGTGGGGAGAATGTACGAGCGGCACTGGCACTGGCCATGATAACAAATCCTGATTATCTGCTACTGGACGAACCTTTTGGCGACCTGGACCCTATTACCTTGCGGGAAGTAGCCAATTCCCTGAAAGTTGTCAGTGAAAAGTTCGGGACAACTATCATATTGATCAGCCATCATATGGATTTCGTAACCGAAGTTGCACACAGGGCCATATTGATCGACAACGGTGATATTACTATGGACGGGGACCCGCTGGCTGTCACAAGTAAATTGATCGAGATAGGCCATGCTTCCTATATGGAACATGCAATAGTGGACTACCAGATCGAAAATATGAAATGAGTTGGTTTATCCGCTGTGGAACCGGGAAGACCACAGTAGTTTTACCATAGTGGTTTTACCATAGTGGTTTTACCATAGTGGTTTT
>SWBY01008802.1_pt4 | contig 10148 bp, 5 predicted proteins | sample 4693071 | NCBI WGS metagenome assembly SWBY01 (sample SAMN10267273, study PRJNA491770) | bioreactor metagenome | isolation source: DHS bioreactor inoculated with marine methane seep sediment | place: Japan: Omine Ridge, Nankai Trough | collected 2006-05-06 | reverse complement strand
TCGTTCTGACGATCCCTGATGGTGCATTGCATTTCCAGACCTTCGCGGTACATGCGCCACGCGATGTCCGGTTCGCCACATGCGAGGTGGATATTTCCCATTTTCACCAGTGTCGTGGCTTCCAGGCGGCGGTTCTGAATTTCCCTGTGAATGGCCAGGGCTTCCAGATAGAGTTCCCGGGATGCTTCAAACTGGTTCTGAAAATACCGCACCCGCCCCATGTTTCCCAGGATAATGGCCTGGTTACGAATATCGCCTATTTCCCTTAGAATAGCCAGAGCCACTTCATATTGCCGAATGGCCTGGTCGTATTCACCTTTGTACAGGTGAATGTTGGCGATGTTAGCCAGAGAGGTTCCTTCAAATTGCCGATCCCCCAATGCCTGATGGATGGCAACGGCTTGTTCGAAAAGTTGTCTGCCCCGGACCATATCACCCTGGATACAGTGTATCGGCGCCAGACTCGCATAAACACTTCCCACAGCATGTTGATCACCCAGTTCCTGGTACTTTTCCAGCGCGTTTTCCAATATCTTCCGGGCCTCATCGAACCGCCCCTGCTGAAACCAGACGTCACCCAGACACACCTGAGATTCCGCTTTGCCGGACTCATGGCCTTCATTCTGGAACAATTCCAGTGCCCGGTTACAAAGATCCCGCGATTCCTCCATGTTCGCAATGGTTTTCTGCATTTTGGACTGGCCCAGAATACAGTAGGCTTCCAGAACAAGATTCCCTATTTTTTCCGCGTTTTTCTGTGCGGTTTGGTACACCCCCAACGCATCGGTATGCCGGCCCTGAATTGTCAGGACTTTTTTTGCGTATTCCAGTGCCGCTTCGATACTTCCCAATTCGGGTTCCGTGACCAGACCAAGGTATTTTTTGTAAGCCCGATCCGCCTCTGACAGCGCATGCATGCTCTCTCGATACCGCGCTTCCGCCAGATAGTATTGCCCTGCTTTCTTTGACCCACCTCCCCGCTCCCAATGCTTTGCCAGAGCAGCAAAATTATCTCGGGATTCCACACCGTACATCATCTCCATGGCCAGAGCGGTTTTTCCATGGAGATATGATCTCCGGGTGTCCGGGAGCTTCGTATATACCGAATCCCGAATCTTATCGTGGACGAATTGAAACTCCCCGGGAACGGTTTCCTGCAATATCTGGCGTTTGATGAGTTCATCCACGGTATCCAGCATACGATCGGTGAAAGGTATAAGATTCCATAACAGCAACGACGGGATATCCCGACCGATGACCGAAGCGGCACTGATCACGTCCATAGCGGATTCCGAAAGAACCGTCAGGCGGCGATTCACCAGATCCGACAGAGCATTGGGCAGGGGAATCTTCTTAAAATCTTCCCGGGATGCCGCCCGTGAAGTGTCATCGGAAAGATGCCAGTAGCCCATGTTATCCCGAAACAGCACGCCTTCAGCCACGGCCGTCCTGAGATATTCCGAGATAAAAAACGGGTTGCCTTCTGAAAATACCGTTAAAAAGTCCACGAAAGACGAGTAGCTTTTGTTAAGAACCAGCATATCGTTGAGGATGGCATCGACCGCTTTTTTATCCAATTTTTCCAGTATGATGGTTACGGGGGCGCCCGACTGGCTCAATCGCTGAAGCGACGGAGTGATCTCCTCGGGACGGTACGCCCCAATGATGAGCAGACCCATTGCTTTAAGTCGACCGATCCGATGAATAAATTCGATAAAGCCCAGGGTCAATTCATCTGCCCACTGCAAATCATCGAGAATCAGAACGCATTTTTGAGCGCCGGCAACTGCGGCAAAGACTTCTGCGAGATAAGTATACAAACGAAGGTGAGCGGCATTGGGTGCCAGATCCGGCGGATCCGGCAGGGCATCCTGCCCGGGAGCCTGTGCCAGGGATGGTTCATACATTTCCAGGACCTTACCCCGAATACCCAGTACCCGACTGGTTTCGTCCCGACCCTTCTCCAGACAGTATTCTGCAATCAGTTGAAGCGGTCGGCGAAGTGGATAAAGGGGCAGCCGGTGTTTCCCGGTTTCCTGGAATCCCGGACTGTTTTTACCGGGTCCTTCCCCGGACAGGAGAAAGATCCGCCGTTTTTTTACCTCCTGGAACAGTTCCATTAGAAACCGTGTTTTACCAATACCGGATTGGCCATGAATCAGCACGAGGTTTCCCTGACCGTTTTCCAGGTGGTCCAGATGGGAGTTCAACTCACTGATTTCCTTTTTGCGGCCGGCAAACCGTGATCGATACAGGTATGAATCCGGCTGCGGAAGTTGCTCAAGCGCACTCTCATCGGCCCCGAGATCCAGAAGCATCATCACCACATCGCCGGCATAACCGATCCGGTGTCGAGGTTTTTTTGCCAGGAGATTCATAATCAGTGAATCCAGTTCCACCGGGATATCCCGGGATCGCAGTGACGGCAGGACGGGTTCCCGTTCCACCTGTGCCCGGACAATTTCCAACACGGTACTGCCATCGAAAGGAAGCCGACCCGTGCTCAGTTCATATAAGATGCATCCGAAGGAATACAGATCTGACCGGGCATCGATAACCTGGCCGGTAATCTGTTCCGGTGCGATATAGATCAGTGTACCCCCTTTTATTGTTTCCGAGTCCAGGGATTCCCGGCTGACTTCATCCCAAATCCGCGTCACCATACCGAAATCAATGATCACCGGGAAACCATCAGATCGGATCAGCACATTGTCCGGTTTCAGATCGCCATGAACGACACCTTTACCGTGAAGATATGCCAGGGTTTTCGCCAATTGCGCTGCCATGGTCAGAACCATTTGCAGTTGACCCCCGGCAGCCGGTGGCCGGTCCGGATCACCCAAACCGTTTTCGGGTGGAGACGCTTTTATGGCACTCCCGGGTTCCGGCACCGGGATATCCTCAGCGTCCATTGTTGCACCATGGATACGGTTCCACCATGACGACCGGGAACCACTGCCCGATTTTTCCCAGACAGCTTTCTGAAGATCAGCTTCCGCCCATGCCGTGGCTATTTTGGACCCTCCCCACAGAAATTCCGAGCAGAACTGCCGGAGGGAGACGCCTTCCAGATACTCCATGGCATACCATGGCAGACCATCCTGAATACCTTCGTCCAGAATTTTCACCACACCGGGATGATCAATCCGGGCCAGAGCACGAATTTCCCGGCGGATCCCCTCGGCCTGCCGGGGATGAGGGACTCGTACGGTTTTGACAGCCACCACCCTGCCGGTTTCCGGATGATGACCGCGATACACATACCCCATGCCACCGCGACCCAGCAGCGAATCAATTTTATAGGGACCAATGGATGCCGGTAACCCGGTCACTGTTCAGCTCTCTCCCCCCCGGAAAACTTGAATCAACCATTCTTCTTCTTTTGTAATCCTGAGGGATAATTCGGGGTTTTGCAAGGATAATCCGGTTTCGGTATGACAAGAATTACCGGTGATACTTGTCCCGTTATTGTATCACAAGTGCGATATCAGGTGGGATCTCATTGAATTCCAGTTTCATGCTGAAAGCCAATTGAAGAACATTGATGAATACATAGAATATCAATTAGTTTATCTAATTCAATGAAACTACTATCAGATCAATATTGAGAAATTTAATGTTTCCGGTGAATAATGATACCGGATATTCCCAGGAGGAGACAGATGATCCCAAATGGTCCTGTAACCGGGACCTGATCGGCGGTGTATGCGGCATACATGAGGGTATTGCTCAACCCGGCAAGGTAGCTGATGCAGGGATTCCCGTCACTGTTGATTTTCATACTCATGAGCCAGTCATGGTCACCGGGATTGGTGGATGTGAATTCCCAAAAACCGATGGTGTTCCAGCCGTATGTCAGCGCCATGGTGCTTCCATCCTGGTAACAGACATGGGGGTTTCCCGACCCATCCAGATCAATGGCCGGATATGATCCATAACCCGCAGCTACTGTGGAGGAATGCCAGCCACCGACATCCCGGTATGTATAAATCATGTCACCCGAACTGGTCTCATCGGAATAGAACACATGAGGATAATTCCCGGCATCGATGATCATGGGGTATTCCAGGGATGCCCGGCCATCCAACGGTGTGGTGTGCCATCCGCCACTATCCTGCCACCCGTACGTCATGTAGTGGGTGCCCATCGCCGCTACATAAATTACGTGCCCATATCCACTGCTGTCCAGAGTGAACGCCACTCGCTGTTCAATATATCCTTCTGACGCAATTGTTTCGGTGGTCCAACCGGAACTGTGCCGAAAATAGTGGATCAAATCGCCTCCATCCACATAACAAAAATGCGGGTAGCCGCTGTTGTCCAGAGCCAGTTGAACAAATGATATGTATCCACCGCTGAGAATCAGAGTCGGGTGCCAGCCCGAAATATCCTTGTACGCATAATAGACGTCATAATCAGAGCCGGTCCAGAAAGAATAAACCAGATGGGGATAATCCGTGACGTCCAGAACCATATCCGTGACGTCGCCGGAACCGGCAACCTCCAGATTCCACAACGAACCATCAAACGAAGCATACCCCACTTCAGAATCAAACCCGTTTAGATGCGTGTACCCGATATGGGGCAGTCCATGTGAATCCAATATCAGCGTGGTGGAATACCCACCGGCACCGGGATCCACCGGATCCATGGTCCAACCGGCGTGACCTTCCGGAACCATCACACTCATGAACAAACCAAATAATACAACACTCGAAATCCTTGTTACCCGCCTCATGCAAACCTCCTTAAACAGCAATTTTCTATCCTTACAGACAGATTAAGAATCACAGGGTCAAAAATCAAGGAGTACCAATTCTATTCGGATGATTATGATGAGTTGACCGTCAAAGTTTCAATAATTTTTCCATAAGGCTTGATCCCAGGGATGAACAGCGAATCGTGTCAGCGGCTTGATCTGTTGCTGCTAATGTGGGGAAATGCCATCTTCAGAGAACCTCGTATTATTCCTGGATCGTTCCCGACTGAACATGTACATCCCGCTGCGGAAACGGTATTTCGATGCCTTCTTTGATGAAACATTTATACACAGCTGTATTCAGCGCGTGCAGTACTTTCCCACGCAGCACAGGTGTTTCCACCCAGCACTGCAGTTCATGGTTAAGACTCGAATCGCCAAATGCACGGAACCGCACCCGTGGTTCAGGAGTATCACAGATATCGGGGTGGTTTAGTGCCACGTCAAACAGGAGTTTATGGACCTTGTCAACATCCGATCCATACGCGACCCCCACCTTGAGTTTGATGCGGTATTTTTCATGGGGACCGCCGGTTTCATTGATTATCCGGGTGTTCCCCATGATTGAATTGGGCACGGTTATCTCAACATCGTCCCGGGTCAGCAGACGGGTGCTGCGAATACCAATATCCGTAACCTCCCCCCGTTCACCTGAATCGAGAATGATAAAGTCCCCGAGTTTATAAGGGGCGTCCGCTAAAATAAATACACCTGAAAACAGATTGGCAAGAGTATCTTTAGCCGCAAAGGATATGGCCAGGCCAAGTATGCCGGCAGAAGCCACCCAGGCGGTGAGGTCGATTTTCCATGTCAGAAAACCGAAATAAACGGTTACAGTCACTACAATAAGCACTAAAAGGTTGTTGAACAACGGCAGTGTCCGATCTTGTATCAACTGGAACGTGCTCACATCAGAACTCACAAGCCTGAGTAACAATTTCATGAATCGAACGATTGCCACTGCCCAAAGGATGATTACGATCGTTTTCAGACTGCTCATGGTCAAGAAATGGATATTTGCAGGGAACGCCAATCGTTGTGTCGCTAATGCAAGACCCATAACGATGATACTCACAAGAACCGGTTTCTGCAGAATATTAAGAACTTTATCATCCAGTGTGAGTTTTGTTTTTTCAACCCATCGCCTGAGAATACGGCTGATGATCATATCCAGAATCTTTGCCAGACCGAAAAACACCAGAATAATCAACACCGCCTGAAGATAACGGTTGGGTGCTATTTGCGCGATTTTTTCAAGGAATTGATCGATTTGGGAATTCATTTATTTCCTATTGCAGCTTTTTTATTTAAAAACTATCGGACAGCTCACACCGATGGTGTTGAGACAGTTCAGCATTTGAATCTGTTTGATGGTTATTGTGTGATTTACTTTTTCTTTTCTTTTTTCAATTTTCGTTTTTCTTTTAAATTGGATTTAGTCTTTTTCTGGACTTCCCTCTTACCCTTGTCTTTTTTTCCTTTATCACCCATATCTATTTCTCCTGGTTAAAAGTGAATGGTTTATAGAGCATGGTTATGGTCATGAAGGGACGCAAACGAGATTGTTTGGTTTGATTGCTTGGTTTCATTCGAAATGTCTCCGTCATATCCGAAACTTCAGTAAAAATCAGATCAACGATTTCATCAGCTCTATTTAAACAGACTGGCACATTTTATTGACGCTGTCCAGTTTGTAAGCGATGCAAGGGATCTGCTGTGGAACTTGATATTTCCTCATTAAGTGTTATTTTTAAGGGACAGCAATGAAGATTTGTTTAAAAACCAGGAACCCGGGATTACAGAAAAATGTCAATCCGCCGGAAAGCACCGACAACACGACCTAAAAGGTCTTCCAGTCATCCGGACACCCGGAATATACCGGATCAGATTTCTGAGATATGGTTACCAGAGAAAGAGAAGATCAAATATTTTGAGGTGGTGCGGGAAATCGGGAAAGGCGGACTGGCAAGGGTACATCTTGTAAAACGCATCTCAGACGGACAGCGATTTGCAATGAAAACATTACTCCGGTTTGAACAGCACCGGTCAGAAGGAAGGCGGAATTTTCTGCGGGAATTGCGGACCTGGATGGATGTACCGGAACATCCCAATTTAGTTTCCTGCTGGTTCTACAGGACAATTAAAGGCCATCTTGCGATATTCTCTGATTACATCGCCGGAGGATCGCTGAAAGATTGGATTCACAGAAAGAAGATTCTAACGATTTATGAGGTTCTTGACGTTGCTATCCAGATTGCCTGGGGGCTTCATGCCGCTCATAATCGTGGGGTACTCCACCAGGACATCAAACCCGATAATATCTTGATGACCCCTGATGGTATTCCCAAAGTCACTGATTTCGGTATGTCCAGTGCGATCAGAAAACCAACTGACCTGCCCAACACGGAAAACGATGACACATATCAGATTATCAGCACAAAAGGTATGACGCCGGCATACTGCTCACCTGAACAGATGGAGTTTAGTAAATTAAGCTACAAATCGGATATCTGGAGCTGGGGATTGACCGTTTTGGAAATGTTTACCGGGGAAGTCACCTGGCTGTACGGATCTGGAGCCGCTTTGGTTTTAGATTCTTATGTTAAGAAAGGACCTAAAGATCCCTACCCTGTCATGCCGAAAGAACTTCAAGATATTTTACGCAAGTGTTTTCAGGTCAGCCCGAGAGACCGATGGGATAGTTTGGATGAAATTGCAAGAAAACTGCAGGGTTTATTCTCTCGGATATTTCATGAACAGTATCCAAGGGTTCAACCGGTGACTGGAACCGGTGTTTCCGCATCCGAACGTGAATTTTTAAAGAAAAAAAGGGGGGATAACTTATGGGAAGACCCTCTTGTCTGGATCAAAAAAGTTCAGGATCTGGGATCAAGAACAATCGAAAATGTTTATACTCAAATAAACAAGGGAACCGGTTCAAGAAAAGCACAAAATATTATTGATCTGGAGTTGTATGAAGAAGTTTTAGAAGCCTATTCTGAATTGAATAAATCCTCAGATGACGACCACGAACCGGATATCGCCGAACTACTGGCGGAAAAAGCATTGATACACCGTTGTACTGATGACTTGCCCGGAGCTGTGACAACCTTTGAAAAAGCCATCGAAATTCTTGAAACTTCGGGGTATGCAGACTCGAAGAAAGAAACCCGGGCAAAATGCCGGCTTGCATCAATGTATTCCCAGAAAGCCATCACATTAAGGTATTTTATGTCCCACATAGATGCCATTGTGTCTCATGATAAAGCCATTGGATTACTCGAGGATTTAATAGCGGATGGTGCCGGGATTGAACCTTATGACGATCTGGCCAGAGCTTATATCATGAAGGCGAATACCTTGTGGGTTTTGAAAGATTTTACTCACGCACTCGTGCTTCATGATAAAGCAATAGAAATCTTCGAAAAACTTCTTAATCAGGATGAAACAGTCAGCCTGCAGCGTGCATTAGCGAAATCTTATGCCAATAAAGCCGTTGCTTTACGCGCCACAGGCAATTTCGAAGATGCACTTTTTTTCAACAAGCAGGCGATTCAGATCATTGAAAAGATCGTCGATCCTGATGATCAGGTTGAAAACGCGAAATTTATTTACTCGATTCACATTAATAATGCCAATGTTCTCAGTCAGACAAACAATCTGGATGCAGCCCTGGCGGTGTACGATAAAACGATATTGGAATTAAATAATCTGATGAAGAATGAGGGGAAATCAGAACTGGATGAAATGTTGGCGAATGCTTACGGGAACCGTGGAAATTGTCTCTATTTATTAAGTGATTACCATGGGTCGCTGGAGAGTTACTCCAATGCTATTCAACGGTTCGAAGCGCGTGTGATCAAGGAGGACCGTAAAGAGTTTGCGGTCATGCTCGCTATGTATTACCGGAATAAAGCAATTGTTTTGAATGTTTTGGATGAAGCCGAAACGGCATTGGAATTCATTGAAAAATCTATAGACATTCTGGAAAACCTTGTAAATATTGAAGGAAGACAAGAACTGATATTCGATCTGATCCGGATTTATGAAACGAAAACTGACGCTCTTATGGCAGTCAAAAGCTACGAAATTGCGGTATTGTTCTTTGATAAAGCAAATGAGTTGCTGGAACAAATGATCGAACAGAGTCAGAAACCGGATCTGAAAGTCCAGCTCAATCTAAACAAATCCCGACTGGCGGTTGCTTTATCGGCATTAGGGGACACTTCCGGAGCTGAATCACTGGCAAATGAGTCGTTAAAATTTCTTCAATCTGAATTTGAGAGGACAGGGCAAACAGAATTGGAAGATGCTATCCTGCTCCTGGAAAAAACGTTTGGCCATCGAATGAAGCACCCGTAAACAGTTAACCCGGGTTATTCAAAGTATAGTATCTGTTTTTTCACCAATCAATGGGAAAATAGTCCTTTAAAAACTTTCCACACCAGTGTTTACCCCTGTTGATCCCATCAAAAAAGGGATCACATACCCGGGCGGCACCATCCACGATATCCAGAGGCGGTTGAAAATCATGGAGATCCTGTTTGAGTTTTGAGAGTTGTGCCGGGTCTTCATCGGTTACCCAGCCGGTATCCACAGCGTTCATGAAAATACCATGGTTTGCGAGTTCTCCGGCCGATGTGTGGGTCAACATATTGAGTGCCGCTTTTGCCATGTTGGTATGGGGATGCCGCTCACCTTTTTTGAATCGCATGAATTTGCCTTCCATGGCGGAGACATTAACGATGTGTTTTTGACCGGTATTCGCCATTTTCATTAAAGGCACCAGCTTATTACATAACACAAAGGGTGCGATGGAATTAATAAGCTGTAATTCGAGCATTTCCGCGGTTTGAATTTCACCGAGTTTAAGCCGCCAGCTATTGGTGGTTCTTAAATCAACCTGCTGCAGATCAACGTCCAATTCACCTTTGGGAAAAACAGTATCTGCCGGTAACGCGTGATCATAAGCATAGGGTATTTGAGACAATTGAGCGGATTCCCGTAATCCTATTCCCGTCAGTTTCCCATGCCAGGTGACAGGAAGATCAGAGTTTGATTCTGAATCCGTCACATTAAATGCATGCAATTTGTTGACACACGTCTGGTAATTCATCATCAGTTCTTGAACATTTTCAGGCTGCTCATGAAAGGCAATATTTTCATTGGGTATCAAATGGGCATAAAATCCTGGCGGACGGCGCACGGTTTGAGCGGCATTATTGATTAAAATATCCAGACGATCAAACCGTTGTTCGATATGACTGCAGAAAATCTCCACACTGGGAGTGTGCCGCAGGTCCAGCCCATAAATGTGCAATCGGTCCGCCCAGTCACCAAAATCTTTTTCCCGGGCAAATCGTAATGCTGAATCAACAGGAAAACGGGT
>SWBY01005240.1_pt2 | contig 10172 bp, 7 predicted proteins | sample 4693071 | NCBI WGS metagenome assembly SWBY01 (sample SAMN10267273, study PRJNA491770) | bioreactor metagenome | isolation source: DHS bioreactor inoculated with marine methane seep sediment | place: Japan: Omine Ridge, Nankai Trough | collected 2006-05-06 | reverse complement strand
TACAGGGATCATGGTTCGGGGTCCGGGTCCATTCCCGCAGATTGTTCCGTCCATCACGGTAAAAATCCCGGAATGTATTTCCTTTTGAATCATCAAAAGGTCCACCAGGGTTTCATGAATCACGCTATGTGTGTAGTGACGGCGGGCGTTGAGTAAACCTCCGAAGGCGTTTTTCATGGCGCCGGTCATATTGGTGTAGATGTGGCATTTGACCGTGGGGAGATGAATGATGGATTTATCAAGAAAATATTCGGGAATGCGGATACCTTCAGGAAAGATTTTGTGGAGAACGATGGTCTCCCCTTTTGGTTTATAATTGATCCATTTGATATCTTCTTCTTTAAAATTATAGAGAACAGGAATATCGAATTTCTTGAAGATAGGGACATACCGGTTGAGTTTTTCGCCTTTATAGGTATCGGTGACAACGGTGTTATTCTGCACCGCTGAGATTTCGCCGTACCCGTCCTCTTTGAGACACTGAATGGTGGCTTCAAGCTGCCAGGGTGTTGTATTGGCAGAGAGGTAAGGGAAATGCCAGGAGATATTATCTTTTAAAATAACGGTTTTGTCTTTGGGCAGTGCTTCAGCCAGACCGGCATCACGCATGATTTTTTTAGTATCGTCGAGTACACTGTCGGGTGTGGTCTTGATTACTGCAACTGTTGCTTTTTTTGCCATGTGATCCTCCATCGATAAATGAGATGTTCCTTCAGTTTTACAAACACTTGATTACTTCAAATCAGTAAAGAAATCCAGCTTTTTTCCATGAGAAGGTGATGGTCAGTCCCTGGGATCCGATTCATCAGTGAGGAGGTTTTGAATTTCAATCTCCGCAGCCGGTGTGATGGATCCTCCCCGGCAGGCCATCTTTGCGGCTGCTCGCGTAAGGCCGGTATAGATTTCAATCATTTCCGGGACCCATCGATTCAGATCGTCCAGATGCCTCTGGATGGTGCCGGTGTCACCACGGATAACGGGGCCGGTGAGTGCATCTTCAGGTGGGAGATTTGACAGGTTATCCGTGACGCTTTGCATTAACCGGATCACACCGGACCAGGCGATTTCAGGGGAAACTCCGGCACGGATGATGAGGTGTTCCGCCAGGGATGCCAGGACCGTGGGAAAATTTCCGGCCAGAACACCTGCTGCGTGATAGAGTCCACGAAACTCTGATGGTATGTGGGCGGTCGTCGCCCCCAGTGAAGCGGCCAGGTCTTTGAGAATTTCAAGAACGTGAGGATTGCCGTCAATCCCGAAGAGCACGCCCTGAAATGATGCCGATTCAATGCTTCCTTCCGGAACAGAGAGGAGTGGATGGAAAACGCCGGTGTCCCCGAAGGTTTCCAGAGGCGCCAGAACGGATCCGTCCCGTGCACCGCAGGTGTGACAGATCAGCGTACCCGGCGAAAATTGACGACGCTTCTCCCACTCATCCACCACAGCTTCGAGATGGGCATCGGGAACGGCGATGATGACAATCTGACAACGTCCCCAATCATTGAAACCGGAGGTGTCGTCTGAACCTCGGATGAAACGTTGAATCCTGTCCGGGTTGATATCATGCAGGGCTTGTATCGTGTGTCCTGCCTGAGTCAGGGAAGTACCCAGGGACACACCAATTTTCCCCAATCCAATATAACCTATTTTGAAAAACCTGTTCATTATATGTAATTCACCTGGGTGAAACCTAGCAGAATTCCCGGTAAAACACCAAGCAGCCGGCTATATATCTTGACAATATTCGCTGAATAAACTACTTGTAATTGTAACCGAATGGAGTACTACAGCGTTGGATAGTCGGTTTTGAAGTTCTTTTGACGAAAGGATTTATTGATGAATATTTCACCCCCGATTCTGATCATGTCCGGTCTCATCGGTTTCCTTGTTTTGGTTTTTGTCATTTTTTTGCTGGTATCCAAAAAATCGGATAAAAAGGACAAAGAAGAAAGCCTGAAAGAAATCGAGAAACTGAATATTGAGGTGAAAGAGGTTTCTGCAGCGGATTTCGTGCCGGAACCACCCGTCAGCGAAGAATTACCTGATGCATCAGCCGTGGAAGAACCACCGGATATACCACCGGAAGAAATGGTGATTGAGTTAAAGGATGATACGGGTTTAAAAACCGATGATGACGATACGGAATCCGAACCGGAAATGGAGATGGAAATCGTTTCCGGCTCCGCCGCCGCCATAGAGAGTGATGATGAACCCGGTGTAATTGAAACCGAAGACAATGCGGATTCTGAGGATTCTGTTCTGGATGATGACAGTGAATCCATCTTTGCGGCTGACGGCAAGGAGGGTGAAGCATTTTCATTTGACAGTGAGGACAGTGCGGAGCAGGGAGTCTCAGCCGATCTCTGGGATTCCGAACTTACCACTGAAGACACTGCTGATGATACCTCTTCTGATAATGTTTTTGCCTCAACAGATACCGCTGAAGAACCATCTTCTGATGATATTTTTGGTACTGAAGACACTGCTGATGCGGGAGTTTCTGACGATATTTTTGGTACCGGAGATGATTTTGATGGTGCTGTGGCTGTGGAAGATGATCTTTTCGATGATGTGGGAGAACCTGTTGGTATCTCCAGCGATGACGATATCGAAAATCTGGTCCAACAGATCTCCCCTATGGCTCCCGCCGTGGAAGATGTCAAACCCGCTGCACCGGTGGTTATGGAGACACCTGCGGAGCCCAAACAGCCGAAAATGGATCCCGAAGAGGATAAACGTCACGAAAAAACCAAGCGGATCGCCCGGGTTATCATCAATGATGTCCGGAACTACAACCCCGAAAAGCTGGCAGAGGGTATCCGGATCGGCAATATTATGAAAACACTTGGTGTGGAGATTGAACGGGGACGGCAGCTTTATATCAAACGTGTTCCCACGGATATTGCCAAGACCACCAATTATTATCGGGAAGCTCTGGTGAAACTCCTTGCCGATGGCAGAAAAGATCTATTTGGCTGGTAAACATTCCTCAGTTTTTAAGATAAATTTATACCTTAAAGTAATACTTTAATCAGATGGGGGTGGGTAATATTCTCCCACCGGTAATTGAGACCAGAGTTTTGTATGGGTTTTCCCTGTTATAACCAAGTCCTCAACAAGTTATCCACAAAAAATGTGGACATTTCAAATTATCGTTCAAAAAACATAGTTGTTTAAATACAAGCACTTATCCCGATTTGCTGATGAGGATGATCTGGTGCTGTGGATATCTTTAAAAAAAAGTGGTTATTGAAGGAACTCGACTGTTTGAGAGTGCGGATTTGCCAGTAAACCCTGCGTTTGGGAGCGTGAAACGGCAATTTCCATGGCAATTTCACGGGCGGTTTCATGGGAATCTGCTTTGATGGTAATGATCCACAATTCACTTGCCTGTATATCGATAACGGAATCGATTTTGTAGAGAGATTTCAGTGATGTGAGGGTGGAATCACCCTGCGCATTATCGTGATCCCGAATAACCAGGTAGACCGTGTACTGGTCATCGCCGGATTGGACGATGGGATTTATTTCCGTATCCAGGGAATTGACACGGAAGAGATGTTTATTGGGATTGACGAAGAGTCGGGTCCGGGTAGCGAGTTGCTCAGCGATCTCGCATGGGTCCTGGTGTGTTTCGTGGGCAATATTAATTTTCCAGAGTGTCCGTCTTTGAATTTCCTGAAGGACATCCTGGTATCCGAGATCGTTGATCAGGCAGCCGGCAGCGGTTTCCGCCACGGCGTCCCGTATTTTCAAGCGAGTGGTAATAATGACTGTGGAACTTATCATAACTGTTCGCCTCTCGTTTGGATATACAATTTCATGGACTCAAAAAAGCGGGCGCCGGGTCCTGGAGCATCAAGTTGGCTGCGGTGGTGACGGCCTGATCCGGTGGTGATTTTATTAAAGGGTACGGGAAGATCTCCGGGCACCTGTCTCATCCAGGCCGCCCGCTCGGGATGGGGCATAAAGGCCAGGACATTACCCTGTTTATTGTACAGGCCCGCGATATTCAGAACGGTTCCATTGGGGTTCACGGGGTAGTGGGTCTGACAATTCCCGGTAGTGTCGCAATATTGAAATCCGATCTGACCGGATTGTTCAATGGCGTGAATAATGTCGGTATCGCCGGTTATGAATCGGCCTTCGGCATGGGCTACCGGAACCGGGATGATTTCACCGGGTTTAAAGGCAAGATTAAAGCAACCCGGTGTATCCCCGCCATGATTTTTAATAAAAGTCCAGTCGCAGTGATAACCGGTACGGATTCGTCCCTGATCGTTTCCTCTGTTCCCGGCCAGCGACATTTCCACTGTGCCGGTTGAGATGCCGGGAACGAGACCGGATTCCACCAGGATCTGGGCGCCATTACAGATACCAAGGATGGGTTTACCGATTTCGGCTGCCCGGGCAAGACTCCTGACGATGGCTTTTTTGGAACCCACGGCGCCGGCACGAATCCGGTCCTGATAACTGAATCCTCCGGGAATGACATATCCGTCAAATTCATCCAGTTCCGGAAGATCCCGGTTCCAGCGGAAGATTTCAGGGGTCATGCCGGCCGCACGGATGGCGGAAGCCGTTTCATACTCGCAGTTAGTCCCCGGATATTGAATGACGGCGATGGTAATGGATTTTGTCACGGTATGATCTCCTCAAGACCCCGGCACCATAATTCCTGCAGTGCTGTCAGGTTCAGATCGAGAATGGTTTCATCCTGTGTTTTGAGTGTGAGTTGATTTTTCGGGGTAACCGATCCCAGTTCCCGGTACCAGGCATTGGCGTGGTTCAGTATTTTAAGGGCCGATGGGATATTTTCAGGTGAAATTTCCAGAAGGAACCCGCCTGATTCGCAGAAGAGGAAGTGTTCCGGCGGCATATGCGAATCCGGGAGTGTGATTTGGACGCCGGGATTTCGATTATTCCGGTGAGTGATACACATTTCCGCAAGTGACATGAGCATCCCGCCTTCTGAGATATCATGACACGCAAGTGCCAGGCGGTGGGAAATAATTTCATGAACAGCGTGCATATCCGCTCGTTCCTGGTTCCAGACAATGTCCGGCGGAGTGGATCCGGTGACACCCAGTACCTCACGATACAGCATGCTGCCTCCCATGAGTGCCCGTCGTTCACCCACCAGGATGATCCGGCTGCCCGTCGATTTAAAATGCCGGGTCAGTGCAAGTGAATAATCGTCCATCACGCCGGCGCAGGCCACGATGGGCGATGGGCGGATGGATCGTCCCTGGGAAGACTCATTGTAGAAACTGACATTTCCCGAAATGATGGGGACCGGTTCATGATCAGTGCCGATCTGCCACAACTTTCGTGCAGCGTCAGCAATCCCCCGAACGCCTTCCTCAAACTGCCAGAAAGCTTCCGGTTTTTCGGGATTGCCGTAGTTCAGGCAATCCGTGAGTGCGCGTGGGGCAGCCCCGGTGGAAATGATGTTCCGCATGGCTTCTGCAACGGCGTGAGCGCCACCCCAGTAGGGATCGATTTCCCCGATATAGGGGTTGCCGTCCACGCTCAGTGCGGCCCCGGCAGGTGAATTTTCTGCCAGCAGAAGCGGTGCCATGACTCCGGCATCGGCTTCTCCCGGCCGAATCACCGCACTCCCTTGTACCTCCGTATCGTAATGCCGGTAAACGGGATATCGGGAGCAGCCGTTGGGACTGGCTATAAGGGTTTCCAGAGCCTGTTTGATATCGATCACGGTTCCGGGCTCCGGTTCTGTCCCGGTGAATGTCATGGGTGTGGATTCCCGGTGGTAGAGAATACCTGATGTGATTTCTTCGATGGGTGCATCACAGACGATTTCGTCCCTGTAACGGATCAGAAACCGGGGATCCCGGGTGGTGTGACCGATGACACTGGCCCGGGCGCCGTTGGCTTCCGCGGGAAGCTGCCAGAGTTCGTTATAAATCCTCAGAACCTCCGGTGTGAAATCCGGGGGTACGGCAAAAATGAACCGTTCCTGGGTTTCGCTGCATGTGATCACTTCCGGTGGCATATCTTTCATGGAGATATGTACATGATCCAGGTTGATTGTTGCGCCGAACCCGCCTGCGGAGCAGATTTCCGAGGCCGCACAGGCCAGACCGCCGCCTCCGAGATCTTTCATTCCAATGGGAATCTTTTTTTCAGCAGCCAGATCCGTCACCATCCGGTTGGCTTTTCGCGTAATGAGTATATTTTTCAGGAAGGGGTCGTGGATCTGAACGGCGCCCAGGCTTTTTTCGGCGTCTTTATCATCCAGAATTTCGGAGGCAAATGTGACACCGCCGAACCCGCTGCCATCGGTGGGTTTTCCCACTAGAATAAGGTCGTAATCCGCATGGTTGGCTTCTTTCGGGACACGTGATCGGATGATTCGGTCGGTACGGACGATGCCCATACAGACGACGTTCACCAGGCAATTATCGTCATAGCTGCCGTCAAAAACCAGATCGCCACCCAGATTGGGTACGCCCAGCGCATTGCCGTACTGCCAGATACCGTCCACGACTCCCCGGACGATCCATGAGGTTCTGGACCTGTGTTCACCACCGGGATCTCCGAACCGCAGTCCGTCCGCCACAGCAAACACGTCGGCGCCCATGCAGTCCACATCCCGGACAATCCCGCCAATTCCTGTGGCAGCACCTTCCACGGGCAGCACCTGTGAAGGATGATTATGACTTTCATGGGCAAACACCAGAGCATAATCGTGGCCGTTTGCATGGGTGAATTGCACAATTCCCGCATCTTCCGACGGTCCCAGAATGACGTTGGACGCGTCTGTGGGCAGATACTTTTTCAGTATCGGCCGGCTGGATTTGTAGGAACAGTGCTCGCTCCACTCAATATCAAAGATGAAAAGCTCAACACGGGTGGGATCACGCTGAAGGATGGCGTTTACTTTCCGGGCTTCTTCCGGGGTCATACCAATGTTCATGGACCGGAGATGCCCGCCAAGATCCTCATCCGACTGAAATTGTGAAATGGGAACGGTTTGGGAACTCATGATTTTTTTTCTCCTGATGATTCAGGTTCAGTGTCATCGTCGAGAAGGACGTATCGTTTCCGGGGTTTCCGGTAATCCCGTTTCGTGAATACGCTGGGTCCATCCTTATCAGAAGGTGTTTTCGAAGGTGAACCATGAAGGTTTGAGATTGCCTCTTCCGGGACATCCCCAAGGGTAACATCCCGGGTGAACTCGTTGCAGAATCGAGCTGACGGTGATCGATTGATCAGCTTGTATTTAATCTGACATTCACCGCGCCATGCACAGAGATTGCAATGTTGAATTTCTTTCATTTTAAACTCTCCCAGAATCAGGGAGCGTATGCTAACAATCTGAGGGTCAGGGGTCAATCTGTTTTTACAAAAAAACGATTCAGCATCCAGGGGAGTCCTTCTTCCCGATCATCCCCGTAATCAATCGCCCAGGCCAGGGCAATGGGCAGGGGCAGGAAGAGCAGTGTGGCCATAATGTTATCGGTACCGATCTTCGTATGAAAAATGTCCAGGATACCGGCGACGAATGAGGGTGATGTTGCCAGGAAGATCGCGTAGAAAACGATGGAACACCGGCGTGAAAGAATCCGGGATCGTATCCGGAAAAACGCGCGAATCATCATCAGGGTTCCCACGGTCAGAAACACCGCCCACAAAATAAATCCCTGCACCAGGATCATGGCCTGTATGACCTGGGTGGCCTTGAGATCTCTGAAATGGATCCAGTGTGAAAATGCTGCCGGAACAAACAGCGTAAATCCGGGAATATAGAACCAGAGCACACGCCGGGGTGAATGGTGCATCACGAGATTCTTTTTTGGAAAGAGTGAACAGAAATGGGCGAACAGCGAGGGGAGCATAAAGAATCCCAGCAGATAGAGTGTCTGGTAGAGTCTTCCGCCAATTTCAGACGGCCACCGGGGATGATCCATTCTGAAAAAGAGATACGTTATTGTCAGGCAGAAAAAAAGCAGTGCCGGGACGTGACCGGGACGTTTCAGATTCAGAATGATCGCAATTGTCAGAAGGCACAGATAGACAGCGGTGTTCACATATGCCAGTCGAATGCGTTCCGGCCGGGGTGGATTTCCCTGGAGGGTCAATTCCATGGTTTCATCATTGTTCCGGACCACTTCATATGTGAGGGTCTGTCCGATGGTGAGATGTCTGCTCACAGCTGCCAGACGATCTCCGGACAGTTTTCTGCTGCCGTCAACAGCAACGATTTTGTCGCCAATACGGAATCCCGCCCGGATGGCTGCACCGTCAGGATCCATTTCCGTTATCATATAGTTGGAATCGCAGGTCAGACCGATGATGGGTCGGGTTATCAGATCCCGAGTGCCCATGAGTATCAGACATGCAAAAATCAGGGCGATGCCCGGAAGCAAAACCATGATAAAGATTTGGAGTCCCTTGTTTTTCATCATCACTGTTCCTGGTAAAATCCCTCATAAATTATCTTACCAGAAACCGGAGAGTTTGACATGGGCTATCAAAGCGCGTTAGGAATCTATTTCTATGAACGAACTGAAGATCATCGGACATCGGGGTGCATCGTCGGAAGCGCCGGAGAACACCATCCCTGCGTTTGACCGGGCATTGGAGCTTAAAGCGGACGGCATTGAGATGGATGTGCGTCTCAGCCGGGACGGGGTACCTGTGGTGATACATGACAGTGATCTCAGGCGCACAGGCGGTGATGCCCGGCGTGTATCTGAGTTAACCCGGGAGGAACTCCGGGATATTGACGTCGGAATATGGTTCGATGAAGCCTTCGAAGGGACGGAAATTTCCGATCTGGAATCAGTGGTCAGGCGATATCGTGATCGTTGTCTGCTGAAAATTGAGTTGAAATGCGGGACCTGGCGGGGTGCCCGTGAACTGGCTGCCGCTGTGGCACAGGTGCTCACCCGTGAAGGTATTTCGCCTGAGCAGGCCGTGATTTCCTCCTTCAATCATGCGGTTCTCTTTCATATGCGTCGGCTGGCTGTCAATTATCCGCGAATTATCCTGTTCAGCAGCCGGACCCGGCATTGGATAGCCCGGCATCCCCGATTTTTCGGGATATTGGCTGCATCGGGATACGATATTCCCTGGAGTGACGTTGGGGTGACAATCACCAGAGCTAAACTTGCCCGATGGCACAGGCAGGGCTGCCGGTTGGCGGCATGGACAGTGGATCAACCGGAAACGGGGGAAGATCTGATTGATGCCGGGTTCGACACGGTGATCACCAACGATCCCGGCGCGTGGATCACGAGATGATGATCGGAATATCTGCCATGAACCGTATCATGCTGAGCCAATCAACCCGGTAGGGCGTGGTTTCGTCCGCGCCGGTATCCCGCAAAATGTGAACTAACCCGGTAGGGTGTGGTTCTTGAGCGCCGAAGCTGGCGAAGGTGGATTAATCTTCAATCTTTATTCTCAAATCCAGTTTATCGAAGCTCATTGGTTTTTTGCCTATATTTTAATTTTTTCGCCTGCACGGAGGCAGGCGCTACCCTTCCTATTTTTTTAAAAAAATAGGGGAAAGAGGGTGGCGCCGGTACATGTGTCGCTTGCGGCACATCTCCCCACCGGTGATTTGGAATGTGACGAATTGAAAAAACACCTTTTCGGATAGGGTCTAGCAGCGAAGCATACACAAGCAAAATTTGACCTTGAATTCGTTGAATCCACGAGTTCTTTTGAGAATACCGGAAAAATACTTGCAATTTTAAAAAGGGTGCAATAGTAATTCGTACTAGAAGCCTGAGAAGATACATTGCTGCATGCAGCCATGATGGAGGGAATCAAGTTGGAAAGTCAGAAAAAGTATCAGGAGTATTTAGACAATATTCTCTCATTTCTGGAACTGGATCTTGACAACCCGAAAGCGGTTGTTAAGGCCATCAAGAGTGGGGAGCCCGAAAAAAGGGTTCAGTACGATGAGGACACGGGCAGTTTCGGACTGGGCATGGTGAAGTGGCCGGCTGAAAAGGTTGCGACTGAGTTGAAACTTATCCGAAAGGCTGTCATTCAATGTCTGGACTCAACGGTTGCAAACGGCTGTATGGGTGAGGCGGAAGTGGATGCTTTGAACGGTGTCCGCCATGATTTGAAAATTCAGCACATCCATAATCCGGATTGTACCACCGGGTTGAAACTGAGTTATGTTGTTCCGG
>SWBY01001961.1_pt1 | contig 10225 bp, 14 predicted proteins | sample 4693071 | NCBI WGS metagenome assembly SWBY01 (sample SAMN10267273, study PRJNA491770) | bioreactor metagenome | isolation source: DHS bioreactor inoculated with marine methane seep sediment | place: Japan: Omine Ridge, Nankai Trough | collected 2006-05-06 | reverse complement strand
ACTGAGCGGGCCTTGATTCAAATTCGAGTTAATGGAGAAATTGATTATTCCTCGCCCATCCACCGGGTCATGAGCAACCCACCCTTCTCAGCTTTCTCTGACATGGATTACCGGGAGGCCTATCAACTCTTGTTGCAACATCGCTTCCGCCACCTTGTGGTTACTGATCATAAAGGCTGTCTGGTCGGCATTGTCACCGGCACAGACTTTCTCTCCCACCTTGGCCTGGAATATTTTATGGAGTTTAAAAATGTCGGCCAGGTCATGATCAGAGATATTGTTACACTTAAATCGTCAATATCCGCCTTTAAGGCTATGAAATTGATGAACGATCGTCGAATCAGTTCATTGGTCATAGAAGACAATGGCTATCCGCAAGGCATCATCACAGAGCGAGATCTTCTTCGTCTTATCCGCTCAAAAATCAATTTGAAAGAGATCAAATTGCAAGAAGTTATGAGCAAACCGGTTCAGACTATTTTTTCTGATGTATCCAGTCATGAAGCGGCAAAAATTCTGATGATAAAAGGTCTTCGCCGGCTGGTGGTGACCAACAGCAGCGGTCGCTGTGTTGGTATCATTACCGAAACCGACATGGTGAAGGGACTGCGTACCAGCTATACAGATCATCTCAAAGAAGTAATCCAACAGCAGGAAAAACAGCTCAAACAAGTCAAGAAACAGGTTCACGATGTAAGTGAGCAACAAAATGCCATGCAGGAACTTGAGCAGAAAAAAAAGGAAGCAGAAGATGCCAATATTGCCCTCAAGGTTATGCTGGACCAGCACACCAAGACAAGAGCAAATATAGAGGAACAGATAAGCATCAAATTGCAGGAACTGGTCAATCCCTATCTGGATTTGCTCCGTCAATCACCAGTCAATGAAGAACAGACTGAAACCATACGCATCATTTCAGCCCATATTGATTCTATCACCCATCAATTTTCACCCAAGGCCAGAAAAATCATGCTTGGCCTCTCACCCCGGGAAGCCATGATTGGTGATTTAGTTCGACAGGGAAAAACAAGCAAAGATATCTCTGAAATCCTCAATATTTCCATCCGTACAGTTGAGACCTATCGGAATAACCTGCGAAAAAAACTCGGTATTAATAAAAAGAAAATCAGTCTGCGAACCTTCCTGATGACCCATTTCGCTCAATAACAATTGGCCATGATGTGACTTGAAGTTTTCAAGAATAACAAGCTTGAATGTGCATCATTTTTCTCAGACACAGCCCTGACACACTAATAAGCAGAATTCGTCCAGCTGAGCTTTGAGGGTAATCAGAATTTATTTTGCTATGAATTGTGATTTTCCATTAATGCAAGACGGAGCCCCAGACCAATAAGAACAGATCCTGAAATGCGGTCGAGCCAGACAGAAAGTTTGCAATTTTTACGGAAAAATTCTGTGGTTTGGGCAGCAGCCAGGACAATGATTAATTCGACTGCAATTGCAACTAAAATAACAAGGCTACCCAAGATAATGATTTGAACAGAAGTGTGTCCCAACTCTGAACGAACAAATTGTGGTAGAAATGCCATAAAGAAAATAGCCACCTTAGGATTGAGAATATCGACTAAAGCTCCTTGCTTAAATGCCTGCCAAGGTGTCGTTTTTTGATTTGTTGCAGCTAGTTTATCAAAGGCAGTACCTTTTGATTTGATAGCCCGAATACCCAAATATATTAAATATGCCGCACCTGCATATTTTACAAAGCTGAATGCAAACGCAGAAGTGGCGAGGATAGCAGATAGACCAAGAGCAGCGGCAAATACATGTACCATTGCTCCAGTACAGACGCCAAGAGAGGATGCTATTCCGACCTTCCGTCCCCCGGCAATTGTTTTAGAAAGGATGTAAATCAAATCAGGGCCAGGTGACAAATTAATCGCTAACGCAGCTGAAAAAAACAGTACCCAGTATGATATCGATTCCATCTTTAATTCCTTTTTTGCCTAAGGACCTGTGCAAAAATAAGTGTCACAACCTTACTTGCCTTTTCGGCGTAATCTTGTAACATTTATTTTCTTACAGACCCTAAGGCTTTGCTCTACATATTTACTTTAACTTCTTTTCAATAGTTTGAACAACACTAGGATTAAGATGTCTTTTAAATGATTCAGACGCTGCTTCCACTGTAATGGCAATAAATATACCAGCAAGCATAATCCCCAATAATGCAATAAACACTGACAGTATTTTCGACCTTTTCTTTATAGGACGAATATCGCCATAACCAACTGTCAAGGCAGTAATAAAAGACCAATAAAGAGCGTCAAATTTACTCCAGCATTCAATCCGACCTACTAGCTGACCCAACATGACGATAACAAAACTAAACAGTAGTAAAAGCGGCATTACCAAATAAACGCCCCAGAAAAATATCTGAATAAATGTAGTAGAGAATGCCATATGCTATCTTCTAAATGTTACTGTTATACATTTTTTCTTTATCATGCCAATCACACCCAAAAATCAGGATATCTGCGGTTCTTAGGTATATTGTTAACCAAGAGTGCAACTGCCAGCATGATAACTGCACCAAGTCCGACTGGCATAATCACATATAAATAACCTAAGCTGTGGATCTTGTTACTGCCTATTACTGCGATTAGTGCGGTCGCACCCCCTGGAGGATGTAAGGTTTTTGTGGCATGCATAACAGCTATAGCTGTGGCGACAGCCAGAGAGGATGCCAACCACATTTGAGAAGGAAAAAGCTTATAACAGCTAACTCCAATAATTGCTGAGATCAGATGTCCACCTATAAGGTTTCTTGGTTGAGCCAACGGACTTTTAATAGCACCATATATTAAAACTGCAGATGCCCCAAAAGACCCTATCACCATTACAAGATCTGTATCTTCAATGATATTGTAATTAATATAAGATACCGCAGCAATGCCAAGAAATGCCCCAATCCATGACCAGACAATTTCAGAAAGACTTGCCATTGGTGGACTTTTAGTTGTTCCTTTCATTTTTGATAAATAACCATATTGGGACTGCTTATCCTTCTTCATTATTACATTCCTTAAATTGTTTTTTCTATTGTATAACGCAGGCTACATAAAATACTGATCAGCAACAAAACCAGCGGCTTTTTTCACACAAACTGCAATCTAGGAGGCTGTCCGAGAATAGGCATTTCTTCTCAAATCGAGGCATTTTGAAAAAACAAGCACAGGCATATGGTTGATATTCCGAGCATTGTTTTTTTAAAATAACGAAGAGTTGGGGAGAAAGGGCATTCTCGGACAGCCTCCTAGGCCAATTATTCAAAAATGTAAGGACCTTATCACTCTCTTTTATCAACAGGTAGAGATCAATTTGTTTTGCCCTTGTATGGTATCCTTCCCCCACACCGTGGAGATCAAGTAGTTTGCCTCAGACTAGCAACACGCCCTCGGACAGGGTAAATAATTTGGCTAGGTCTTCAAGGGGATATGTTTCTGAAGATAAGGAAGCATAGTTCACAGATGGGCCGTTAAGAAAAATTGTTACCTCATCCATTTGTTCAAGCATGAGATTGCCCATTCGAAAAGTATTCCAGACAATTTCAGGATTATCATTGCAAGCGACCAGAGTGATATTCATTGTATTTGTCCTCCTTACCTTATCAAAATGACAGATTCATATTCGTCTGAATATACAGTTCTGAGTTGAGGGTAGTTTTGGGCCTTAGCTGAAGTTACATTATTTCTTCAAATTTATTCAATTCTACATTCTTCCGAACATGATGTGGATCAAATATACGACCATTCATTGCTATGTAAACACCGGGTTCAAGAATCTGGGCTGCAGTGACGGCACATCCAATATTAAACACCGCATCACTATTTTGGAACTGGGCGGGATACATAGAGCCAGTCAATATAATCGTCTTACTTGCTATACTCTCAAGTACCTTGGCGGTTTCAACCATTGTATCGGTGCCATGGGTGATGACAATACTTTCCGATGAAGCTGATTCAACTTTCGCCCTAATCTGTTCACGGTCTCCATCTGTTAAGTCGAGGCTGTCTTTCCTCATAATTGATTCAACTTCGTAATTCAGAACGACATTAGCCTTCTCTAAAACTTCTTTTGCCTGTGGATCTCCAACTTGATAGTCCGATTTCTGGTCGAAGTAAATCTTATCGATAGTACCACCTGTTGTGTAAATCTTGATTTTCATAATTTAGATTACTCCAAAAAAAATGGTAGGGCACGCGGATCTGTGTGTTGCGAAGTTAAATTTTGTTATTATGCTCCACGCTAATGACTACATTTCCCTTTTTATGGCCTTTTTCGACATAGCGAAAAGCTTCGGCAGTCTGTTCCATTGGATAGCACCTGTCTATGACTGGTTTTAATTTTCCAGCCTCAATAAGCTCTTTGAAAAAGTCTAGATCTTCAACTCTCTCAACCGCTACCCCGCCCTTGACTCTCTTACCGCCAGTCATAGAAGTCCATATTATTTGAACAATCTCCGGCAGATCCATTGAAGCAGTGAGAAAAACACCCTTTTGCTTCAGTGAAATTTTACAGTGTGCAAACGAAGCCTTACCCACTGTGTCAAAAATAAGATCATAGGTCTCGCCGCTCCTGATAAAATCATCTTTTGTGTAATCAATGACCTTATCGGCTCCCAGGGATTTCACCATTTCTAAATTTGTGGTACTGCATACCCCGGTAACTTCGGCACCAAAGTATTTGGCAAGTTGTACCGCATAAGTACCAATACTTCCGGAAGCACCATAAATAAGTATTTTTTGTCCAGCCTGAATATTTCCCTTCTCTTTAAGAAAAAATAGCGCGGTATGCGCCCCTAAAAAAACCGAGGCAGCTTCCTCAAAGGACAGGTTGGCCGGTTTTATCGTCAGCACCCCGTCTTCGGGCATACATGTGTACTCGGCATGGGCGCCAAAAGCGATGCCAGGTGTTCCAAAAACCTGGTCACCTCCTTTAAATCGTTTTACATCTTTACCGATTGCCACAATTTCTCCAGCTAGATCAAACCCCAGTATATTTATTCTTGGTCTGAAAATACCAAAAAAGAACAATCGCGCGGGGAGCTGGAAGATTTTAGTGACAAATGTAAAATTACGAGCGTTACAATCAGTGCTTGTTACTGTTGTTGCATGTATTTTTATCAGTACTTCATTATCCTTGGGGACAGGTTTTTCAATTTCTTTAAGTTGAAGCTCGTCAGGTGGTCCGAATTTTGTGTGTAAAATTGCTTTCATGAGTCTCTTTTACGTCGATAAGTGATTTATTTATTTCCTGAGCATTGTGCAGTTGAGCACGGTTAAACCTGCGGCACTTAAACACTTAAACGGATCTTAAACGGGGTCGGACTGACCCCTTTGTTATTTTTCTTTGTTTTTTTTGTGAGCCAGTCAGCGTGTAAACTATTGTTATACCATTCCATTTTTAGTTGTCTTGTATGAATACAAGGGGAGATATATTGAATTTAGAACTTAATTCTTTGATTTGCCTAATATTTAAATTCCTTGTCCCTTTTAATATTTCCGACACGACACCTTGGCTACCAATTTCGGGAAGCTCAGATTGTTTTAAATTATGCTCTTCCATTAAGTAGCGTAATGATTCAATTGGACTGCTAGGCATCGTCGGAATGTTCTCATTCTCATATGTTTCGATTAAATTACCTAGACTTTCCATTAATGAGGATAATAGATGGCCTTCATTTTCGCCTACTTCATCAATTAAATTGTCCAGCATAAAAACAAGATTACCATATTCTGTCTCAGTATGAGGGACAGAGAAAATGTTTTTAATTTGTGGCCAAACACTGACAATATTTTCTAGTTGAGGTTCCATCTTCACCCCTCCTTCCATTTGTTTTTGTCATATTCTTTGTGAGTAAGAACATGGCGGCTATACAACCTTTGTGTGTTGTAATGAATAGCGGCTATAAGTCTCGCCTTGTTCCCTCCTATATTAAAAACAGTTAATCCATTTATTTGATCTGCGCTTGGAAATATTGTCCTCAATTCAGTAAAATTTAAAATGGTAGAATGTTTTAAAATTCTATACCAGGCATCGAGAGCTGTGATGCAAGCAGGGTTTTTATTGGCAAAGTTCGCTAGTCGTTTCCGAGTAATTATATGCATACTTAAACAATATCTCGTTTTGAGATTTTGCCAACCTGCAAAGTTTGTTTGGATTATTTGATGGTGTTTTTTAAAGTCAAACGCATCAATTATGTTTTTGAATTTAAAAATCATTTTTATGGCTAACAAAGAGCATTTTATCAATCGTCCCGTCCCAGAATACCGCCAACCACTTCTCCACAACCATCCAGCCATGCTGGTTGCGACTAAAACGAATGCCCGGGATAAAAAAAGATTGACTTTAATGCTTCACGCATCTACCATATCGACATGTGGCGATATGGTAGATGCTTAATGTAGATACATTTTGGAGAACTAATATGAAACAATTTATTCGCGTTATGAAGGCGTTGTCAGACCCTAATCGAGTCAGAATTATTAAGATTCTTGACAGTAAAGAACTCTGTGTCTGTGAGTTGCGGGATCTTATTGGGCTGGCACAATCAACAGTCTCCAAACATCTAAAAGTATTGGAAGATGCCGGTATGGTCGATTACCGCAAGGACGGTTCGTGGTTTATTTACCGGCTGACTGAGGGAGAGGAGTCAGATTATGCCAGAGTGATGCTCAAGAACCTCAAGGGCTGGCTTGATGACGAACCGCAGTTGCTGGAAATGGTAGCCAGGCTCTCCCAGGTAGATAGGGAGCGCCTTTGCGCTGCATGATTATACTCGAAGATATTTAAGGGATATTCTCCATGGAATCAATAAAACCAATCAAGAACTGTGTAGAAGTGACGGACTGTTGTTCGGCCAGTTCAAATACAGACAATAAAAAAATAACAGCCAGGCAGTTAGCTATAGGTCTGCTTGGCCTCGTCGCCTGGTATATCATTTATAAACAGCTCCTTCCCTTCTCCCACTTTTTTTCCTATGGCCTGCTTGGTCTTGAAAAGGGAAGTCATCTTGGTGAATCGATCCAGTTTTTTGTCTATGACACTCCCAAGGTAATGATGCTGCTGACTATCATTGTTTTTGTTATCGGCATGCTTCGATCTTTCTTCACTCAGGAACGAACCCGTAAATACCTTGCTGGTAAGCGGGAGACGGCCGGGAATGTGATGGCAGCCCTACTTGGCATTGTCACTCCTTTCTGTTCCTGTTCTGCAGTTCCACTCTTTCTTGGCTTTGTTCAGGCCGGTGTCCCTCTGGGTGTAACCTTCTCTTTTCTTATTGCAGCCCCTATGGTCAATGAGATTGCCGTGATTCTGCTTTATGGTCTGCTCGGCTGGAAAGTAGCTGCCATTTATCTTGGAACAGGTCTTCTCATCGCCATACTCTCCGGCTGGATCATTGGTCGTTTCAAGCTGGAACATTGGATTGAGGACTGGGTACAGGAACTGCGCTCAGCTAAGGCCGTAGTTATCGAAGAAAAACTTACCTGGACCGACCGTATTGATCGTGGCCGTGAGGCTGTTCGTGATATCGTCGGCAAGGTATGGATCTATGTCATTGCCGGAATTGGTGTAGGTGCCGCCATCCATGGCTATGTACCTGAGACCTTAATGGCAACCATCATGGGCAAAGATGCCTGGTGGTCGGTGCCCGTTGCTGTTGTGGTTGGTATTCCCATGTACTCCAGTGCCGCAGGAATTGTACCCGTGGTGGAAGCGCTTCTGGGAAAGGGTGCCGCCCTTGGCACTGTTCTGGCTTTTATGATGAGCGTTATTGCCCTGTCACTGCCGGAGATGGTTATCCTCCGTAAAGTGCTCAAACCAAAATTGATTGCTGTTTTTATCGGAGTTGTTGGCAGCGGGATTCTCTTTACCGGTTTTTTGTTCAATCTGATTATTTGATATTCACTCATCTGAAAAGAGTGGGACCTTTTTGCGGATGAACAGTATTCCATACACAAGAAAGGAAGGAAAAAATGGAAATCAAAGTATGTGGGCCGGGATGCGCCTCCTGTGACAAGACCCAGAAAATTGTTGCAGCAGCTATTGCTGCCACTGGTGCTGATGCCACGCTCAGCAAGGTGACAGATTTTCAGGAAATCGCCAAAATGGGAATCTTTTCAACCCCTGCGGTAATTGTTGACGGAGATGTCAAATCGGTGGGAATTATTCCTAAGCAGGCTGAAGTAGAAGGGTGGCTGCGCGTATGAGGAGACTATTATTTTATCTGATCGTTTTTATGACAGCGTTGTCCTCTGCCACGGCTTATGCAGCAGAAGCACCTGCTGTCCCGGTCAAGAACATGGTGACCATGGTGGATCTGGGTGCAGATAGATGTATCCCCTGAAATTAATGGCCCCGATTATTGAAAAGCTGGAGCATGAGTACAAGGGAAGGGCTGCCATTGTTTTCATTGATGTGTGGAAAGATCCAGATCAGACCAAGAAATATAAGATCAAGACGATTCCTACCCAAATTTTCTATGAGAGGAGTGGCAGAGAGCGATATCGCCATGTTGGATAGTAGTGCGGACACCATCAAAGATGGATAGGAGACATCTACTGATTGAGAATCGGTATAAAACTCACATATTCGAGTTGGCTATCTTAACGTTTTAGCTCTTTGACAAGCAGGCTTTGCAGCACTGAATTTTGATTTACCTGTGGCTTTAGGGGCTGGAAATATATAAGTCATTGGAATTCGCGCCGTGATTTAGGTCATATTTAGTCGATCCGATTGAACAAAACCGCAGTACTAGCAGCGCTAATTCGAGGATTTTGTGATTGAGAATCGGCTAAAAATGGCCTGAAGCATGGATGCGAAAACGATGAGTTATTTATTTCCAGTCCCTTAGTAGTAAGTAAGACTAAACTCCGAAAAACCGCGCTGCCTAAAGGTAGCGTTTTGTTATGTGATTTTACTCGTAATGCGTCCACAACCTGATAACTTTAACGATATTTTCTTTTTGAATCACTTGATATACAAGCCTGTGTTGGATGTTGATTCTGCGAGAATATGCGCCAGCTAAATCACCAATTAATTTCTCGTAAGGTGGTGGGTTTTGAAAAGGATTTTCTGTTATTACTTCGAGTAATATTTGTGCTTTTTTCTTTAAGCCAGTCCTGGCGAGTTTTATTGCATCTTTTTGAGCTTGTTTTGTGAACACTAAATCCCAACTCACCAATCAAGCTCCTTAGAGCATCCAGACAGATCTGTCACTAACCCTTCTTTGATTGACTTACGCATACCTGGGATGGAGACTAAAAATAGAGTTTCTGATATAGCATTCCAGTCTTCCTCGGATATTAGAACAGCATTAGCTCTTTTACCTGTAATCACAATTGGTTGGTGAGATGAAGCTGCCTCATCAATTAGGTTGTATAGTTTAGAGCGTGCTTCAGTTGCATTTAATATAGTCATATATTTACCTCCCAACTATAGCGTACGCATTTCCGAACGTTCTGTCAAGTTGAACTTTTACCCATAACGCCCAGCTCACCTGCGGAGTAAATTGGCTCGCCTTTTGGTACAAAAGCGTAACAGTTTTCGGAGTCAGGTGCAGCTGCTGTGCGGAAAAAGTTCTTAAACAAAGTGAGACTGACAAAATCCGGATAGTTAATGAGAATATTAATATGGCTGCTGGAAAAAAGGTTAAGAATGTAGTCAAGGACTACATACCAGGAAGTGACTTTTTTCTGTAAATAATCTAACTGATAGTCTAATGAATTGGATCTGTAGGCGTTTTTTATCCACCGAGCATTGAGAGCTTTCAAAACACAGTATTCCGCTACGTATTTTCCCTGTATTTTTCTCGCATTGACATTATGACTATTCTAAATGATATTGGCTGTTAAACAAAAGCCTTTCCGGAAAACTACCATGTGCATTTTTTTGTGCTACATGGTCATAACAATTGATCAACAGGAGAAGATGAGCCATGACAGAGAAAAAAAGCACTGCCACCATCAAGAAATCCGTCCCTGCCAAAGCTGAAGAGAAACAAAAAGCTACCCCCAAACCCTCCTGTCCACAAACTGAAAAAATAATTAAAACCAAAATAGCTAAAAAGAAAGTACAAAATAAAAAAATAAAAAATCCGCAAACTATCTTGTTTAAGAAAAAAGAAATCAATCTGAATGATCTTTTAAAAGAACATAAACAGTTGAAAAAAGGTGTTCCAAGCTTAAATACATTTCAAAAAAAG
>SWBY01003949.1_pt1 | contig 10226 bp, 7 predicted proteins | sample 4693071 | NCBI WGS metagenome assembly SWBY01 (sample SAMN10267273, study PRJNA491770) | bioreactor metagenome | isolation source: DHS bioreactor inoculated with marine methane seep sediment | place: Japan: Omine Ridge, Nankai Trough | collected 2006-05-06 | reverse complement strand
CGGTGCGGACCTGATCTTTACTATTCACAACAAGTTTCCGGAACTGGCTGAGTTCGTGGTTGGCGGCACCGAAGAAACAACCACAGGCGTGCACCGTATCCGGGCCATGGCAGCTGACGAGAAACTGCTTTACCCCATTTATGCCGTGAATGATGCAGAAACGAAATGGGATTTTGATAATGTTTATGGAACAGGTCAGAGTTCACTTGATGGTATTCTCCGGGCAACATCAGTCCTGATCGCCGGTAAAAATTTCGTTGTGGCCGGTTATGGACATTGCGGCAAAGGCTGCGCCATGCGGGCAAAAGGTCTTGGCGCAAGCGTAATCTGCACCGAAGTGAAACCCACTGCAGCACTTAAAGCCACCCTTGAAGGCTACCGGGTCATGCCCATGGATGAAGCAGCCAAAATCGGCGATATCTTTATTACTGCCACCGGCATGAAAGACGTTCTCGTCAAACACCACTTTGAATCAATGAAAGACGGCCGCAGAATCTATCTGCTTGCAAAAGGACGCCTTGTGAATCTCGCAGCAGCAGAAGGACATCCTTCAGAAGTTATGGACATGAGCTTTGCCAATCAGTTGATGGCTCTCATCGAAATGGCAGATAAGGGAAGTTCACTCAAAAACACCGTTTACGATATGCCTCCGGAGTTGGACCAGGAAATCGCAGGAATCAAACTGGATACCCTGGGCTTCTCAATTGACACGCTGACAGACGAGCAGATCGTGTACGCCACCGATTATTCCGCAGGTACCTAGATCATTCAGACAGTTCATTATTATCCCGGGTAGTTTCACCGCTATCCGGGATTTTTTTGTGCTCCACAGACGCGAGAGAGGTGAAATAATGTTCATAAGTTATCCACAACTTATTGACACGTCACGTAACCTATTGCAAATAAAGCATAATACAGAACATCACCACTATCCTCAACTTAACATAATATACCTTATCGGACATTAACAAGATACTGCTTGCTCTCCATGATGCACGGTGAAAACCACACCAACACCCCCACCCCTTTGCTTATATAGCTAATCTATGTGATTTGACTTATATAATTCAGACTTCCCACATCTGGTTGTTGTAATCCGCTGTGGGTCTGGTAAATGACAGTCCATACTGATCCGGAATCCTTACCGCCGTAATACCTCCGATTTGAATTTCCAGATACAAATCCACTTCCTGCTCAACTTCAACACCGATCCCCGTGAAGGTCACTGAAATTTCCAGCACATCGGATACGGCACTCTCCATCACCGAACTTCCGACACTGTCCGGCAGCACATCCCCCATTTTTGATACCTGACCATTTACCCTGTCCATCTTTATGATCAGATCCCCGCACTCTTCCGGTTTGTTAAATCGAAGAATCATGTCAATGCCTTCTGACAGTCGATTGTAGAATTCCTCATCCGGCTCCAACTTCAAATAAAGCTTATCCAGATCAAAACCATAGGTCAGTGACTTGATTACCTGCCCCGACGATCCGTGCATAGCAGCATAGCCGTTCCGTATTTCAACGGTTCCGGCGCCAAACCAGTCGTAATATTTCCCGATTTTACCGTCGATAACGGGTGATATCATAATTTTTGGATGCTTCAATTTAAATTTTCGCGGATGCTCCGTCAACAACGTACCCTGTAAATAGGATGGAATCCGACGACCAAGGGATCGGTATACCTGAATGAGATGATTCCGAAAAATCCGATCAAACTCAGGTTTCTCTTCTGTAAAATGATCATCACCATACCACCAGAATGCATCACTCGCCTGGGCTTTCCGCAAGAACTTCCGGGTCTCATCTGAAATATTATCTTTAGAAGGTGAACTATTTATTGTTCTAGCCGCTTCATCTATGGCATTCCAGGCTTTGTTTTCTTCGGGATTACCAATCCAGATCCCAAAATTTCCATTAATCCAGGATCCGGCTCTCAGGTGTGTGAGTTCAGTGGAATTTTCAGACGCTTCGGAGAGGTAATCCGAGAAAGTCATCATTTCAAATTCATCTGATTCCGTAAGTGTTTTAAAGAGTTTTCTCAAGAATGGAAACCCGCCGTCAGGGTAATGTTCCCAAGCATTTTCACCGTCCAGAATCACTGCCACATGCGGGTCAAACTCGGCTGATTCGGTCTGTTCTCTGATATTCCGAAGCCGGGATAAAAAATCCATTACACTCTGGTCTGAATCCCGGTGTTGATACTCAAATCCCAGAAGATCCGACAGGAGATGGTCGCGGAAAAATATATTCAAACGGCCGTTAGGCGTATTCAAGAACCAGGGTCGGTATAGAATATCCGGTCGGTTAATTCTTCCTTTGCTGTCCCGGCTGAATGTTATGTTCAGTGATTCAGCCAGAATATCTTCATCAGTGGCAATCCACTGAACGCTCTCCCCTGCGAACAGCGCAGCAGCCTCCCGGGAGACTGACCCCTCAGCAGGCCACATTCCCCGGGGTTTTTCACCGAACAGATTCTCATGGAGTTCAATAGCTGCCCTGACATGCCATTCAGCATCCTCTCGGAATCTGAAATTGCCTGGCAGTTCAATTCCAGGAAGAGCCTCTGCCGCAGAACGGGAATCCAGCAGGAGTGGTAGAATGGGATGATAGAAAGGTGTAGTAACCATTTCAATAGTCCCGTTTTCAAGCAGATCCCGGTATTGACCCGGGATCCCACGAATAATAGCCAGACTTTTCTGGAAAACCAGAACCTTCTCCTCTTCTGTGAACATCTCCCCTTTTACGATCAATCGTGAAAGCTCTGCATCACGATTTCGTTCCCCGGGATCCATCCATGCCAGGACGCGCCAGGTAATGAGATCCCGCAATTCAGCATCAGAGATATCCTGTAATTCCACTGACTCACGGGATGAACCGGATCCGAATTTTTCAAACAAAGCATTATAGCGGCGATACGGCTTAATCAGACTGATGGGATTGCCTGTAAAACACTTCCTGATCAGATAATCCCTTTCTTCTCCCTGTATTTCCCGGGTGGGTTTCAGCGAAAGCAGCATTTCCCTATCCACCGCACCCTGCCCGTATTCCATGAGTTGTTCCCACAGAACCGGAGTGAAATTGAAAGTTACCCGGGCATCAGGCAATTCAGAATAGATATTTGCAAGCCCGGCATAGTCTTTGGTGGCATGAAGCCGAGTCCAGGGCAGAAGAAACGGTTCGGTTCCCGTCCGGTATGACGGTTGATGCATATGCCAGAGGAAGAGAATTTTGAGTTTACGACGCGCCACGATTCATGATCCCCGTATTAAATAAAAAAGCGAAGCCGTGTAAAAAACGGCTTCGCTCGAATTCATCAATATTCATCAATGCTTAGAGTTTCAGCATTGTCCTCAGATCGTTCACCTTATCGGTATTTTCCCAGGTAAAGGTGGGTTCACTCCGGCCAAAATGACCATATGCGGCTGTCAGGCGATAAATAGGTCGTCTGAGCTGCAAGTGGTCAATGATACCCTTGGGTGTCAGGGGGAAAATTTCCCGGACAGCTTTCACGATTTCTGTCTGAGTGGCTTTAGCACCCTGGGGAGCATGGATCATGATGGATACAGGATCGGCCACACCGATGGCATACGCAAGTTGAACTTCTACTTCATCAGTCAAACCTGAGGCGACCAGATTCTTGGCGATATACCGTGCAATATAGGAACCTGACCGGTCGACTTTCGTCGGATCTTTACCCGAGAAAGCCCCGCCGCCGTGAGATCCTACGCCACCGTATGTATCAACGATGATTTTTCGTCCGGTAACTCCGGCATCACCCTGGGGACCGCCGATCACGAATCGACCCGTTGCATTAATGTAGTATTTGGTATTGGCATCAAGCATGGATGCGGGAATCACTTTATTAATGACGTGCTCCCTAAGGTCTTTCTGGAGGGTTTCCGTGGCTACGGAATCACTGTGCTGGGCAGCCACAACGACGGCTTCCACCCTTTTGGGTTTCCCACCATCATACTGAATAGTGACCTGTGATTTACCATCGGGTCTCAAGTAATCCACAACCCCGCTTTTTCTGATATTAGTCAGTTCGCGGCAGAGTTTATGCGCGAAAACAATGGGCATCGGCATGAGTTCAGGGGTTTCGTTGGAAGCGTATCCAAACATCAGACCCTGATCGCCGGCACCGCCGGTATCCACACCCTGTGCAATATCGGGTGACTGTTCATCCAGTGCATTAATAACGGCACATGTGTTGCAATCGAATCCGAATTTCGCCCGGGTGTACCCGATTTCCTTGATGGTATTACGAACAATTGACGGCACGTCAACGTAGGTCTTCGTGGAAATCTCTCCGGCAACAAATGCCAAACCTGTTGTAACCAGAGTTTCGCAGGCAACACGACCCATCGGATCATCTGCCATGATTGCATCCAGAATGGAATCTGAAATCTGGTCGGCAATTTTATCCGGATGGCCTTCGGTAACTGATTCTGAGGTGAACAAAAAGTCCCTTTCTCCGTTCATATATCTTACTCCTTGAAAAAATAATAGATTCAGGATCCTGTGCAAACCCTGTCCTTAAGAACAAAATGTTTACAACAAAACGAGGGTATTTGTCAATATTGTTTACGGTAAACCTTCATTACCGACCCTATGGGAACCTGACAGCCCCTATGTGATGTGCTACTTCGTCAGGATATGACTCAATCCGCCGTCCTGACGCCGGTAAATTACGCTGAGATTGCCGGCTTCATCCGCATTTCTGAATATAAACAGATCATGATTGATGAGTTTGAACTGCATCAGAGCATCTTCAAAACCCATGGGTTTTGACAGTTCCACTTCGGATTCGACAATCTTATCACCGATTTCATTCTTAACAATTGTCGATGCATCGATGAGGTCATCGATAACCACATCATCTCCGGTATCATACACCTGTTCATTCAGATTTTCTGATCGGACTCCCCGTTTCTGATAGACCCTGCGATCTTTCCGCCGCCTCAATTGCTTTTCAATCTTGTCGAAAACCCGGTCAAGGGACAGATACATATCCTCAGAAACCTCTGTCCCTGCAACGGTTATGTCCTTCCCTTTTACACTAACCTCCACTTTATGCCGGTACTTTTCCACACTCAAAATGACATGTGCGTCAACGATAAGATCCATATACCGTTGAAGTTTTTCCAGTTTCAACTGAGCATGCGCCTTGATGGCATCTGTCATTTCCATGTGTCGGGCGGTGAATTGAGTTTGCATTGAATATCCCCCTTTCCTGAAGAGAGCAAACGCCGGAATATTATGCACTCCGGCGACGGTTAGACGGTGGAATTTTTAATTCTTCTCGATACTTGGCAATGGTCCGCCGTGCAATATTAATTCCCTGATCCTTAATAGTCTGCATGATCTCCCGATCAGACATCGGTGACCGGGGATTTTCATTTAACACAAGATTCTTGATCATCTCCTTCACACGGATAGACGAAATGTCTTCCCCATCCAGCGATGTCAATCCACTGTGGAAAAAAAACTTGATCTCGAATACGCCTTGAGGCGTATGGATGTACTTGTTGGTGGATACCCGACTCACAGTAGATTCATGCATCTCGATATCCTCAGCAACATCACGTAAAACCAGTGGTCTGAGTTCATAGATACCTTTTTCAAAAAATGATTTCTGAAATTTTAAAATACTTTCAGCCACTTTGAATATCGTTCTCTGCCGCTGTTCAACACTTTTAATCAACCATAACGCGTTCCGGAATTTCTGTTCAACATACTGCTTGGTTTTCGCATCGGCTCCGCTGTTCTTATATTGCTGATACAGTTTATTGATTTTCAGTTTTGGCAATCCCTGATCATTGAGAACAATCCGGTATTCATCATCAATTTTGTAGATATAAACATCCGGTTGAATATACTGCGTTGTGGAGGTTTCATAAGCACGACCGGGTTTGGGTTCCAGCGTTTTGATATATTCAACCGCAGCTTGAACCTCTTCAAGCGACACTTGAAGTACCTTAGCTATATCCTTGATTGTATTTCGTTCAATATCACCAAGATGATCCCGAATGATACTTTCTGCCAGCGGATGTTGATAGAATTCAGAGTTTTGCACCTGAATCAAAAGGCACTCTCTTAAATCCCGTGCACCCACACCTACCGGATCAAATTCCTGGATGATTTTAAGGACATCCTGGATTTCTTCAACACTGACACTCAACCGGAGTGCAATTTCATCCAGAGGTTGTTTCAGGTAGCCATCATCAGTGAGATTTCCAATGATTCGTACAGCCAGCTGCTGCTGTTCCCGGGTGACACGGGTGAGACTCAGTTGCCACAGCAGATGTTCCATGAGGGTCTGGGATGTATGAATAATATTTTCATACGCAAAAGGTGTTTTTTCTTCTTTTGGGAAATAGCCGTAATCGGCACCATTGTCGAAATAACTATCCCAGTCCATCTCCCCCAGTGAATTCTTTTCTTCACGGCTCATACCTTCAGTAGCACCCGGCGCTAGATCACTCTGCTGCTCCTGTGATGTATTTTCATTACCGGCAGTGACGGGATCCGATGAGACAGATTCGAGGTCAAACGTCGGGTTTTCCTGTAATTCCGCATTGACAGCTTCAATCAGTTCCATCTTGTTAAGCTGAAGCAGTTTAATGGCAAGTTGAAGATTGGGTGTCATGACCAGTTTGGTTGCAAGTTTTAACTGAAGGCGTTGTTCCATTCCAATCATTGTGGTGTACCCTTCATGGAGGCTTTTTCGTGATTATACTGGTTGTTGTCGAGTGTTTGGGTGTTTTGAAGAAGTTGAAACCGTTCCCCCAGATACGAGCGTCGGACTTCTTCCGAGGCCGCCAGTTCATCCGGGGAGCCGCTGGCGAAAATCTTTCCATCGTTAATGATATATGCCCGATCAGTAATCTCAAGGATATCCCTGACATTATGATCAGTAATCAGAACCCCGATGCCACGTTCTTTGAGTTGGCTGACGATGTTTTTGATATCTTCCACAGCCAGCGGGTCTATCCCGGCGAAGGGTTCATCCAGGAGAATAAACATCGGTGAGCAGACCAGTGTCCGTGCAATTTCAACGCGACGACGTTCCCCACCGGAGAGTAGAAATGCCTTTTGGTCCGAAACTTTTTCTATTCCCAGTTCCTTTAAAACTGAAGTGAGTTTGTGTTGGAACTCATCCGGTGTCAGATCCAGAGTCTCCAGCACAGCTTTAATATTTTCCTTAACCGTTAATTTGCGAAAAATGGAGGGTTCCTGTGTCAGATAACCGATACCACGTTGTGCACGCTGATACATGGGGAGTTTGCCGATATCAAAACCGTTGAGAAGAACTTGTCCGCTATCCGGTTTTGTCAGACCGATAATCATATAAAATGAAGTCGTTTTCCCGGCACCGTTGGGACCCAGCAATCCGACGACCTCGCCCTGTCTGACAAATAGAGAAACCTTGTCAACAACGCGTTTCCCACGATAAGACTTTACCAGGGATTCAAGCTTCAACTCGTTCATTCAATTGACCCGGTTAACTCGGAAGGCATGATGATTGACTCACCCTTTTCAATAATAAATCGGTTTTCCTCCAGATAGAACGTGATTTCATCCCCCTGAGTTCCTCGAACATCCTGTTGAATCTTACATTTCTCAACATCTGAACCCCTAAGAATGATTATAGATTGTTCCGGTAAATAGGTCAATGATTCACCCGTAGCTTTGAACATTTCATGGTCCACGGAAATGTTTCCGTCAGCCTGGGCATGACTGATATCCCCGGTGGACGGTTCAAACTCAATTTCCATGGCATCGGAATGTATTTTCCATGATTTCCAATCAATGGTGACGGTATCACTGAAGTTTGCCTTGTGCTCCTTTTCCCTGTATTCACCAATTTGAGCAGTGATCCGTATTTGAGATGCTTCGGCATCACCGGTATTATCCGCGCCGGAATCGATGGATTCCATAAGTGAATCATCAATTTCCGCATCTCGTACTTCAAACACCATATCAATATTGCCAATAAGCTCCAGTACACCCTGGTTCGGTCTATAGATAAAACGATCTGCCCGGGTCTGATTTTCCCCCTGCCAGAATGTGGGTTTTTCCCAGATTTCGATTTCGTCTTTTGTCACATCATACCGGAGTTTTCCACCGGTAACCACACGATCCTGTTCCGAGAGGGTCACACCGCCCACCGCTTCCATAGTGGATAATTCATTTTTCTCCGGATTAAAAAACATGGTTATCTGACCGGCGCTGAATGTATAATCTTTCTGAGTTCCCCGAACATTTCCATCCAATATCATTCTGCCGGTAATTTCATCAAATTCCGCTCGCTGACACACCATATCCACCGGCTTCATGACATTCATACCGGGGAGTCCGGATGAATCCCCATCGGGTACCGGTGTGAGGTCCTGCTGCGATTGCCCGGATGGGACAAACCGAATCTTCACACGCCCGTCAGCGATGTAAAATTTACGATCAATGAACAGCCGGATAAAATCTGCTTGAATTCGATCAGTGTCACCCCGGGCGATGGATGCATTATCTGAAAAAATCAACTGTCCTTCTATTGGATTGTATAATGCAGTACCCGATCGAGCTGTTACCGCTCCCTGTTGATAGAATACATTTCCTCGAGCACTTCCTCCGATGAAATCCTTGGATTCTGAATCCATCTGAAACTGAATCTCATCGGCCGTCAATCTTGAGTCACCAAAAACGGCGGCAACATCTCGCCGGATCACAATTTCACCGGCTTCAACCTCAACATTCATCTCCCCCGCCGTTACCCGCACCGGTTTCCGGGGTCCGGCGATATCCGGTATCATGCTGATGGACATGGTCACCCCGTTAAAAATGGACAAACGCTGATCACTTGCAAAATCAAAGGTCATCTGTCCACCATGAATAGTATTAGTTCCACTGACAATCCGGCAGTTGCCATCGTACATTAAAACTGAAATAGCATGATTATATGTGATGATGTCAGCTGAAATCTCAATGACGGAATCAAATGCCACAGGAGAATCACTCAAAGCCTCAGGTCGAATTCGGGTGATGGCATTCCCTTGCAGTCGAATGGTATTGGCCGCCAAATCCATATAAATGCTTTCACCCTCCCCATCATAAGGGCCGGATTTCAGGTACACACCTTCCCCGCCATGAATCAATCTTTTTTCGGAATCATACGAGATCCAGTCGCAAGTAATTTCAACAGGATCATGCTCTCCCTGGGCAATCCAGCACTTCACATTCCCGCTGATATACACCGAACGTTTCGCCTGATTCCAATGACCGGCATCCGCCGTGACAGTGATTTCCCGGCCATCATCGCCATAGAATACTATCTGTTCGATGGTATCCAGTGTGAATAACTTTTTTTCCTGGTTGATTTCCGCCTGGACCGCATGGATCTCCAGTTCAGTCCGGCCCTGATCAGTGATTATTCGCTTAAATGGACGAATAATAATATCCGCCTGCTCCGGTTCTGTGGATTCAGGTTCCGGTGTGGGAACCTCCGGCTGCACTGGTTTTACGTTTTGCAGCAACACCGGCATGGCATATGTCAGGACCAGCAACCCAATGATAGCAAGGACGGCATAAAGAATGCGCCGGAATACAGAGCCTGGATTCATATCTGCACGGATCCTTTACACCGATCAAACAACGGTGCAAGTTTCGCATATGTTACCGCCAATTCTTCCGGAACAACGCGCACATCTCCGCAGGTAGTCATGAAATTAGTATCACCGGACCATCGGGGCATTACGTGGATATGAAGATGATCCGCCAGCCCCGCACCGGCTGCAGCACCAATGTTCACTCCAATATTGAATCCATCCGCTTGATAAACGGATCCCAGAATACTCTCGGCATTCCGCACCCAAATCATCATCTCCATGAGAGTATCGGGATCCAGTTCAGTGAGACTCGAGGCATGTTCCCGCGGAACAACCATGACATGACCGTTATTATATGGATAGCGATTCATGACAATACCTGTCCTGGCAGTTTTTACCAGGACCAGATGATCTTTCATCTCTTCTGCCTTAAGCGCTTCACACAGAAAACAATCCTGGATTCCCGGACCTTCCAGATATTTCATTCGCCATGGTGCAAGCAGGATATTCCTTTTCATGTCTCTATTCTCTCTTGATTTAAAAAAAAATCAACTGTCCCTTAATATTATACACCTAGAAAAAAAGCCGGTTCCAGGAACCGGCTTATTCTATCAATTT
>SWBY01004708.1_pt1 | contig 10244 bp, 6 predicted proteins | sample 4693071 | NCBI WGS metagenome assembly SWBY01 (sample SAMN10267273, study PRJNA491770) | bioreactor metagenome | isolation source: DHS bioreactor inoculated with marine methane seep sediment | place: Japan: Omine Ridge, Nankai Trough | collected 2006-05-06 | reverse complement strand
AGTAAGTTTTTCTCATCATTATTGGTGATACAGACAGTTACATCGGCATCGCCTACCAATTCCCCTTCAAGCAGTTCCAGATCGGTGCCGTCTCCATGCAGAATAAGGCTTTTTTTGAGATTATCGGCAAGAAAAACACAGCGGTTTTTGTCTTCTTCAATAAGTTTTACACGAATTTTTGCCTGCTCAAGTTGCTGGGCCAACATAAAGCCGACGCTGCCTCCACCGATAAGGACTGCCGTTTTAATGTTGTTACTTGATTGAAAGATAGTCGCAGCCAGGGTATCCAAAGCCGGGCCTGTTCCCATGAAAATAACCTTGTCATCCATCTGGATTACAGTCGATCCATCCGGTATAAAAAGTTTGTGTTCACGGGTAATTCCGACAATGAGAACGTTGGCAGGGAAAGAACAATCCATTACCCTGGTATCGTTCAGAATGGAATCCTCCTTGATCCGGTATTCAAACAACTTTGCCCGGCCTTCGGCGAAGTATTCAACATCTATAGCATCGGGTACGGAGATTATGCGAAAAATATCCTGGGTGAGCAACTGTTCCGGCCAGATAACGGTATCGATGTCATATCTGGTTTGATAGCGATTTTGCTTTGGTGAGACAAGGTTTCGGTAAAGTTCCATAGTGCGGACAAAGCAAATGGTTTCAATGTCAACAATCTTTTTTACAGTCCAGCAGGCAACAATATTGGCTTCATCAAGGTCTGCGCAGGCGATGAACAGGGCACAATTTTTTAAATCGGTCTGCTCCAGTGCAGCAACATCAGCTCCGCTGCCACTGATAAAGCTGATATCAAGTGTGTTAAATTTTTCAGGTAATTTTTTTAAGTTATCAATCAGGGTAACACTGTGCTCCTGGAAGAGCCGTATGGCAACCATGTAGCCAAGTTCAGTGGCACCATAAATCAGGATATTCATACAGTAATCTTTCTCTGAGCAGGATATGTTTTTTTGTATTTAACCATGAACAGGGAGGTCTCACTTACGAAAAATGGAAGGGGAAAAACAGAGAGCAACTATCTGTATTGATAGTTGTTCTCTCTAATTATGTCAGCCATATTTACCTGGAAATTGCTCACAGGTAAAGAGGGTCTTGTGTTTTAGGCCTGTATACGAGGACGGTTTGCCTGTTGACGTCGTCTCTGTTCAAGACGATCCGCATCGGTAATGGTTGATTGTTGGCCGGCCCTGTTTTCATTTGTTCCCCAACTTGTTCCGAGAAGATCGGATGGTTGAAAGAAACAGTACCAGTCTTCGTGTTTGGCCTGCGGATTGCCCCTGTCATATATTCCTTTTCCAAAACGTTCAGCGGTGCTGAACAGCAGATGAATGGCTCCGATTAATCCTACTGTCGAGGCAAATATTGTCAAAGGTTCCATGGTATAATTCCTTATATTCGTAATATTTTTTTTATGATTTTGTCTGTTGTAGTTTTGAACAGTGAAGATCAAAGATCGGAACGTGAGGGTGTTCCTGGCTGGCTCTTGCTGCTTCTCCTTCCGGTTTGCTCAACACATAGCGAACACCTGCATCTGCAGCACTTACCCTGGCAATAACCTCTTCGGGAACGCCTATATCTATGATATGCTTAACCTTGATTCCTCGAGCCTGAGCCAGGCTGGTAAATCTTTCTCCATTATTTCTGGCCAGCTCCATAAAACGAGCACGTTCTCGTATCTTTCTGTCCCCTGAAAACTGCAGGGGTTTATCTGTGACATCAAGGGCGATGATATCACAGTCCAGGCGCTGTGCCATCTTCATGGCATAATCCATGACTTGCTGCATATACTCTCCATCCTGAACCATGAGCACTTTGGTCGGAGCGTTTTTCTGAAGTATCATTTTGGCAAGAGCCCCGGTAGCTTCAGACGGGCTACCGGCCGCCATTGCGCCCATCTCAACAGATTGCTTTTTAATCTTTGCAACTCGTACTTCTTGATTTTTATTCATTCCCAATAGAAACCAGTCTGTAAACCCCATGACGTTCTCCTTGCTCTTTTAAGTGTCTGTAAGAAATTATTTGTTGCTTCTTTATCTCTTTAGTTGCACTGGACGTGCCAAAGGGGAAAGTATTTTTTAATTCTATAAAATCAATAAGATAGGTGGAGGGGTATTTTTTATTAACCTGTGACATACTCTTGGTGCAATGGACTTGTAGCAGCCTGCAACAATCGTTTGGAGCGAAATCTAATAAAAGGAAGAAGTTTTGATGAATAATGAGTCAGATCTTTCCAGGTAACTAATTGAATTTAAGGATATTTTGAGATAATGGTGCTGTTTGTTAATGAAAGAGAAGGGGAAGCTGTTGCACGGTGAAACTGCGTAACAGAATGCAACAAATCGGCACTAATTAGTTGAAAATAAGGGGGATTTTTTGGGTCAGGGGTCTCTTCGTGGAGCCAGGAAGTAAGTACTCGGGAGGTGAATGGGTGTCTGTTGTGAAATGACCTCACACAAGCAGATGTGGAATGACCTCGTCAAGGGTGTCGACATACACCAGTTCCAGGTGGTCCGTCACATCATCAGCCAATGAGGCAACGTCTTCCTGATTTTTTGCAGGCAGGACAGCTTTCACGCAACCGGTTCGGACAGCAGCCAGCAATTTTTCTCGAATTCCACCCACCGGTAAGATCTGTCCAGTCAGTGTCATCTCGCCTGTAATCGCGATGTTACGATGAACCGGACGTTCAGTGAGCAGGGAAACCAGGGCAATACCTATGGCAACACCGGCCGAGGGGCCGTCTTTGGAAACCGCACCGGCAGGTAGATGAATATGAATATCTGAATGGTCATAAAAGTCGGGCGCTATGCCTAACGGTTCAGCATTACTCCTGATATAACTGAGAGCTGTCTGGGCTGATTCACGTAGAACCTCTCCTAATGATCCAGTAAGGATAAGATTAGTACTGCCCCGCATTATAAGGGCCTCGATAAACATGATTTCACCGCCAAACTGAGTCCAGACCAGACTGGTCACAACTCCAACTTTATTCTCGCCCTCAGCCGCCTCCTGACGATATTTGCGTGGGCCGAGCATTGGAGTAATTGCATTTTTATCTATAACCGGTAACGACTCATTTGCATCATTTTGCAGTACTTGCAAAGCAAGTTTACGACAGATGGTAGCAATCTCCCGGCTGAGACCTCGAACACCGGATTCCCTGGTATAGTTGGTAATCAATTGACCAAGGGCGTCATCGGTGATTTCCGGGTTGATGTCGGACAGGCCATGGGCGGTGAGCTGCTTGGGCAGGAGATATTTTTTGGCAATGAGCAGTTTTTCCTGGAATGAATAACTGGAGAACTCAATGACCTCCAGCCGATCCAGTAACGGGCCGGGTAGTTTTCCGATATCATTTGCGGTGGCTATAAACAATACACCTGAGAGGTCAAAAGGAATATCCAGATAATGATCGATAAAATTTTTGTTCTGTTCAGGATCAAGAACCTCAAGGAGGATCGAAGAGGGATCGCCCCGGAAATCCTGGCCGATTTTGTCGATCTCATCAAGCATAAAGCAGGGATTAGTCACACCGGATCGTTTAATCTCACTTATGATGCGTCCTGTCATCGCACCGACATAGGTCCTCCGATGGCCGCGTATTTCAGCTTCATCTCGTAAACCGGCCATGGACAAGCGAATAAACTCTCGGCCCAGGGAAGTGGCAACAGACTGGCCAATAGAGGTTTTCCCTGTACCGGGAGGGCCGGAAAAACAAAGAACAGGCCCCTGGCTGATCTGCAATTTTTTCTGTGTATGTAAAATTTCCTCAACAGTGCTTTTAAGTTCATCAAGCTGAACCGGCTTTGATAAATAATGGGTCGCACCCTTACGCATGGCGTCAACGGCATTTGATACGGTTGCATAGCCGGTGACCATAATTACTCCAGTTTCCGGAGATATCTTGGCTACCTTTTCTATCAGAGTAAGCCCGTCCATCTTGTCCATTTTCAGGTCAGTGATAATGATATCAAAACGAGTACTGGCTTCGATTTGCCGCAGGGCATCAATCCCGTTAGCAGCCATCTGCACGGTATGCCCAAGGGCCTTGAAGTAAAGCCCCATGTTGTCGCGGGCTACCTCTTCATCATCAACAATCAGTATCCTTGATTTCTGTTGATTCTTTAGGGTTTTGGTAGCAAGAAACTCAAGGACGCGTTTTTTAACTGCCTCAAGTCCGTAATGATGCGAGGCCAGGATGGATGCAGCTCGATTGAGATCAAGATTATCCTTGCTCTCCCTAAACCAGGGGAGTGTAAGGAGTAGCTCAATATAGTTAATGCCGATAGAAAACTCAGCAGCGAGCGGATCGGTTTTTCCAAGACGATCTAACTCGGTTGTTACCTGACGGGCAACGTAGAGCGGCAGGTCAGTATCGCCAGCCCTGGCTTTCAGCTCGTCAACCTGACGGGAGCTGAGTATTTCTCCAGAGCCGAATGTTTTAGATTCAATTTTATTTTTTGAGAAAAAACTCATTACTGTTCATTTGTTGAGGAAAAGCTTTATGCTTCTACTGGTATACTGTATTCCATAATGTATATCCTATTAAGGCCACCTTGTAAAATTGCCTTTTCGCCCAAACTCTGCGTTAATCGAAAAATTTTATCCTCGAAATATCAACTATATGCCTGTGGTGAAATTTTTCGTATGCCTTGATTTTGAACGAAAATTCTAATTTTCCAAGGTACCCTTAAAATAACCGACTGTTGATAAAAAGATGAGCATAAATACTGGCTGCATAGCCCAGGGCTACGATGGGGGTCCATTTCAAATGGGCGCCAAAGGTATAGGTGCCTCGCGCAGTTCCCATCAAGGCAACACCGGCTGCCGAACCAATGGAAAGGAGACTGCCACCAACTCCCGCAGTCAGAGTGACCAGCAGCCATTGACCAAGAGGCATGGACGGATCCATGGTCAATACCGCAAACATGACCGGAATGTTATCAACAATGGCGGATAAAATTCCGACCAGAATGTTTGCGTAGGTGGCTCCCAAGCCAACATACATCTGGTGAGAAACCAGGGCGAGATAACCGAACTGGGATAGGCCACCAACACAGAGGATAACCCCATAGAAGAAGAGGAGGGTATCCCATTCGGCTCCGGCCACTCTTTTGAAAATGTCAAAGGGGTCGCCCTGATCATCATGTGAAATTCCCAGAGGCTTATCGTATTCGTACGCACGTTTTTCTTTCATCTTGATATAATAGGAGAAAAAACCGAGGTAGGACAAGCCCAGCATCATGCCTGCTGCTGGTGGCAGGTCAAGAAAATTATGAAAAGAAACCGCGGTAATAATGGTCATGAGAAAAAGAAATATGATCCCCCAGGCACCGAATTTCAGAACGACTTTTTCATCCATTGCCTTAGGCTTTTCTGTAGAGACGAACATACTCATGATGGCTGCAGGAATAATCCAGTTGATTAAAGCTGGAATAAAAAGGAGGAAAAACTGGCCAAAGGCTGCCTGTCCCTTTTGCCAGACCATAAGCGTAGTGATATCACCAAAAGGGGAAAAAGCACCGCCTGCATTGGCTCCGACCACGATATTGACACAGGCCAGGGCAATGAATTTTTTGTCATCCTTTGCCACTGCCATGACGACTGCCCCCATGAGCAGAGCTGTTGTCAGGTTATCAGCCAAAGGTGAAATGACAAAGGCCAGAAATCCGGTAATCCAGAACACAATACGCAGGGAAAATCCTCTGGAAACCAGCCAGGAGCGCAGAGCCTGGAAGACATTGCGTTCATCCATGGAGTTGATATAGGTCATGGCTGAAAGTAAAAACAGCATCAACTCGGCATACTCCGTGATGTTATAAATAATGGCATTGTGGGCTTCTTCTGCAGGAATACCCATTTGACGATAGGTAATGGCAAGGAGGACCCAGATCAATCCGGCGGCCATCATTACCGGCTTGCTTTTGCGTAGATGTGTTCGCTCTTCTAAGATAACGAGTAGATACGCAAGCACAAAAAGTGCCAAGGATGCATAGCCAAAGGGTGTCGTGGTCAGGCTTACTGCTGTTTCCCCGCCGCCATGAGCGGAAGCAAGGGCCTGATCTGCACCGCCTAGCAGGGCGATGCAAAGTGTTAGAAAGATCTTCATTATTGGTATCCTGCTATCATTATTGATTGTATAACTATTCTGCGCTCCAAGCGAAGCGCAGACAGCTATGATCTGTTTATACCGTTCTCTGCATCACGATAGGCGGTGCAGAACGCCTGCAATATTTCCTGCCAACATTAAAGACCAAAAAATACGGAAATTGCCGCCATCATGACCACAAGATAAAGAATGGTCATCCCGGCGCCGGCTTTAAAATAATCTTTAGTCTTGTATCCTCCCGGACGCATGATCAGGGCATTGACCTGATGAGTGGGCAGGATAAAGGTGTTGGAACAGGCAACCGCTACTACCAGAGCTGCAATGCGGGGATCGGCCCCGGCAGCACCCGCCATATTCATAGCTAAGGGGACCATCAGCACCGTTGCACCAACATTGGAAGCAACCAGGGTGAAAAATGAGGTGAGAATTCCAATAACGGTTAAGAGAATCAGCGGTGATACAGTTCCCAGCCCTCCCATAATAGTTTCGGCAATAAGTTTTGCTGCCCCTGTTTTTTCAAAGGCAATACCTAAGGGAATAAGGCCGCCAAGAAGGAAAACAGTCATCCAGTCAACAGACTCGTAGGCCTCGTCAATAGAGAGTACTTTGGTCAACACCATGAACATAGCGCCTGTAAGCAGAGCGATGGATAGTTGAACATGAAAGCCAAGGATCATTCCCAGGGCCAACACCAAACCACCGACAGCAAATTTAATCTTGTCTGTGCGGAGAATTTCTCCCTGTACCTCTTCGGTTAAGACAAGATCGGTTCTCTTCTTCAGGTAATGAAATTTTTCCCAGGGTCCCTGTAACAACAGAGCATCACCGGCACGAAGGGGCATAGTGGATATATCACCAACGTAAGTCCTGTTATCCCGAAATACTGCCAGCGGAGTGATCCCATTTTTTTTACGAAAAGAAAATGAACGTAACATGTTGCCGACCAATTCCGAACGGGGCGTAATAATGGCCTCCATGATACCGGCATTGTTTGGGGAAAAGCTTTCAGCAAATACCTCGAGATCTTCCTTAATCTCCCAGCCAAAGGATTGAACCATTTTTGAGACCAGATCTGGAGGGCCTTCAACGATAATGGTGTCTCCTCCCTGGATGGTGTCCGAGTAATCAGGAGTAGATACAGCCGTGCTCCCTTCTGCGGAAATTCCGAGTACAGTTGTGAAGAAAATTGGTCTGATATCTAACTCCTGCAATGTTTGAGGGCCTGCAAAGGAATCAGGGATATGGATTTCGAATAGATTACCGATGTCATGGTAGGTTCTTGCAAGTTCCTGTGACATCGGGCCGCTACTGACTTCAGCACCCTGCTCGGAAGGAAGGATAAAACGGCCAAACAGTACGAAATAAACCAGGGCAGCAACAATCAGAGCCAGGCCAATCGGTGTCACAGCAAAAAGGCCAAAGGGTTCAACATTGGGATCTGAAATCTTCATCACATCGTTCATGAGAATAAGCGGGCTTGATCCTATCAATGTGAGACAGCCACCGATAATTGCGCAAAATCCCATGGGCATGAGGATTTGTGAGACCGGGATATTGGTCTGACGACAGATGCGTTTGGCTGCAGGCATGAACAGAGCAGCTGCACCGATGTTCTGCATAAAGCTTGAGATAAATGCCACCGTAGCAGAGATCAGAATCATAATCCTGCTCTCGCTCTTGCCGGCAAATTTGAGCAGGATGCGGGCAAGAGAATTCATGGCCCCTGTTTTATCCAGACCGGCACCGATAATAATAACAGCAATAATTGAAACAACAGCATTACTTGAAAGCCCGCTGATGGCTTCTTTTGGCGTAACCAGTCCCAGCAGCGGGAGTATTATCATCATAATGATGCCGACCACGTCGACACGCACCCATTCGAAAATAAAGAGCACTATTGCCAGAACCAGAACGGCCATGACAAGCATTATTGGTAAAGTCATTTTTGGTATTTCCTTTTTGAAGTTATAGTATTTGGTAAATAGAAAATTCTAAAAAAATAAAATATTCGAAGAATTTATTAGAGACTTGATACAGAGGTCTTAAGCTTCGATCTATCGGCTCAATCAAGAGTAGATTATACAGTTGTTGTGCAACCCGTATGCCGTTTTTGTTGCAACCTTGGAAAGTCTCTAACTGTGACATTTTGCAATGTCTGAATTGTCAGTTAAATTCGGAGAATAGATGGGTAATAGACTGCTGTTGTAGGATGTAACAGCATGTGAGATGATTGATGGGAGGGTGTTGCAGCGAGAAAAACGGGAAAAATTCAATATAATAAAAGGGTAAGCATTGTCTGCCCCGCCTTTGCATGTTGCAAATAGCAACATTGCGTATTGCAACAATGTTGCATTTATGCAACACTAGAGATACTGGTCTGCCTATGCTGTAACATGAAAGCAAAACACTTGCAGCCTTGCAGGTACATCAGGAGGACATCGGTATGCTCAATTTTCTGAAATACTTGGCCTTAAATTTGCTAAGTCATGTATACGGAGAGCCGAGTGGATTGTTTTCTTTAGGCCACCTTTATTTGTCGATTTCATAATCAATCAACTTCATTGTGCAAGAACAAAGGCTATGACACTTATTTCTTTATCAGTATTCGTTTTTCTGCATAATCTACACCAGAGAAAGGTGTGATGATCTCTTTAAATCTGCGGCAAAAAATGATCGGCTGTTTTTGTCTGAACGTTGTTTTCTACATCATTGTCTGTGTTAACTTATTAAAAGATTTCGAGATGTTCAATGATGATGTCACCCTGTTAATGCATGCCGGAAATCTTAGCAATATCTGCCTTGAAATTCGTCGTTATGAGAAAAACTTCATTATTGGCAATAAAGATGCTGCCTATATGAAAGTGCTTGAATACATCAATGAGGCCCAGGAAACGGTTCCCAAAGTGATTGATGATTTGAAAATCATGTCGCAACCGAGCCATTTGCAGGATCTTACAGCTAAGCTTGCAGCATATGAACAAAATTTTCAGGATCTTAAAGGGGAATGCGAATCGGAAAGGGGGATCATCGGTTGCCCTTTACGGGATATAGTACGAGGCCTGGGGCAGGATCTTGTAAATATCACAGAAGATCTAGTCTTGTTTGAACAGAATAAGATGACAGATTTTATCGAAAAATTTAAAATCCGACTTGCAAAAGCAGCAATATTTCTTGTTCTTCTTGCAATTTTTAGCATTACTCTTTTGTACTACTCAATTATCAAGCCATTAAAAAAGGTTGAGATTGCAGCGATAGACATTGCAAACGGCACCTTTTCCCAACTGCCTGTTGATTCTCAAAAAGGCGAGGTTCGCAGTGTATTGCGTGCCTTCAATAAAATGGTTAAGGACTTGGAAGAACAACAGGAACAGCTTTTTCAGGCTAAGAAACTCTCCTCAATTGGCACCCTGGCCTCAGGAATAGCTCACCAGATCAACAATCCGCTCAATAATATTGCAACCTCATGTCAGCTTGCCCTTACTGAAGTCGATTGTGATCAAAGTTCTTTGCTTATAAAGATGCTTGAAACCATTAATCAAGAAACCGAGCGGGCCGGAGAAATAGTTTGTGGTTTACTGGAGTTTTCCCGGGCGCAGACGTTTTTTCTCCAACCCTATCAACTGAGGAAAGTGGTAAAAAAAGTAAAACAACTTGTTGCCAGTGAAGTCCCTGCCGGTATCAATTTAGAGGCTGATATTCCTGGGGATATCATTCTCTTTATTGATGTGCAAAAATTGGTTGAGGCTTTGCTGAACCTGTGCATCAATGCAATTCAGGCCATCCCTGAACCGCCTGGGACAGTCTCCATTAAGGCGAAAAAGGATGTCGATGGAAAGAACGCCGTCATAATCGTTTCAGATACGGGTACAGGAATAGACAAAGAGCATTTACAAAAAATATTTGACCCATTTTTTACAACCAAAAATGCTGAAAACGGTACAGGTCTCGGCCTGGCAGTTGTTTATGGTATTATAAAGAAACAGCATGGCTCTATTCGGGTAGAGTCGGAACAAGATAAGGGGAGCCGATTTATCATTACTTTGCCGCTTAATCAGGAGTTCGAATCAACGGATTCTCTCCATAAGAGTTAATATTGTCAACTCATGACAAGCTCGTAAAA
>SWBY01008768.1_pt1 | contig 10253 bp, 15 predicted proteins | sample 4693071 | NCBI WGS metagenome assembly SWBY01 (sample SAMN10267273, study PRJNA491770) | bioreactor metagenome | isolation source: DHS bioreactor inoculated with marine methane seep sediment | place: Japan: Omine Ridge, Nankai Trough | collected 2006-05-06 | reverse complement strand
AAAAAATCGCCGTCCATCCTGTTTGCCGGCATGGAAGGCTCCAGAATGCCTGTAGCCATTGCCCATGGGGAAGGGCGCGCGGAATTCGCCATGGACCCCACCGTGGCCCTGGATGCCGAAGCGGTGGCTTTGTGCTATGTCGACAACTATGGCGAAGTGACGACCCAGTTCCCGGCCAACCCCAACGGTTCGCCGTTCGGCATTACCGGCCTGACCACAGCCGACGGCCGGTTTACCATCATGATGCCGCATCCGGAGCGTTGTTTCAGAACGCTGCAAAACTCATGGCATCCGGATGACTGGCAGGAGTACGGCGCGTGGATGCGCATGTTCAGGAATGCCAGGGTTTGGGTGGGGTAAACACTCTGTCCATCATAGTGCAGGGGCGCACAGACTTAAAGATTTTAATGTCCGTGGTGCGGCTTGAAGAATCGCCGAGGAGGTAGGGCAGTTTCGCGCTAGAGGCTGTGAAAGAATTAATGAAAAACGTCATAAAAAGCCTTATTCACCACGAAGATCACGAAGGACACGAAGAAAAAATTAAGTTAATCAATAGCTTAAAACTTCGTGCTCTTCGTGTCCTTCGTGGTTAAATCCTTTAAATTGAATACTTTCACAGTCTCGCTAGCAAACTGCCATTGCCGAACTGGTGATGGAGGATTGCTGAAGCGAATCCGCCTTACGAGTTGCTTCCGTCAGTGAAACGGGCGCACCTCGACCGGCGCCCGACAGGCGACGGCAGCCTTACGCCCCCATGTCAGCGCCTCGTCCAGGTCAGCGGCTTCCAGCACCCAAAAACCGCCCACGTGCTCCTTGGTCTCCAGATACGGCCCATCGGTGATGAGCACCTCACCATCGGGCTGTGCCCTCAGCGACCTCGCGCTGCTTGCCGGGCGCAGGCCGCCAACGAAAATTCTGACACCAGCAGCCTTCATTTCGTCGTTGAGTGCGTCGATATCGCGGGACATCGCTTCGTCCTCTGCGACAAACGGGTCGTAGTCGTCGGGGTGGTGAATAGCAATCAAATACTGCGTCATGACTTCTCCTGTAACGGTCTTCAGGCGGACCGTTTGAGCTAACGTTTACGGTAAGGGCGCCGCCGCTCTGTGAGCTTAAACGAAGCCGCTGAACCTTGGTAAAAAACAAGCGCCAAAATCATCAATGGGCGGCGCGTCCCTTCAATCGACTTGTTAAATAAAGCAATACCCAATAAAGCCAAGTCTTCACTGGCCAAAAACAACAATTTTGCGGTTGAATCAACGATACTGACCCCATTGATTTGTCATTGATTAGTCATCGTTTGGCTCTCCGTTTTACTTCTAAAGTGCGTGGCTTGATGCGGCATGTCTTGCTAGGTTTACCTCGGCGGATTATGTCTCATGGCTGCTCCGGCCGCAATAAATCTTCCCGCAAGACGGCCAAGATGCCGTTCATTCCCTTCGACAGCGACTTGCTGACATTGGCGTTGATTAATGACTATGCCCTCTCTTTCAGCCCATTGATCCGGGACAACCAAAGAGTGATTCCAGTCATGTGAACGGAACAAATGCGAAATAACCGGGTCAAGTCCTGCAATCGCGGATGACGGCGGCCTGAAAAACAGGCTGATGCAAGACCAGATCTGGTCGAACGGCCTGTCCCCGCCGGTATCGCGAGCGCCGCTCACCGCGCCCCGTTTCACTCCAGCCATCATGGTAGAGGAGGACTTATGAGATTACGCCTATTGGGGTTCGTATTCGTTGCAATGCTCGCATCCGCGCCCGCGATGAGCGGCTCGAAAAACGGTTCGGGCAACTTCCATCGACTCCCTGCATCACTCGAGCAAAAGGTCCGGATTCTTCAGGCCGACCTCGAGGCGAAAGGCTACAAGGTCGCGCGCGGCTTCTGGGACCTGTTCACATCGAGGATTGCCAGTTCTCGATCGCCGTGATCGGCAACTGCCTCGGGAACAATCCGGCATCACCGTATGTTTTTCCTTCCGTTCCGCTCTGGCCGGACGAGTTCGTGGACGCGCACATGAAGGACCTGCTCGGACCGATGCCGGAGGGCACCTGGGTCACGTTCCGTCTCGATGAGCGGGAGGCGCTGGTCGTGCTGGCGCAGCTTCCGCCGCCCGCGAAGTACTTCGCACCCCTACGCCTTTTCGCGCGAAGGACTCATCGATCCCGAGAATCTGGTCTTCCAGTCGGTCACGGACCCTTTCCTGCGGGAACTGCTGTTCACCGCTTCGCCGAATCCGTCCCGTTCGCTGGTGTTCGCGACCTTCGGCAACAGCATCAACAACGTCGTCATCGAGCGGCAGTCCGGGGCGGCCTTCGACCAGCAGCGCTTTTTCATCGTCACGCCCGATGCCGTGATGGAGCGGGCAGTGACCGAGGCGCTCCTGCGGGCGGGCGTTCCCGATCGCAATCAGGTGTTTACCGCGCCCGTGTCAATGGAGATTTTCCAGGCAGGGCTCGGGCCCGAGGCGGACGACCTGGCGCTCAGCATCCGCTATACCCGTCCAGATAACGAGGAAGCCGGCGAGCGGTGGCGTCAGCAGCTTCCGCTGGCCATACTCCGGGTGAGGGACATGAACACGGCGCGTCCGACCGAGCCTTATCCCAAGCCCGCTTACGATGAGAGGACCGCCCGCTCCGAGCTTGGGTTGCTGGGTGATTTCGCGGCGCTGATCGAGTCCGTCAAGCAGCACTGGGAACAGACTTACGCCCCCGCACTGCCGTTCCAGGCTCTGGAACTGGCCGTGGATCTCATCGGGCAGCACTGCATCGAGCGCCCCATGAACTGCCTCGGCGACAACCAGGACGAAGACTGGCGGCTCAGCCAGCGCGCCAATATCGATTCGGGCCAGGTGCTTGCCGTCGTGGGTACCGGCAACGCCACGTACTCAAGCATCGCGCTCAATCGCTCGTCGGTTCTCCAGGGCGTCGGAAACGTCTTCGACGAAGATCTCGCAGGGACTGCGTCGGCGTTCTCGGAAACGGTCGACAATGCCGACTGGTTCTACGTCCAGTACTTCGCGCGCGACTGCACGGGACTCGCCTACTGCTTTGAAATCACGGAGGCGTTGATTCCGAAGGGCGAGACAGTGACATTCATCGAGCGGAACTACGTTGTTCCGGGCACGGCCCGGGGCGCCGATTCCAGGCAGACGCTGACCCCGTTGGTCATTGTCTTCGACGGCAAGGAACGGCCGCAGAACCCCTGACAAGTGGCGGCTGAAAAATGCCTATACGTGGAGGTATACCATGCGTAACGACCGTAAACATCGCGAACTTTTCGCCGCTGCGCTCGCCGTCTTGCTGTTCGTGTTCTCGCCCGGCGTCCGGGCGCTCACGATTGCCCTCAGTGACGCTGACGGCTGGGACGCCATCGGCATCCAGGCCGCCAAGCGGGCGCTGGCCGCCGCCGGCCATACCGTGATCCTCGCCGGTCCGCTCAATGAGCAAAGCGGCAGCAGTGCGGCGATCAACATGACAGACCTCCTGATTACCAAGCGGCGCGATGAAGAGGGAGTGCTCGAGTATTCCGTTGCCATTGGTGACGGGACAGAAAGCGCCGAGCCGGCGACCAGCGCGCTCGTGGCTATCGATATCGCGCGGCAGCGCGCCGGCCGGCTGCCCGACCTGCTGGTATCCGGCATCAACATTGGCGCCAACATCGGCGCCGCTACCCAGTTCTCGGGCACAGTCGGTGCCGCCATTGCCGCGCTGTCCCCCATGCTCAATGGCGCAGTCCCCGCCATCGCGATCAGCACCGATCCGGTGTGCGACGAGTCCACGCCTGATTGCAGAGCCTCGAACGATGCTCATTTTGCACGGGTGGCGGACTTTCTCGTTGCTTTCATTGCCCGCCTCGAACGCAAAGCCGGCTCCGTGACGGGCGAAAAGCACCTGCTGCCGCGCGGCGTAGGTTTCAACATCAATTACTCGCCGCTGCCCGAACCCGCCGGCGTCCTCGTCACGCGGCAGGGGCGCACGGTTACTTTTGAAGATGACCTGATCGTGAGCTTCGGCGCCGATACGGTCACCATCAACATCGGCTGTCATGAGTCCTGCACCGACGTACCGGTGGGAACCACGCTCAAGGGCGGAATCACGCAGATTATCCCGGACGAGACGCCCGAGAACCCAGGCGCCGACACCACGTGGTATTCGAAAGGGTACATCACCATCGTGCCGATCACGCCCGACTATACGGCCGATGCGCCGGGCCTTGTCCCTCTGAAGATGGATATTAAAAGCGGCGCCGGGAGGCGATAGGCGACGATGTCTGTTGCTTTGGGAAACGGGGGAGAACGCAGAAAAAGAAAAATTGCACGCAAGCGTCTATTCTGGGGCGCATCGCCATGTATTCCAGTCAATGCAATTGCCGGGAATGACTTGACAGCGGATTCCGGCGATTAGTGGCTTGAGGCCGATAGGCCGGGAACAATCGGCCTTTTCCGGTCGTTTGGATGTCCAATTGATGGGCGATAGCGTTTAGTCAACCGTACAGGGCGGCTATTCGTTTTCTTCGCCTTGAAAAAGGCGAATCCAGAATGCCATCTCAGCAAACAGTCCCGCTATGAAGAACACGGTGGCGCCCGGGACGCTTCCGACGATATACAGTGCAATCGCGGCTATTAAACATGAAAAAGTAATGATGTGCTTCACTGTGTTCTCCTCAGAGCAGTTTAATGTTTACCAGAAATAGGATTTTACCTCTCTGGCTTAGTGAAGTGTTAGGCGTTTTTGCGGCTCTGGCTGTGACGGCGAGGTCTTCCGCATTGGAAATACTTTCGTAAAGGGCCGATGCCGAATCCGGCAGGGCCAAAGAGCGGCTGCAGTCATGGATAACAGTGCCTGTCTTCAGGTATCCGGCGCGTCCTGTGGCTTTAGCCTTTATGCTCGGAGGGGAAAGTTATCGGCTGAAAGCGAAGCTAAACAACTCATATTAACCGGAAAAAATGGCTCAATTTTAATGGCCGAAACTGGCTCAAAATTATTGGCCATTGACAGGCGGCTGGTCGGAACCGCCGGTTGGATCGGGAAGACAGTTGCCAAGGCCGCTATGTCTTCGATTCAACACATAAACCCCGTACTCCCAAAATCCTTTGCCTGGCTTTGATGGGCCAAGCCAGCCGCTTTTCTTAAGCTCCTTGGCGATGAAGTGGTTGATGAACCCGTGGCTAACAAGCAGAATGTTCTGATGTTCCTCTGCCAGTTCAACCAGTCTTTCCGCCGCTTGCCTTGCGCGCTTCCTGGCGCTTATCAGCGATTCGCCGTTCTTTGAAAAGCCAAATAGCCACAGAACCCTTAGAACAACAATCCAGACACCGACTGGCAGTGGAACAGAACCGCTACCAAAGTGGGGTATTGCAGTTTCGCAGAACAGCGGATCCTTCACATGCACTTCGGAAAATCCAAGTGCTTTTGCTGATTCGATTGAGCGCGCAAGGTGGCTGCACACGATCCACTTTTCTCCCTGGATGGCGGCAGCCGTTTTTCTTGGGGGAGCGCCCGCAATCCCTGATAAGTTGTATGCTTTTGCAATCGCGCCCAAGTCTTTCGTTTGGACTATCCCTTTCAGCTCAAACGCTGGTTTTCCATGACGTAGCAAGGTAATTCGCATCATCTTTTCACTATATACCGCCAAGCTAAAGGGTGCGCAGCGAAGCGGGGCGTCCCTTTGGGCGACTTGGTATGCGCGTTCATAGGTGGCGCGCCTCTGACCAGATTCGTTCTTTGCCAACGCTGGTATACCAACGCTCAAATTGTGAGCGGTATTGCTCAAATGGTTCGGATAGCTTTGATCGCGGGTCTTCACTAAGAGAATATGCCATTCCTTCGAAGAACCACTTGGGCTTGGTCCATGCCGCGAACATCCCAAGCTGCTCATTTTGAAGATGATGGATCATTTCATGACGCACATAAAATGGTTTCCATCCGCGGGAGTTGATGACGATGCCGAACGTGCCGATCGTCATGCCCGCGCGATTTCCCAGATTGAAGGACTCGGAACAGGCATCAGAACTGCAGAAAATGACGCGTGGCTTATTTTCGATGGCGCCAACCGATGCGTCGACAAACTGTAGAGCTTCATCGTACAGTTTGGCTGCTTCCCGGGTGCGAGACAGGTCGTCTATGCACAAAGTATCATCAAGACAGGAAAGACCGGCCAGTTCAGGTGCAACAATTCGAACAGGCTTGAAGAATGCCCAGGCAGCAACCGGGATGCTGAGCATGACTATGAGTATTATACGTTTCAACCTATGAGTTTCCTATGACGCATAACGCCGCGAATCACCGTCAATCGTGGCACTTCGACGATATCAACCTTCTTGGCCGACGGTTTATACAGGCGCTTGAGCGCATCGTTAGGTTTAGAAGGCAATTTCGGCCTCCATGAACGTTACGGCACTTCCGGACAGTACCACTCTGTCGGATTTTACCTCGCATGCGAGGTTGCCGCCACGCTTAGAAACCTGTCTGGCGGACAGAGTATTTTTGCCAAGTTTTCCAGCCCAGTACGGCGCAAGTTTGCAATGGGCGGCACCGGTGACGGGATCTTCAGGAATGCCGATCTTAGGGGCAAAGAAACGACTGACAAAATCCACATCAGTGCCTGGCGCAGTAACGATAACGCCGCGCAAATCGAGCTGGCTGAGCAGGGCGTGGTTTGGCGTGATGGCGCGAACGGTTGCTTCGCTATCGAACACGGCCAAGTAGTCGTCGTCAGCTAATACCTCTATAGGGCGCACGCCAAGACCTTGAACCAAGGTTTCGGAAATCTCGCAGGCGGTTAACTTGTATGCAGGGAAATCCATTTGCAAGAGACTTCCACGCTTTTTCACGAATAGATCACCGCTACGCGTTTCAAATGTAATGACTGATTCTGTGAAGCCAAGAGATTCAAAGATTACGTGAGCCGTTGCCAATGTGGCATGGCCACAAAGATCAACCTCCTTGACTGGAGTAAACCATCTCAGATTAAACCCCTTTGCGCTGGGTACGAAGAATGCGGTCTCTGACAAGTTGTTTTCTTCTGCGATGGCTTGAAGCAAGTCATCATCCAGCCAGTTCTCCAACGGGCACACTGCCGCCGGATTTCCCTCGAATGCTCGGGTTGCAAAAGCATCTACTTGGTATTGTTTGATTTTCATGTCTGATAACGTGTGATGAGAAACCTAACGCCGCAATTCACCGGCGCGCAGCGCAGCGGAGCGTCCGAGTGAAATTGCCTTGTTATGTGTTGATTTCATATTCGTTTACATCGAAACATACTACGAGTGAAAAAATATCATTTTCCGGACCAGAGCCTCGGAATGCATCCAGCGCAGAACGGGATTTCCATTTCTCGTAAATATTTACTCTATTTAGATCAATAGGGTCTGGTGATACCGAGAAATCATCGCAAGCTTCATTTTCTCTCGCCTGTAAGGTTGCCTCACGAGACTTTTCTATGAATTCGTCACGCGAACCCGACTTTATAGTCAGTTTGCCTGCTACAATTATTGCCACGTAACTAATCTCCTGGACACATAACGCCGAGCTAAGGGGCGGGCGCTATAGCGACCGTCCCTTTGAGCGCAGTGTTATGAGTGCCACTGCATTTTATAAAATGAGTCATCTTCATCATATTGGCAAAAACCCAATTTTAAATAGAATGGTTTGACCGGATTGGCTTTGATAACACTAAGCCTCAATGGTAAAGACTTTTGTTTTGCGATGTTCTGTATATATGTCAGAACTCTCCGCCCTATGCCTTTTTGTTGGTATTCTGGTTTGATAATAATCATTTCCAGCCAAAGATGGTCGATGCCTTCCTTTAAAACAAATCCGCCAATTCTTTCAATATCATCGTTAATGATTTTCCAGTCAGTAGGCTTCAAGTTGCTATTGAAGCCATTGCTTTGAAATTCCTCATTCCAACCCCAAGTGTCTTCAATGCATGGTTTCATCGCGTTTTGGTAGAGGTTGTAAAGCCATTCTCTGTCAGACGTTTTACCATCTATTAACCAAAACTCGTTCATGTCTTCACCAACTCATAACGTAAAAGTAAGGGGCTGCGCGCTTTTGCGCAGTCCCGCTTGACTGCAAGGTTATGCGACATCATCACCAAAATCCCAGAAAGGCCGAATCTCTATCACTCCACTTGCTCGTGCGCAGGGTGTGTTAGCAACAAGCTTGACAACCTCGTCCATGCTGTCAGCTTCAATTACGGAGAAACCGGCTAACGGAAGATCGAGGTTGACATATGGTTCTTCCGAGACTTCCAGATTTCCGCCCCAGTTTTTTACTGAGATTACCTCTGTCCCGAATCACAGCATCTTGGGCAAGGACTTCTCGTTTCTCATCCTCAGTCAAACTGTTCCATCCGTCTTCGCTTCCATAGGCAAGGCACAAGAATTTCATTCATAGCTCCTCTAGTGATCGAAGGATCGCGGCCAATGATCCGCTTTTGTTGCATAACGTAAAGCATAACCGGATACAAAAAGCGAAGCGTCGCGTAGCTTTTTGTGGTGTGACTGGCATGGTAGTCAGCTAGCTGGTGAAAGTCCAGCCTTTGCCCTGTGAGAAGGGAAGAAGTAGGCGAAAGCAAGGGTGTCCAAAGAAATGCCCGGTAGCTACCCAACAGGGAAGCACGGTTATCGGGAGCCAATGCGGAATCTGAAAGAAGCTCTAGCCGAATCGGTCACCTAAACGAGAGTGAACCTTCGTAAGGCGGCAGCAAGAGGATGAGGTGCCCGCGCCCACCGAAGTCCGATATTCTCACCGTAACTTGCTGGTGTATTGAAGGTAGGTGGACCGAGATAAAGTTGACTATCTTACCCAGTGAAGGGCCGTCGGCTTCGGGTCGGTGTAACTGCGACACCTTAAGCCCTAAGCGCAGCAGTAATGCTGACGTGATGAACCGAGGGTCTGCAGATGAAGCCGTAGTAATCGTAAAGTTCGATGCCGATGAGGTTATGGTGACATAGCTGAGGGAAAAACATCGAACCAGTGACAGGAAGTTGGAGGTGAAGGGTGGAACACGTAAGCGGCCATGGCCGTTGATTATAAACTGAAGGTCTGAGATCAGCCTGACAGGAGCAATCGACTATTCGCGTCGTAAACAGTGAACGAATCGATTGCGCGAGATCGAAGAAAGGCCATTGCAAGAGAGAGAAAAAAAGTGAAATGAACGAACATGACCGATTGATTGAGGAACCAAGACTCTTCGACCACCTGTGCTCAACGTTGTATTTGAGTGCGGGATTTGAACAGGTGAAGAAGAACAAAGGCAAACCCGGCATTGATGGGGTCACGATAGCCGACTTTGAAGCCCGTTTAGACGAAGAGCTAAGCCGCCTGCAACAGGAATTGCAGGATTGGACTTACCAACCCTCGCCGGTTCGCCGGGTCGAAATTCCCAAGCCGGGCGGCAAGGGAGTTCGGCTGCTCGGCATACCGACGGTACGGGATCGTGTGATACAGACGACCTTGAAAATGTTGCTGGAACCGATCTTTGATCCGCATTTTTTGCCGCACAATTACGGCTTCAGACCAGGCTGTAGTCAACACCAAGCGGTGCAAGCGGCTCAGGCAATCGTCAACAGTGGCAAGCCCTACGTGGTGGATATCGACTTATCGAAGTTCTTCGATCGAATCCACCATGACCGCTTGATTTCCCGGATGGGACTGCGGATCGCTGACAAACGCATCTTGCGCTTGGTGGGCATGATGCTACGCAGCGGCGTGATGATCAACGGCGTCGTCAACCCGAACAAGGAAGGCGCGATGCAAGGTGGCCCGTTAAGTCCCTTGCTGAGCAATATCGTTCTGGACGAACTGGACCAGGAATTGGAAAAACGCGGACTGGCATTTTGCCGGTTTGCCGATGACTGTAACATCTTCGTTAGCTCGCAGAAAGCGGCCGAACGGGTGATGGACAAAGTCAGCCAATTCATCGAAAACAAGCTGAAACTGAAGGTGAATCGGGAGAAAAGCCAAGTGGCTAAATCCGATGCGGTAAAGTTCTTGGGCTTTACCGTGGTCGATGGGACGATAGCGCTTGCGCATAAAGCCCTGCAAACGGCCATGAGTAAAGTCAAGGAACTCACGCCGCGTGGCACCCATCAGACGCTGAATCATACCCTGGCCGACCTTAATCAGTGGTACGTGGGCTGGGCCAACTACTACAGTTTGACCCAATACCCGTCTCAACTGTAAGCGTCCAGTCGTTCCACCTGGCATTATTGCTGCTTTAGCGTTTCAATGAACTCCGGTGCC
>SWBY01001555.1_pt1 | contig 10297 bp, 8 predicted proteins | sample 4693071 | NCBI WGS metagenome assembly SWBY01 (sample SAMN10267273, study PRJNA491770) | bioreactor metagenome | isolation source: DHS bioreactor inoculated with marine methane seep sediment | place: Japan: Omine Ridge, Nankai Trough | collected 2006-05-06 | reverse complement strand
GTCCGATTGTTTTTCATGCTGGTACCAGCATGAAAAACAATCGGACTGTCACTGCGGGAGGCCGGGTACTTGGGGTTACTGCTGTTGGTAAGACACTACAAGCAGCAATTAACCAGGCATATATGGCAGTAGATTGTATTCATTGGACCGGCTGCAACTCCCGCAAAGATATAGGTGCAAAAGCTCTTCATCGTCTTCCCGGTAGAAAGAATGGTCCATTGGTAGGAATTGTAATGGGTAGCGATTCCGACTTGCCGGTTATGCAGGCTGCTGCCGACTTTTTAAAGGAAATGGGAGTATCCTATGAGATGACGGTTGCTTCTGCCCACAGAACTCCTGAAAGAGCAGCAACATTTGCAATAACCGCAAGTGAACGGGGCCTTAAACTCATCATTGCCGGAGCAGGTATGGCAGCACACCTTGCTGGAGTGCTGGCAGCCCATACGGATTTACCTGTGATCGGCGTTCCTCTTGATGCCTCTGCCCTTCAAGGAATGGATGCCTTGTTGGCAACGGTTATGATGCCGCCCGGTATACCTGTTGCCACCATGGGAATTGGTAAATCAGGAGCAAAAAATGCAGGCGTCTTAGCTGTACGAATCCTTGCTCTTAGCGATAGAACTCTTACTGCCAAACTTGCTGAGTATAAAATGGAAATGGCCAGACAAGTTGAGGAAAAGGCTAGAAAAATAAGTGGTTGAAATATCTTCCGGCAGCCCTTCTGAAGAGGAGTTAAGAACGGCTGCCGGTATTATTAGGGCTGGGGGTATTGTTGCCTTTCCCACCGAGACTTATTACGGCCTGGCTGTTGATCCTAAGAATGATAGGGCTTTAAGCAAACTGTATCATCTGAAGGGCAGGGAGAAGGCAAAACCGATCCTTGTTCTTGTCCCTGAAAGGACCTATATACAATCATTAGTAGAATCAACACCGTCCTGTTTTGTTCATTTGATGGATACCTTTTGGCCAGGTGCTTTGACGCTTGTTTTTCCAGCCAGGCAGCGTCTCTCATACTTTATAACAGCAGGAAGCAATACAGTCGGTATACGACTTTCCTCAAACTCCTATGCCACAAGACTTTGTAAACTTTCCGGCATGCCAATCACCGCGACCAGTGCGAATCTCTCCGGGAAACAGGCTGCTGTCACGGTCAATGAAGTGCTGGAAAATTTTACTGAAGAGATCGATTATATAGTTGATGGGGGCCAAACTCCTGGGGGAAAGGCTTCAACCGTAGTTGGTTTTGATGGAAATGGACCAGTACTCTTACGCCCGGGAGTGGTTGATTTTGATTTAATTCTACATAATGTCCAGGTAAACACAGGCCGAAGGAATTGAGGCTGAAAGGAAGAAATCATGTGTAATATCCTTCAGCCTACAGCCGGAACAAGCTAAAATTATAACCATAATATTTGCCAAAGAGAGACAAAATGTGATAGCATTCTTTCAGGTGAACTCCTATTGATTAATTTATTTTGAGTGAACCCTTCGCAGATATTTATCGATCGTCTATGGAGAATGATAATGAGTGATTTGAAGTGGAATAAGGAATTTGCCCTGGAACAAGCAGCCGATGATGAGGAGTTGCTTCAAGAATTGGTTCAGATTTTTCAGGAAGCTTCTGCCTCTGATCTTGCCAAACTGATCCAGGGGCTTGAGAAGGAAGATTCAGGACAGGCTGGCGGTGCGGCGCATTCCATAAAAGGAGCTGCGGCAAGTTTGGGAATAGAAGGAATCAGAGACGTGGCATTTCTTATAGAGGAAGATTGCCGAGAGGGGTCTTTAAGTGTGGCTAAGGAGCAACTTCCTGAATTAGAAGATTTGCTCAAAGAATTGCTGAAATTGTAGGGGCAATCCCTTGTGGTTGCCCTTTGCTCATGCCTATGTATAAGAACGGCTACCCACAAGGGGCAACCCCGCAGTTTTTTTATTATCGCGTTAGTTGTCTGTATTTAATACGGTGTGGCTGGTCAGCCTCTGCTCCCAATCTTGCCTTGCGGTCTTTTTCATAATCGGAATAATTTCCTTCAAACCATACTGTTTGCGAGTCACCTTCAAAGGCAAGGATGTGGGTGGCTATCCGATCTAAGAACCAGCGGTCATGGCTGATGACAACTGCACAGCCGCCAAAATTGATCAGGGCCTCTTCAAGTGCTCTCAGGGTGTTTACATCAAGGTCGTTTGTCGGTTCATCAAGGAGCAGGACATTACCGCCTTCCTTCAACATTTTTGCAAGATGTACACGATTGCGTTGGCCACCAGAAAGAAGGCCCACCTTTTTTTGCTGGGCAGATCCGGCAAAATTAAATCGTGCAACATAAGCTCGAGAGTTTATTTCCCTGGTTCCAAGCCAGATGGATTCCTGCCCTTCTGAGATGCACTCCCAGATGGTCTGTTCAGGATCAAGGGCGTCACGACTCTGGTCAACATAAGAGAGTTTGACAGTTTCACCTAAGCGAATAGTGCCGTTATCAGGCTGGTCCTGAGCCGTTATCATCTTGAACAGGGTTGATTTTCCGGCACCGTTAGGTCCGATCACACCAACTATACCACCGGCTGGTAAATTAAAGTTCAAGTCTTCAACGAGAAGTCGCTCACCAAGGCTTTTCTGCACATGCTCGGCATTAATTACTACCTTGCCAAGTCGTTGTCCGGGAGGAATAAATATCTGCAGATCTTTTTCCAGTTTTTCAGTTTCCTGATCCAGGAGTTTTTCGTAGGCACTGATTCTGGCCTTGGATTTGCTGCGTTTTCCTTTGGCCGACATTCGAACCCATTCGAGTTCCCGTTGCAAGGTGCGTCTGCGATCACTTTCTTTCTTTTCTTCCATGCCAAGACGTTTTTCTTTCTGCTCCAACCAGGAGGTATAATTTCCCTTCCAGGGGATACCTTGTCCACGGTCAAGTTCAAGAATCCAGCCGGCAACATTATCAAGAAAGTAACGATCATGGGTTACGGCAATAATAGTTCCTTCATAGCGCTGTAAATGATGTTCAAGCCAGGCAACGGATTCTGCATCCAGGTGGTTGGTCGGTTCATCAAGAAGCAGAATGTCAGGTTGTTTCAGGAGAATACGGCAGAGGGCAACCCTTCTTTTTTCACCACCTGAGAGGATGTTACATTTGCTTTCAGGATCGGGACAACGAAGGGCATCCATGGCCATTTCCAACTTGGAATCAAGATCCCATGCGGAAAGGTTATCCAGCTTTTCCTGTACCTCTCCCTGTCTGTCGATAAGGGCCTGCATCTCATCATCATTCATGGGTTCGGCAAATTTTTCATTTATTTGATTGAATTCTTCAAGCAGATCAACTGTACCCTGAACTCCTTCTTCTACAATCTGGCGTATAGTTTTATCCGGATCGAGTTCTGGCTCCTGTTCAAGGTAGTCTACGGTGAGTCCGGGTGAGAGGACTGTCTCTCCGTTAAATTCCTTATCAATGCCTGCCAGGATACGCAATAAGGTACTTTTACCAGAACCATTAAGACCAAGAACACCAATTTTTGCCCCGTAAAAGTAAGAGAGCGATATATCTTTAAAAACCGGTTTATTATCGTAATATTTACTTACTTTAATCATCGAATAGATGATTTGTTTGTCATCGGTGGACATGATGGGGACCCTTTAGGAGTGGATGATTTACTTATGGATTTATTTTTGAGTGAACCCTTACCCTGAAAAATAAAAAAAAGGAAGAGGTATAGTAAAATACCTCTTCCTTTAAGAAAAACCTGATCGACAACATTGATCAGTTGGGAGAAAAGAAAAAAACGTCTGAAAATTTAAACAAAAATGATTGTGATTACTACCAAACTTAGCTGCTACGGTTTGAGTATCTCACAGTCACAGCTTTCATCACTAATGTTCAGGAGAAGAAATTTTACGTCAAATCCGTTTTTCTTCAGTTCCTGGTAAGCCATATCAGCACGTGCTCCTGTGCTGCAGTGAACGTAGAGTTTTTTGTCTTTGGGAAATTCATGCATCCGAGCTGGAATTTCATCGAGTGGGATGTTTACAGTATTCTTGAAAATTCCCAGTTCAGCGACTTCATCCTGAGTTCTTGCATCGATGACAAAGATATTTGGATCTTCGCCGTCTGTAGCCTTCTTGAAGTCGGCTACCGAAACCTCACCTTTTCCAAGGATTCTTTTCCAAGATATTTCGTTGGAAAAAATTGGGCCGCTTTCAATTGCACCACCTGATTTAACCCAGCCCTGGTAGTTTCCAGGCACTAAAGAGACATGTTTGTATCCATCACTGCGAAGGTCATCAACAGCATCGGTAACCTCTTCTTCATTGTCGCTGTAAAGAACAACCGGGGCGTTTCGTGGAATATCATCCAGCCTGCCTTCAAGTTGTTCATACGGTACGGATACAGCCCGTTTTATCCTACCCTTTACCGCCTTATTACCTTTACGGAGATCAATGAGAACAATGTTCCCTTTCTCAACAAAACCCTTTGAGGCATAGGTGAGTTTATCGGCTTTTATCCATGCAGGCTCACCATCAAGATATACTTGAACGTTTTTGTAACCCATTTTTTTCGCCAGACCGGCGAGTTTGGTTGACATGCCTCAGGTGGGTCCTCCGCAATAAAAAACAAGATAGGCGTTTTTGTCCTTGGGAAGTTTTGTCGCTGAAAACTCTTTCCATTTAGGAACAGGTATGGAAATGGCTGTCGGGATATAAGAGGCAGCGTAGCGCTTACCTGGACGAGCGTCGATCAAGGTGAAGGCCTTACCGCTTTCCATCATGGCTGCAAGGGCATCTGTCTTGATTTCTGTAACGCCCTTAGGAAGTTTAGCCAGTTTAGGTTTTACAACTGTGGCCCATGGTTCACCATTTCGCATTTCATATTTAATAATGGCAGCATGCCCTTTGGCCGCATGTTCGACGCCTTTGGTCTTGTCGTCGAATTTAACCATGATGGTCTTGGCCTTGGCGCCCTTACCAACTGAAATGGAGATGGATTTGGCCTTGTTGGATTTACCAACAACCTTTCCTTTGTAAACATTAGCTTCTTTTTTTACAGCTGTGGCGGCAGCTGGTTTAGCAGCTTTTGTTGCATTGGTTTGAGTGCTTTCCGTACATCCTGTTGCCAGGAATGACGCCATGATCAGGAAAGGCAACATTTTTAAAAGCATTTTCTTCATAAATCCCTCCTCCGGGGCTTTTGAGTTGATTGGGCTCTTACAATTGATCACAAAAAATTATGTGACAGAACCATGATTACGATATTCTATCAAAATATGCAAAGTGTATGCCAGCATTAAATACATGGATAAAGGAGTCTGTTGAACTTATGGCCACCTTAAAGGGAAATCTACCGCAAAAGGACTCAATTGGCCCATGTTTTTATGGAATTTCATTAAATAGTATAATTACTTGCTTGAAATCCAGGAAAATCCGGCCTCAATTGAGCTATTTTAGCTGCGATTTTCTAAGTTCAATAGACTCCTGATTCAATTCAATTCAGTAAATAGTAAATTTGCTGCTCTAGAAGGGGTGCAAATTTTTTATATTTTGCTTTGGTTAAAGGGCAATACAAAGGACTCTTTGTTTCATCTGTTCGTCATTTGATTCTCTGATATTACTGGATTTTACCTAGATTTCAGGTATATTCAGATTATAATAATATGCAGTTTGCATTGTTCTGTAAAATTGTTAAACAATTTTGCACCGCAAACAATTTTGCATGAAATTGTTTCAGTTTTTTCTTAAATAGCGTTGAGTCTGAAAACTGTATGAATATTCGTTCTTTTATTTTTTTAATGGTCATTGGACTTGGTTTACTGCCTCTTTTTTTTCTAGTGGCACTCAATCTTCCTAAAACTATTGAACGCCTTGAATATGCCGCTGGATTAGAAACCCAGGCCCAATCCCAGATTAATTTTGCCAAGCTGAATGCTCGAATTCGCTGTTTGACAAAAAGCCTGATACGTTCAACTACCATTCCATCGACGGTTGATATAATCACCAGCCAAAAACAATCTGAAGTTCTTAAACGTGTCATTAAGAGGTGGTTTGAGTTTGACGAACAGGTTAACGGTCTTTTTCTTTTTGATAGTTTGGGAGTGCCGCACCTATCCCTGGTTAGAAAAGAAAACGGTCTGGTGGAAGGTCAACTACCGGAACCTATGAGCCGGGCCCAGTTTTTCCAAGAATCAATTGGCCTGATGGAAAATAAGATCTTTGTTGAACTGGTCGATGAAAAGAGTGATCCTTTTCTGCTCACTACAGGCATTGACAGCTATACGCTACTTATGTGTTCCCCCGTATTTACAGAAAGTGGTAGGGTGATAGGCGTTGTAGTAATGCGGATTGATATGCCGGCCTTTCTAGAAAATTTTCAGGAATCTTTCTGGGTTACAGGAAAGGGGATCTTTCTTCGGGGTCTCGACTCGATAGATACTGACTTAGTTACAGGTATTGAGCTTACAGATGGGAAATGTAACGCTTTCAGCGAATTTCCAGGGCTGGAGATTGAAAACAGTTCTTCTGATCCTGTCATTCTTCTGGATAAAAATAAGCGGAAAATTGCCTGGATGCCTCTGATTTTCAATACTGAATATCAAGCCGTAATGTGGGTTGGTTCAGTGGTTGACGAAAGCGACATGGAGGCATGGAAAGTCAGTCTTACTGTAAATGTTATTGTTGTGGTTTTTGCTATGTCTCTGTTGGTTTTTTTCTCTGCCAATTGGATCGCTAAACGTATAGATTTTCTCCAAAAGGATCTTCTCAGTGGTCTCGATGATATTATAAATAATGAAAAAAGGGCTGTTTTTCAATGGAAAGGCCCCCAAGAGATCAAAGCTATGGGCAAAGATCTCACAGCTCTTTCAGACCGCTATATTGAGACTTGTGAGGCCCGGACCCTTGCGGAAACAGCGCTCAGGGAGAGTGAGGATAAGTTTAGAAACCTCACTGCCTCGGCCCTTGATGGCATTATCCTCATGGATCATGAGGGAAATATCGCCTATTGGAACGAGGCTGCTGCAATCATTTTCGGCTATGAAAGTGATGATGCCTGTGGAAAACCGATCCATTCGCTTATTGATCCAAGGCGGGATGATAACAATGAAGAGCTTGTAAAAATTGAAGATGTTGAGGAAGTCGGTACCATAGCCCAAACTGTTGAGCTTATTGCCCAGAACAAAACAGGAAACGATGTTCATGTTGAGCTTTCACTTTCGTCCACCAGGATCAAAGATCAGTGGCATGCAATATGGATTGTACGTGATATCACCGAGCGTAAAAAAACGGAAAAGAGGGCGAGACTGCAACAGCTGCAACTGCAACATGCAGATAAAATGATTTCTCTTGGGTTATTGGTTTCCGGAGTGGCCCATGAAATTAATAATCCAAATTCTATTGCTCTTTTAAATTTACCCATTCTTTTTCGGGCCTGGCAAAGCGCACAACCCATTTTAGATGAATTTTATGAAGAAAATGGTGACTTTTCCCTGGCTGGTATTGATTATACTGAGATTCGGCAAAAATTACCGACGATATTCAGAGAGCTTGAGGAAAGTTCAGTAAGGATTAAAGAGATTGTGGTGGATCTTAAAGATTATGCCCGACAGGAAACCAGTGGATTGATGGAAGATGTTGATGTCAACGATGTGCTGCGGTCCGGCGTTCGGTTGACCACCAACTCCATCCATAAGGCCACCAACCATTTTCATGAGGAATATGATCAAAATATTCCCAAGGTTTTTGGCAACAGGCAGCGATTGATCCAGGTAGTGATCAATCTTATTCAAAATAGTTGCGAATCACTTGAAAGCAGTGAACGATCGATTATCGTTGCCACCCGTTATAATCCGAAGAGTGATGGCGTGGAAATCAGTGTAAAGGATCAGGGGGCCGGCATTGATCCAGCTGTTCTCAATAAGGTAACCGATCCCTTTTTCACCACCAAAAGAACCATGGGCGGAACCGGGCTTGGCCTTTCCGTATCCGCTGGAATCGTCAAAGAACATAATGGTCTGATAAGTTTTCAATCAGAGCTTAATCAGGGGACTGAAGTGATTATCAGTCTCCCGGCTCAAGCGTAAAAGCAAAAATAACTCAATTTCTCAATACGATGACAAAAACAAATTATCCTCTCTTACCCGTCATGCTGGTTGATGACGAAGTGGCCTGGTTAAATAGTTTCAGTTTGACCCTCCAATCTGCTGGGATCAGCAATGTGACTACCTGCAATGATTCAAGCAAGGTCCTTGATTTTCTTGCCCAAAACCCGATTTCTGTATTGGTGCTCGATTTGACCATGCCCCATATGGCTGGAGATGAACTGCTCCCCATGGTGGTGAAAGATTTCCCGGAGGTGCCGGTTATTATCATCACCGGTCTTGATCAGGTGGACACTGCTGTGAATTGTATGAAGCTTGGGGCCTATGATTTTTTTACCAAAGTAACAGAAGAATCAAGATTGATAACCGGAGTGAAGCGTGCCATTGATCTTGGGATTCTCCGCCGGGAGAACAGTGCTTTAAAAGTTCATTTTTTTCAAGATACTATCAATGATCCTGATGCTTTTGGTAATATTATTACCCACAATAAAACTATGCATTCCATTTTTCAGTACACAGAGGCTATTGCCACAACCTGCGAGCCTGTGCTGATAACCGGGGCAACAGGGGTTGGCAAGGAGTTGTTCGCCAGCGCCATTCATCGACTGAGTATTAGAAAAGGTGAGTTTGTCGCCACAAATATAGCAGGACTGGATGATACCATGTTGGCTGATACCCTGTTTGGTCATAAAAAAGGTGCTTTTTCCGGAGCGGAAGCAAGTAGAAAAGGGCTTATTGCAACCGCTACGGATGGCAGTCTTTTTCTTGATGAGATTGGAGATTTAAGTACGGGCGCTCAGATTAAACTGCTGCGCCTTATTCAGGAAAGGGAATATTACCCTTTGGGATCTGATATTGCCCGATCTACAAATGCCAGGATGATTTTCGCCACCCATCAGGATTTGGATTCTTTACAGGAATCAGGAACATTCAGGCAGGATCTTTTTTTTCGATTACGCACCCATCATATCCATATACCGCCACTAAGGGATCGTCTGGACGACATTCCTCTTCTTTTGGATTTTTTTCTGGATCAGGCTGCGACAAAGCTTGGTAAAAAGAAGCCTGCCTATCCCAATGAACTGCCGATTTTATTGGCCACTTACCATTATCCAGGAAATATCAGGGAATTGCAGTCGATGATTTTTGATGCGTTGTCCAAGCATAGGATGAAGACATTAAGTATGGACGTTTTTAAAAAATACATCATGGAACGACGTACTCGCACTGGGAATGAAAAGCTGATGGAGCCGGAAAATGGTGATACGGTTTATTCAGTGTTGAAACAACTGCCGACCTTGAAGGAATCAGGACAAATACTAGTGAGAGAGGCATTGAACAGAGCCCAGGGAAATCAGGCAATTGCCGCACAGATGCTTGGTATTACCCGGCAGGCTTTGAACTGGAGACTTAAACAGCAAGAGGTTGAAAACCATTAAAATGGAAGATGTCATTTGTACATTGAAAGGGTATGAACTGGATTATGAGCAGGCAAAGGGATTTGCCGGGCTCATTGCAGCCAGGGAAAATGAGTATGCTACCCTGGTTTCCTGGTGTGACCGGGAGAAAGGGGTCCATTCACCCCAATGCTTGAAGTGTGAAATAAAAGGGGAACCAGGCTGGGAAGTATATGGCAGAAATCATGAGGGGCGTCTTCGGATCAGCTTTAATGATGATAGGTTTGTTTTTATTTATTCATAAGGAGTGACCCAAAACAAAAAAAAAGGGAGTGGCTGAAAGAATCAGCCACTCCCCTTTTTTGTATTCAGGTTAAGGAATAATGTATTTTGTGATTACCATTGAAGCTCAGCTTTAGCGACCCAGGGCTACCCCATGTTCGTTTCATGACGCCATGAATCCATCCCTGGGGGCTTAGCTGCAGCCGTCCTGGCTGCAGATACCCATGAAACAAACATGGGATAGCCCTTCTTTAGAAACTTCGTAGCTGAATTTTGGTAGTAATCACAATGTATTTTACTTGTCCTGTTTTTCCTCACTCAATCCTTTAACCAGCATGGCTCCGGCCAGTCCGACAAGCCCCATATTACGAGCTTGACGCATGGCAGGTTTAACCATAGAAGCCATCATTGCTCTACGGCGTGCTGAGCCAAGATCAGCAAGTTCCGGGGTAGATTCATTAAAGAGAAGGTTGATATCCTTCTTTTTTCCGTAGTAACGGGAATTGGGGCCGAGGTGTCCGCCCTTTGGCTCTATACCCTTT
>SWBY01006829.1_pt1 | contig 10350 bp, 9 predicted proteins | sample 4693071 | NCBI WGS metagenome assembly SWBY01 (sample SAMN10267273, study PRJNA491770) | bioreactor metagenome | isolation source: DHS bioreactor inoculated with marine methane seep sediment | place: Japan: Omine Ridge, Nankai Trough | collected 2006-05-06 | reverse complement strand
GCCGTCCCCATTGGCACGTGCAGCATAGATGCCCTGGCTGGCTCCTGCGGCGCCCTGATTCAGTCCAACCCAGGGAGTGGTATGGGCAAGAGGTACCCCACTGTAGAAAGCAGTGTTCGGCGGGCGTGAGAGATGTAAATTCACAATATTCCCACTGATAGTAGTACCACCAGTTAGAACTGTAGTATCAATGTATGGGCTATTGGGGCCTGCAGGGACAAAACCAAAGGAAACGTGAGGTCCCGGAGGGCCAAACTCAGCAAAGAATGTCGGCTCGTTGGCCTTTACCCAGGCATCAATTACCTTGGTCCCTTCGATGGTTGAGGTCTGAATCCAGCTGCTGCTGACATAATTTCCGGATCCGGGAGGGTCCTCAACAGCATTGGGTGGTATGACTATTATTCCATATTTCCCTGGAGCCAGGTTCTCGATGGACAACAGGCCATCCGCATCGGTGGTCATGGGGTTGACAATGGGGTCTCCTGCAATGTCTGTCGCCATAATTGGGCTGCCATCAACATCCAGGCACCCGTAGCCGCCGGAACCGGGATTCTGTCCATTCTCATCACATGTCTTCACATAGACAGTCCCCAATACATTGCCGTAGGCATCCGCCAGCTGAGCACCGGCAGAAATACCATAGCGCCCGCCAGCGTCCTCAACCACAATTTTGAACCCTTCCAGACCAGGTTCGTTCTGATCCCAGACACCACTGATGGGACTGATATCTTCATGAACAAACACAGAGATCTGTGCAGTGGGTATAGGCAGGGCGTTGACATGGACAGTCACCTTGCCGTTCCCGACAAGTTGCGCCCCACCAATACTGTATGTTCCAGGCACCTTAGGAATAACAGATACAAAATAGTATTTAGCGGGATCAAGGGTCGGAAATGGTGTGCTGTTGTCACCCTGTGCCACCACTGGCATGTAACTGGAATGAAACCCAACTGCCAAGGTGTTTGGGTCAGGTACGCCGGGGTCAACGTGATAGGTGTCGTCTTGCTCAACGACCCATCGGTATTCGGATAACACCCCCAAGGTCCCATCTTTTTCAACAGTTACAACCTGCAATCTGGCTGCGAATGCACTACCTGAAACAAAAACAAGGTATAGGGCAAGGGCAGCAATTGGAACAAGGAAAGAGTTTTTGAACAAAACTCGTACTATTTTATCAACAACCTTCCTCTGATTTTTATTCATAATGTTCCCTCACGTTGTTCCTGAAAAACCTGCTCATAAACCGATGAACTATATCTTTTCCACTGTGGTCGAGTTTTCCGTTTTCATAAATTCAACTGTTGGTTTCTCAACCAGAATGGTCCTGATACCAAGTAGTGCCGCAAATAATTTTGAACTGAGATATTCATCTAAATCCTTTTGTGTCTGCCACTTTTCAACATGGTAAAAAACATCCTGATCATTGATGTCCTGATAAGAATTCACATCGGAACATCCTTTTATCTTCCTAACCTGATCACCTAAGCCACTAATTGTTTGAATAATTTCCCTGCGCTTTTCCCCACGGCCTTTTAATTTAACTGTTGCTATTATCATGTTTTTTCCCAAAATCTCCAAAGGGCCGTGGAGAGTAATCTCATCATTTCTCCAACAAATGGTCTGGTTACAAATGGCCTTAATAATAATTTTTAATACAAAAACTGTACCACCTTGTGTCATCAAGAAAAAAAAACGGAAAAAGGATGAGGGTGTAGGGATTGAAAGGAAAATTGACTTCCAGATGGTTTGTGAGCAAAAGGCCCTGATTGGTCAAATACAACCTAGTGGTCAAATGTAACCACCGTTTTTAGAGTTAGGGCGGAGGAGGGAATAAAAAATAATTGTGGAGAAAAGTAGAGATGCGGGTGGGGAGGGAGGGACTTTTTTCGACTTTATTTTGGTGGCCGAATACCCAGTTTTTTCATTCGACCACGTAATGTGCTCCGGTCGATCTCCAGAATTTCAGCGGCGCTGTTTTTGCCACTGACTTTCCAGTTTGTTTCGTCGAGTACCCTGATGATATATTCACGTTCCATATCACACAAGGGTTTAAAATGATTACCTGCTATCTCTTCCCGGACTGTTTCCAATCCATCGGCCAGTTGAAGTCGATTCCCCAGCGTATTGATAACAGCGCGTTCTATAATATTTTCCAGCTCCCTCACGTTTCCAGGCCAGGGATATTTTTGCAGGACAGAGACGACATCCTCTGGAATTAAGGTTATCTCCTTCCCCTGCTTTTTGGAAAATCGTTCAACAAAATAGCTTACAAGCAGAGAAATATCATCAGTCCTATCCCGTAGAGGGGGCGCTGTGATTGGAAAAACATTCAACCGGTACCAGAGGTCTTTTCGAAACCTGCCTTCCCGGGCATCCAACTCCAGGTCACGATTTGTAGCAGCAATCACCCGGACATCTACCTTTCTTGTCCGGGTGCTTCCAAGCCTTTCAAACTCGCCGTCCTGTAGAATCCGAAGAAGCTTGGCCTGAAGTTCGAGGGGCAGTTCACCAATTTCGTCCAGAAAAAGAGTCGCCCCATGCGCCACCTCAAAACGACCAATATGTTTTCCGTTGGCACCGGTAAAGGCGCCTTTCTCATGACCAAACAACTCGCTTTCGATGAGGTTGGCCGGCAGGGCGGCACAGTTAAGTTTTACAAGCGGCCGATCCTTCCTGAGACTTGTACTGTGAATTGCTCTGGCAATGACCTCTTTACCGGTTCCAGTCTCACCAAGGATTAGGACGTTGGTATCTGTAGCGGCAATCTGTTCAACCTTGAAGAGGACATATTGAATGGCATTACTGCTGCCAATAATATTCTTATGACTATGTTCAATTTCAATTTCACTTCGAAGGTACTTGCTCTCAATTTCAAGCTGATCTTTGTATCTTTGTATTTTTTCAAGGGCTTGTTGAAGTTCCTCTTCAACCCTTTTTCGTTCAGTAATATCACGATTACTCGACCGGAAGCCTGACACTTTTCCCTGTGAGCCGGGGACGGGCTGACAAGCATGCTCAATCCAGGCAATAGTGCCATCTGCTCTTTTTATCCGAAACTGAACCTCCCGTAACTTAAATTTCTTTTTAGCACTACTATGGTGATCATCCCATAGCTTTCTATCTTCAGGGACGATAATCTCCTTAAACAGCTTGGGATTCTGCATAAAGTGGCCGGCAGTATAGCCTGTGATCCGTTCACATGAGGGCGAAACATAGCGGAAACTTGAGTCAAGGTTTGTCCAGGTTTCCCAGTCGTAGGTAAAATCTGCCACCGTGCGATACATTAGCTCCAACTCCCGGAGGGAATCTTCCACCTTTTTCCGGTCGCTGATATCTTGAATCAGTCCCAAGAATCCAAAGGTCTTTCCGTTTTCATCCAGAAGGACCGTACCTATGGTTTCAGAAGGAAAGATCGTTCCATCTTTTTTCCGGTAGTCGACTTCGTATGCTTGCAGCTTCTCCTCACTGTTGGGATGAAACCTGACTCTTCCCTGATTTTCGTATTCCTCTTTACTGGCATAAAGGATATCAGTTGTCTTGCCGAGCAGTTCCTGCTCCTGATAATCAAAAATAGTTTCCAGTGTTTTATTTACCATGACAATCTGGCGCTGCTGATCAGCAAACACTATCGCATAAGGTATGGCCTTAAGGATACATTGACAAAGGGTTATATCCTGCCTTGAGCCGGAAAACCTGTCCTGGAGAAGAGTGATCGTTTCTTGCGGGTTCATGGGAATGGAATGTTTTGTCCTTGACTGGTCAGGAAACAGTTTTACATGTTGTTGACTATGGATATTTACGCAATCATTCTTTATCTGAGTATCCAAAACAGTATAGATGATCACCCCTGCTGTCGTCAATTAAGTCTTTTTGGCTAAACATATTTAACCCGGCCCAGAGGAACAAAGCTGGAAAAGTAGTCCAGGTTACTGAAAAGAATCTGCCAGGTAACGACAATGAGAAAGAAAATAAGGAAACCAAGAGTGGCCAGTAGCCATTTCTTTTCAACTCGATGAAGTGCGACAGCGACGTTGGCGCACCTTTTTGCCGGTTGAAAGACTCCCGGGAGTAAACCAAAAAAGACAGCGCCAAAAAGGCTCAGGTACAATGGATAACCAATAAAATTATAACCCGACTGGACCATATCAAAGGGACAGTGGTGGGTGGGGAGTTCATAGATATAGATAGAAACAAAAGAAATAACCGCACTGATCGCCATGATCAGAAAGGCACCGGCGATAGTGCTCTGAAAATAGCGGAAGAATTTTTTTTTGGATAAGAGGCAAGCCCATGTACAGGTTAGAAAAAGAAGACTAAAGATGTAAAAAGCAACCATTGTACCGGCAACAGGAAGTGCCGCAAGACTACCTGCCACCTCCCCTCCCCCTCCTCCAAAAAGTGCACCGCAGCATGAGGTGATAATCTCAGGATCAAGACCGGTAAAAAATCGAATTTGCAGGAGAAAATCGAGCAGGATAATGGGAAACAATACAATGAGAAGGGAATACTTCAATTTGATGAAGGGGTAATCCTCCATCATCTGATCAATCATATTGAGTACTATCCAGAGCCCTGCCAAGAAAAACACCATTATCTTGAGCAATAGAGCATACCAGCCCACCGGATTGGCATTCAGTGAACCAGTTGCACACATCGCACCAGTGAAAAGCGTATGTATATCATCCAAAGTATAAACAAAAAGAAAAATCGATAAGACTTGAAACACCAGGCCGTAATGCAAGAGAGCAGAGATTAAATATGTTTTGCGCTCAAGTACAAGTTGACCGGCAGAGCTACTGCTGAAATCCCATCGCCTCAGGATACGAATACCAGCACCAGTAGCATAGGTTACCATGATCAGGACAAGACCTGTACCGGTAATAAGAGCCAGGATGCCAGGGTGAAGAATCATATCTCAGTGGTTCCTTCAACCCGACCACCGCGAAGGCTGATAGTCATACTGACAAGAGGGTGCTCATGGATAAAGGGGTCATGGGTAGCGATTATGATGGTCTTGCCTTCATTGTGCAGTTCAGAGAGAATTTCCATAAACTCATCGGCAAGTTCTGCATCCAGGTGGGCAGTGGGTTCATCGGCAATAATAATCATGGGTTTATTTATCAGAGCCCTGGCTATTGCCACACGCTGCTGCTCGCCACCGGAAAGGTGTTTGACCTTCAAGTGTTTTTTTTCAATCACCTGGAGTTTTTCGAGGATAGCACTTGCCCTTTCCTGCATTTCTTTGCTGCCGACAACTGTTGGATAGAGAGGAAGGAGGATGTTTTCAATGACGGTCAATTCTTTGATTAAATGAAACTGCTGGAAAATAAAGCCAAACTTTTTTTGTCTGATGCCGGCAAGAAAGCGCTCCGGAAGTTTCACAATATTTTTTCCGTCGATAACAATTTTTCCTTCCGTTGGCCGCCCCATACACCCGATAAGACTCAGTAGAGAGGTTTTCCCTGATCCACTGGGCCCTTTAAGGACGGTCACGGCACCACTGTTAATAGCAAAAGAAACACCATGTAATGCTGTCATCTCATCCGGCCTGCCGACATTATAAATCCGGGTAACGTGTTCCGCGGTAATCAATGCCATTCTGTTACCCTCTCATCACTGTTTCCGGATCGGTAATAGCAGCCTTCCATGTTGGCAGAACGGTACAGGCCATATATGGAGCAATGGTGAGAAAGCCCATGATAAAGACATGAAAGAGATTCAGGTGGGGACGAAGATCAAAAACAGGAAAGAGGACTGACCAGCCTTTGATAACTGCTGCAAGGATAAAGGCGTCAAAGAAAAAGATATGGATAAAGGCCAGGGTGATACCAAGGAGAAATGAGGACAGGGATATGATCAATCCTTCCCAGCATTTTAGAACCAGGACATCAGAAGTCTCCCAGCCGACGGCCTTGAGGATCCCTATTTCCTGCTTTTCCTCTGCACTGATACCGGTTGCCTTATCCCAGGCCATGATACAGAAAGCAATGATTGCCGCACTGAAAACGGTGAGCATCATACCGCTTCGCCAGTTAAAGACCATGTCATAAGTCCTGACCAATTCACGTTTACTGATGGGACGGCTATCCGGGAGCATCTGTTTTATTTTGCTTGCCACTGTTACCACTTCGCTCTTGTTACGGACTTCAACGGCTATATCAGTTGCCTGTTCTGGAGGAAAACCGAAAAATTCAACGAGTCCATTATCTGTCAGAATGATCAGATCATTGGTGAGCAGATTTGATTCTGATTGAAATATTCCTGTAACATTAAAAAGCACCCCGGTGTTACTGCTGTTCACAAGGATCAACTCACCGGAATGTCCAGACCCTCTGAGGTTAGCCACCCCGGCTCCCAGTGCACATTCGCTATCTTTATCAGGTAAACGTCCATTCAATAGCTCCAGAGTGTCAGAGCCACTACCTGCTCCCATCAGGGTATAGTTGGCCTCGACCAATGCATCATAATAATATCCCCAATAGCGTGGAGAAACATTGCCAACCCCTCTTATTTCTTTAATTTTTTTTGCATAAGCAGTTGGGATGAGTTCATGGCGGCCAGCCATTGTCCTCTGCACGATAATATCAGGGGCTTTCTGGAGAAGCAGCATTGCCTCATTTTTGAGTGAACCGGTCAAAAACAGAACCGAGCTGATGGCAGCCACGGTCACCATAAAAGCGGCTATAACAACAAAGCTCTTAACCTTGCGCCTGAGAAGAGAGGACAGAGCATACTCAAGGATTTTTAGATGCCTGGTCACTGAGCATCCCCCTGTTCTTGCCGGACCGGGGCGATAACAGATCCAGCGGGAAAATGATCTGGTGATGAGGGAAAGTCCTGAAACGGAGAAAAGAAATCTGTCTGCGATGGGTGCCTGGTATATCTGGCTTCGGTCCAAATGGCAAAATCAGTCAAACCAAGGCGGGCAACGAGTTCCTGTTTTGCGCTGACCAACCCACGCAAATCCCCACGTGACCTTGCCTCTCCATAGCAAATAAGGGATGTAAGAACAACCAGTTGAAAGACAATAAAAAGAATAAAAGCCCGGCTCTTTAACATAATGAAATGAATATGGGAAAATTAATAGGTGACCCAGTCATTCAAAGGAATCAATGCGGGATTGAGCCCCTTACTCAGCTTGACGATATAACACCCTTTTGATGCATAGCGTTGACCGGGCCCGAAGGTCAGCCGGGGATAAGCCGCGATGGCATAATCCTGGTCAGTCATCATATCAAAACTTTCTACGAAATACTCCCTGAAGAATTCGCTACGCATACTTTTTATCGCTCCTGGCAGCATCCACCCAAGAAAATACATTTTAGCCTGGGTTGTAAGACTGGTCAGAGGAATTTTTTTAGTATCAAGCCATCGATTAACAATGAAGCTCCTTTTTTTCCATCCATCAGGAAGGATATAAGGGTATGTTATATGGACGGCATCACGAAACTTATCTGGAATGACTGAGTAATTGTCCTCCAACAGTGTAGCAGAGCTAAATAGCATCGTCCTGGAATCGACCTTTTCAACAATTCTGCCAATCAATTTCTCGTCTTCATCGCCCAGCCAAAGAAGTAAAACAGCCGTGTCGGAAAAAGCTGAATCCTGACCCTGAAAAAGTTCCTCGGGTTCCAGTTCATCAGCCTCAAGAACCACCTCTCTCGGGGTTGCCCCACCCATCTTTTTCCATGTCCGTCGGAATCCTTCTGCCAGTGCGGCCCCTTCCCTGTTTTTACGATATACCTGGACAACGTCCATCTCTTTCTTCACGCCCATGATAGATCGAACGTATTTTGCGGCACTCTCCCCTTCCTGGTAATATCCTTTGGAAAAATAGAGGGTATACCAGTCGGTGTCAGACACTACCGGAAGGTCTGTGACCGGGAAGACACAAGGAATCCTGCGTTGTTCACTGAAGGTGTGTATCGGCTGCCAGTTCCCTTTGCTTATACCGCCAATCAAGGCAAAAACCGGTCGTTTCTGATAATACTCTTCCAACTGATCACGCCAGCTTTCCTCAGGGCCTTGCAACTGCCAGACAGAAAGATCGAGACGACGATAGGCCCGATTCATTTCCGCTCTGTAAAAAGGCCCCCATTCTGCCCTCCTTTCCTGATGCCTGTTTTGGCTATTATGTGCATCAATGTGGTGCTGAAGAACGCTAAGCATGGCCTGTTTTTCCTTTTCAGGCACCTGGGAACCGATAACGGTGGCAAGGTGAAGAGTGGTATCATCAACCCCTGGAGATATTTCAGCAGAAAGGTTTTTCAGATACAGAACCATGATTTCCATATCCTTTTTATCCAGGAAAAACTTGGGCATAACAGGGTCAAATATTCTGCCGTTCGGGTCAACACCGAATCTCAATGCTTTGGCGAGGCTGTTGTCTGTGTATGCAGCCCTTACATCTTCCACCTGATAATATTCCGGAAGTGACCCATGCCCGTCCCCGTTTTCCACTTTTTTACCAGGACGGTAAGCACCTGTACGGCGACGAGGCTGATACAACTCCTTACCATTTGTCGGCCAGGTAACAATGGTCCCCTCCACCGATCCCAGACCGCTTCTCTGGTGACAGTCATCGCAGGTAAACATCCTGCCGTCAACCGGAATGTCTCCCATAACAATTGCCTGCATTGGTTCACCGGAGGGGAGTACACCTTCCCTGTACATTCTTTCGCCATAGTCAATGGCCGTATCAGAAGAAAATGCATTGCCGGCCTGTAAAACAAATGCCAGTAAGACAGGCAGCCATCGAAAATGTGTCTGCAACATGGAGTTGCTCCCTTTGCCCTCAGAACTTTTACTTCGTTAACTTTTTATATTCCTTCATAATATCGGATGCACTCAACAAACCATCCAACCGTATCCAGTTATCCTGGCCAGGCCCACGAAGAATTGTCAAGGGAAAATGGTTCATCTTGTTGGTGACATAGGAGTCAAATTCCTTGAGCACTGTTATGATATTTTCCCGTTTCCCTGTCAGAAAATCCCAACCCGGTTGAGCTCCATATTTTTGGAGATGGGCCTGCATGACTTCAGGAGTATCATTATCTGGATCAATGGTTATGGATACAAGTTGGACATTGCTCACCTCTGCTCCCAGCTCTTTTTGAAAATGGGAATAACCAACAGACAGGACAGGGCAAATCGTCGTACATGTTCCATAGATAAAATCGAGGACAACAAGCTTTTCAGAATCAAGATACTCCTTAAAATTAACCTCTTTTCCCTCCTGTGTAATAAGAACAACATCCGGGACATTATACTTCTCCACTGTCCGCTTATAATACGTTTTCCCCTGTGCCTGAGGAAGCATAATAAGAAAGAAAAGGAAAACTGTGGCCAGTCCTCCCACCGCCGATTTATTATAACTGTTCATGTTTCTCTCCTATTCTCTTGTTCTGTAAAACAACAGGCCCCTGAGACAATTATATGCCATGGGCCTCATGTCAGTCATTCAAAGACGCCCTTCTCGAGGATGGGCAGGATATTGCTTCCGATATCATTGAAGATGTAAATCTTGTGTCCTTTATGATCCCGCATAAATTCTTTTGCATCCTCTAGGGTCTTCAATGGAATCAGCTCATGACCCATTGGTCCCAGGACATCGGAACCAATGACATAATATGCTGCACGGGCGTCAATCTTGTTGAGACTGTAATATTCTTTTACGCTGATGCTCTGTATGGTTACAGCATTCCGTCCCGGTGCCCATTTTTTCATATCAAGTAAATATATAAAAAGATCTTTTGCCCCATCAAAATGATGATACGTCCCATCCTGATAGAGAACCGTGGCAACCCAATCCGGATACGGGGCAACAAACATGCCGCATACGGGACAACTATCGCGGGAAGTTGGCTCGGGTATTTTCTGTGCGATCGATGGCACTGTCACGCTTAAGGTCATGAGTGCAACAATGCAAAGCAGGAACCTGTCGAGCATATTTAAACCTCCTAACTGTCTGCAGGGTTTTTTATTATGTTATTCGGAGGTTGCAAGGTTCAGCGGACTATCATCAGCCATAACATAACCCGAATATTATATGTATCTCTAAAGAGGATATGGATTTGCGCACACTCAGTCAAGCAAAACATTTTCTGTTGGCTATTCAAACTGTTACTTTGTTGCGTATATCGTAGTTGGATAGTAATGCCATCAAGACTTCCTCTCGCACTGTTTTCTTTCTCTCCGCCTCTCCAGGTATTCAAGACCTGTAAAATGAAGTGTTATCAAACAATATTTTGTGATACGAATGGTGTCCAATTGTTTTTTCTTTACATTGGAAAGAGCTTTCCTTTAGACTCATTCTAATGACCAATGAATATTCATACATGGTCGCTACCA
>SWBY01002068.1_pt1 | contig 10351 bp, 9 predicted proteins | sample 4693071 | NCBI WGS metagenome assembly SWBY01 (sample SAMN10267273, study PRJNA491770) | bioreactor metagenome | isolation source: DHS bioreactor inoculated with marine methane seep sediment | place: Japan: Omine Ridge, Nankai Trough | collected 2006-05-06 | reverse complement strand
AAACGCTGCACCATCACACGCCATGCACTCCTCTTATCTTCATCTGATTTAGCATTTCTATATAAACTATTCACTGCTTTTTCGTGTTCATTCAAATCGCTTCTATGGGACTCGATTGAAACCTGGTCAGGATAGATTCTTAACCACAGTTCATTATCCATGAACCTTGTTTCAAGCCGGACTGGGAAAAGAAGTACCGGGTAGTTTGTATCTATATTGAATTTGAATTTCCGAACGGTACCAGAGGAAAAACCGGTAATTAAAACATTTCCCTTTTTATCGATGGTTACATCCCTGCTCAGTGTTTCCCATGTACCTCTCGAAATGCACGACCAGATATGACTTCCATCTGCACCATTGTATTTTGCAACAAATAAGTCTCTTTTTGCGGTGCTGGCAAGAAGCCCACCGCCAAGATCCAAGGAACCTGAGAAATCTCCCATGACAATGATATCTTCATTGCTGTCTATTGAAACAGCGTAACTATGAGCAAAATTAGTTTTTTTACCGCCATAGTTGTGAGACCAGATATGATCCCCATCACCATTGAACTTTGCAACGAATATATCATTGTTACTTTTACTGATTAAAGGTCCGCCGCCAAAATCCAGAGTACCGTTGAAATACCCTGTAATCACTAAATCACCGCTCTTGCTTGCAGCAACAGAATAGGCACGGGCCGAATCCCAATTAGGTCCGCAACCACCAAAGCTGCGCGACCATATATATTGACCGTCTGCACCACCGAACTTCACTAAAAATATATCTCTTCTGCCCGTACAGGATAGCTGCTTATCTCCAAAATCTAACGTACCTGTAAAATATCCAGTGATCAATACATTATCCTGTGGGTCAATAGTGAGGCATTTGCCCATGTCTTCCCACGTACCCTCAAAGCTGCTCACCCAAACCTTACTGCCGTCAGTCCCTTTAAACTTAGCAACGAAAAAATCAGAGCCGCCAACACTTGTGATTTTTTTGTCCCCTATATTTACTGTGCCCGAGAAATACCCTGTAACTGTTAAGTCACCATTTTTATCAATGGCAACTGAATATCCTTTAATCGAATCACGTTTAGAGTTTTGACCGCCGAACCTGTGAGACCATTCATGACTGCCATTTATACCTGTGAACTTCGCAATAAAAAGATCCTTTCTTCCAGTACTGGAAAGAGCAACGCCGCCAAAATTTAAAGTACCTGAAAAATATCCGGTAATAATTATGTCGCCTTTCTTATCAACAGCAATAGAATAAGCATATACAGAATTTTGACCTTTGATACTGAGACTTTTAGACCAGATATGACTTCCATCCTCTCCTTTAAACTTTGCAATAAAAATGCTGTTACTTCCCATAGCAAGTAATGTCCCACCACCGACATCAAGCGAACCTGAAAAATAACCAGTAATATAGAAATCGCCTTCTGCATCCACAGTTATAGCATGTCCATAAGCGGTGTCACGAAGAGGATTCTGACATCCGAAACTGTGAGACCAGAAGTGATTTGCATCATCACCATCAAATTTCGCAACGAATACATCGTATGCTCCGCTATTAATAAATGATTTTAAGGCAGTCATAGTGGATTATTAATACACCCCCACAACTATGCCAATTTTAATGCAAAGTATATTTAAATTGGCACTATTACATTATGATTACTTAACAAGAATAGATTATAAAGCTTATCCAGATTTATGAAACTGTGAATTATAATTTTAAAGACATTCTATTAAAATCAATCTCAAGAAATTAAAATCTAATAATCGCGTAAAACGAATCAGGATCACCGAATCGGTGACGGATCCCGACAAGCCCGTAACAAAGAAGCAGTTAAATCCCAAGAATGGATAGATGGTCATATAACCAGAGCATGTTCCTTGCAGTTTCTCTTGCCTTATGCACCCAGAATTTCCTCTTTAAGATCGTGAATTATGAAGTTGATCCTTTGAAGGGAGCAACGCCAAAGAAGTATCTGGAGATTACCAGTGAAGGCAATGCTACCTTCGTGGAAGATCAGAGATTATTGAGGTCCAGTAGGATGCCTTTTGGAGAACTGGGAGACTTAGAGAAATGAACCGTGTTCTTTGATGAAAATGAAGCTGGGCTCACTGCAGTGAAAGTTGAGGGGGGTTCCAGATCAAGAAGAGCTGGCTCCAGGCTCATACTTTGAGAGTACTATCCAATGATGCTGAGATTATAGTCGGTGTGATCCCCCAATTGCCTGGAAATCATGCAGCAGATTGAAGAAAAAGTTAATCAAGAACTTATCGAAATTTTCATCATGCCGCAGTAGTTAGATTGCGAAAATTTACATTAATTAAATTTCATGAATTTATTCAGATAAGGAATCAAAAAGACATGCATGGAATACATTGAACATAATAAACCCCTTGTCCCTTGATCATTTCCTTCATTTTCTCCGCAATCAATGCCTGAGTCGTAGGGTCAGCCATTAGCAAAGTCAAAGCATCCGGCACCTTTTCACCTGCCATTTTAATCTCTTCTGCCATGCTCTGGTCCAGCACAAGGTTGCATCGGGAGCAAAAGCGGTCAGATGGTTTAAGGACATTATTGCAGCGGGGGCACTTCTCAAGAGTAACCTGGCGATTATCTTCGGTCTTAAGGCCGTATCGTTCAAAGATTTTATTGTTTATCTCATCATCCGTGAAATTAGCATAGATCTTGAGCATTAGCATACTGCCTTTGGACCAAACTGCCCTATGCTTCACTTCCTGTTCGTTCAGACCGTCCAGTATCCAGCTAGTGATTGCCTTATGCCTGAAAGAATGGGGATTCACCCGCTTCTTAATCCCGGCATCCCTGGCAATATTCTGGATGGTAACACGAATTGTCTTATAACTCAATGGCTGGTAAGGTTCGTTTATTGTGGTTCACAGGGGTGCCTCAGGGTCGTTCTGCATGGGATGGACCGAAAGCCATTGATTCAAATAACCAGTGCTCCAGGTTATGGGTATGCCCTTGGGTGCCGTGGTCTTCTTGCTCCTGCTTGTCTTGCTAATGTAGATAATCGCACCGTATTGGTTAAACTCTACATTTTTAATCCGTGTAGATGCCAGGGCTCCCACTTTCATACCACTATCAAGCATGACGGCAATAAACGCTTTGTTCCTGGGATGTCTGCAGGCACCTAACAGCTTATCGACCTCTTCCTGGGTCAGCAGGTTTGAAGGTTGTACAGGACTTTCAATAGTTTCAAGTTTAAGTTTGGTTACCCATCGGGGAGGCTCATCATCACATAACCATTTGAAGAAATTTTTAGTTACTTTATTGTAATTCCTGATTTCATTTTGTGATAATCCGGCAATATCATCCAGATAAGTAAGTAGTTTATCAAATGTATCTTTATCCAATTCATCAAGATTTTTGGTAAAATCTATTTTTTGTAGATTTTTTATCATCCCGGTCAACTGGTTGAGATAATTAGTTCTGATACTCTTTGCAAGGCAATCTCGCTGTAATTGAGCAATGAATTTCTTTAATAATTGTTTATTTTTGTCTGAAAATTCTGCTTTGTCCAAACGCTGCATCACTTTGATAAAAAGGCTATCATACGCGTGTACATCATCTACATTTACCGTCATCAAGTACGGTAAAAAGTGGGCTTTTTATACATTAAGTCATAGAAGCCTCGGGGGGATTTGAACCCACAATGGGACATGATTTTTTTGGTTCTTCGCTGTTTAGTATGGAAGGATATGATTAAGATATCCTTTGAAAGATATTTCTTAATGATGAAGTCTTGAAGATTTCGCTATCTAAGGAAACTTTTATATTTAATATGCACCTCTTATGAATTGTTTCTTTTGTATCGTATATATTATATTCCCCATAGAAAACAGCGGAGAGCCATTTTTTTACCTTCATTGTCCTGTTTATAAGTATCATAAAATGACGATTGGAACAATCGTGAGAAAGTTTATAAATCGACCAGCAACGATAAAAACGACTGCTGATGAAGTAATCGTCACGTTTGACTATTTCAAGGAATAGGGTGCACTTATGGATTATTGCGAAACTGTCAATCACAATAAGTTGGAGATATCGTGGCTCAGAAACAAGGTTTTGAGGTTTGAGTTTGAGAGTATAGAATAATTTAAAAAGCGGAAATCATTTTTGTTGAACAAATAGGGGAATGCAACAATTGATGAAATAGCAGACGGGTCAAGGCGATTGCTCTGACTTTGTGATTTTATTATTAGATTTACCCCTAAAGAACTTCTGGTAATACTCTTTATCTACATCTCTATCGAATTCTTCTGGGTCGATGTTTTTGCCAATTTCTTTGATTTCTTTAACACTTTTATTACTTATAGGAATTTTATCAGGTCTGACATCTTCGCTTTCAAATTCTTCTGGGTGTCTTTCTAAATACCTCTGTTCTTCGGCTTCCTTCTTGGCATTATGCTCTAATAATATTTTAACTGCATTTTTCAAATCTTCAAGTTCTTTGGCATTGTTCTGGATTATTATTTCTTGCTGTGCCAACTTTTCAGCATCTTCTGTGCTAAGTGACCGAATAATAATTTCCTCTTTGAATGTAATTGCAGGGAGATGTTTGATATATTCTTTATTTAACCTTTCAATTTCAGCATCACCGAAGTAAGCGATATCCATGTGATTAGGGATATGCCCCAATAACCAATCTACATCATCTTTAACCATTCCGTCTCTTTGCATTGTGCTTGAAAAAAATTTTCTCAATGCATGTCCTCGTATTTCTGAAAGATTTTGTTTTGAACCCGGTTCATATCCTGCTTTATCATTAATTTTTTGAAACATCTTATGAAATGCTCTTTCTGATAATTGTTTGTTGAAATCGAGTGTCGTAAATGCCCAGTCATCTTTTTTCAGTTTACCTGTGCGTTCACGTTCTGACCAGTATTCCTTAAGGATTTCTATAGCTTCAGGACTTATGAAAGTATAATAATCATGTTCTACTTTCCCACGTCTTAATTTTATAGTTCCAATATTATTTTCATCGAACGATACCATTCCAACTTTCAAATTGAGAATTTCATTTCGTGACATTCCAGAAGTGGCCATTATAAGCACAATTGCTTTGTTACGTACCCTGGTGGTATGTTCAAGAATCCTTTTTACTTGTTCACGCTGTAAAAATCTATTTGAATTTTCAGGTAATGAACGAGCTCTTTTTGTCTTTTTGAATGAGTTAGGAATTTGGATGTCATAGAAATTTAAAAAACTTCTAACTGTTGCTTTGTGCCCTGAATATGTATTTGCCGAATAATTTTTTCCCTGCAAAAATGAATTATATTTATTCAAATAATGAAATACCCGCCTTTCAGTAGGCAGTCTTGCATTTATTATATCTTCATTATTTTCATCAATTAACTTTCTTGCATCAATCCCTAAAGAGTTAAAAAACAAATTTAATCTTAACTTATATGCTTCTCTTGTTTTAGGTTTTGCTTCTATACCGGTTAAAAAAGTATCAATTTCCTGCATAATGAATCAACATACAATATATGCCATAAGCTTATTTAACTGTTTCTATATTCATGCACCTTTTAGTTAACTGATGTATACATCAATGCGCCTGTGGATACCAACCCGGTCCATGTGGTTATCGAGGGAGAAGAGTGCTCCAGCAACATCTACCTGTCCCAGGATGACGTGGATACCATGATCTCACGCTTCAGGGCGCTCAGCGGCCGCCCCTTCGGGGAGGCGAATCCCATCCTTGATATGGACCTGGCTGAGTACAAAGCCAGGGTGTCATGCATAGGCAATCCACTAAGTTCCGGCGGCCTGGCCTATGCTTTTCGAAAACATGCCCGGACTCCATGGACCCTGCCCAAACTCATAAATCAAGGTTCAATGACGCCGCTGGCCGCAGGACTGTTGAGCTTTTTGGTTGACGGGGATTCATCCATCCTGATAGCAGGCGGAGTTGGTGCGGGCAAGACTTCATTGCTGTCAGCCATGCTGCTGGAAGTGCCCCAGAAGTACCGCATCCTGACCATTGAGGATACACCTGAACTGCCCTTGCGGGATCTGCAGCGCCTGGGCTGGAAGGTGCAGGGTATGAACACCCGCTCGGCTGTTGGGGGCTCTGAATCTGAGATCGCGCCCGATACTGCATTGAGAGCGGCACTGCGCCTGGGCAATTCCACGCTGGTCATTGGTGAGGTCAGGGGACCAGAGACCAGGATACTGTACGAGGCAATGCAGGTAGGCACCGCCGGCAATTCAGTGCTTGGTACCATACACGGTTCGTCAACCCAGACCGTGTATGAGCGCATCGTTGGTGCGCTGGGTGTGCCCGAACAGTCATTCAGGGCCACGGATGCAATTGTTGTGTGCTCTAATATCAGGATCAGTGGGAGTATGCGCAAAAAGAAGCGGCTGGTACAGGTCTCTGAGGTAACCACTGCCAACTGGGATGGTACAAGTACGTTCTTCAATGACCTAATGAAGTTTGATGCAGCCGCTGATCGCATCGAGCCAACTGACCTGCTGGATATGGGACAATCAGAACTGATAGGCAGGATCGCTGATAAGTGGGGTGTAAGCATTGACGAGGTGCTGTTGAATATCAAGATGAGGGCGAATATCAAGGGGGCAATAGCCAAAGCCGGAGAGAACAGACCTGAACTGGTGGAGGCAGATGCTGTTGGGCAGGCCAATAATATGTTCTGGCTACTGGTGAATGAGTTGCAGGACTGGGACGGGAGTGTGGATATGGGTGAAGTGTACCGGCGGTGGAGTGAGTGGTATGAGGGTTTTGTATCAATGGAGGAGTGATTTTTTCAGTCCTTCATTTTTTCTATTGCCGATGTTCAGTTTCTGCTTGAATAGGAAAGGTGTGGTTTAAGGTATACAGGTCTGTATATATACAGATCTGTATAGTCACCATTTATTTTAACTTTAAATTGGGACCCAGCACAATCGACTCCGGAGCAAACTCCCACGGCCGTTTTTCCTGCCACTGCCGCCCCCAGTCATCAGGCATGACAAGGCAAAGGGCTGCCAGGTCACCCAGGTAGCTGTCAAGTGCACATGGCCTGAACTCCACATCCTTTGACAGGGCCGGGAATGAATTAAAGAACTCTTCCTTTACCAAGGACAGCAGGATATGCCTGTTGTTCATGAACACACTTCCGCCGATAATAAACACCCGTGTATCCAGGATAGCGTTAATGGAAACCAGCCCCCTTGCGAAATACCTTGCGGCATTAGTGATCACTGACTCTGCCTTGGGGTCGCCCTTACGAAACAGGTTGAATACATCCTCAGCTGTCACATTCTCAGCCGTCACACCCTCAGATGTCATATCCACGGCCGTTACTCTGCTCTTGTAATCCCTGGCAATTGCTACACCCGAAGCCAGGGCTTCCATATCCCCGAAATTCCCGCAACCGCACCTGGGTCCATCATCTACCAGGTAGATATGGCCGATATGTGGTGCATTGCCGTTCTTACCCCTGATAAGTCTCCCGTCAACATAGGCTCCGCTGCCGATACCTGTGCTCCAGGTGATATAGACGACGTTGTCCTCGCCCCTGCCGGCACCGAACATCCTTTCGGCAGTAACAGCCGAGGTGCCGTCGTTCTCGATGTGGATTTTGTTGTATATCCGGGACAGTTCCCTTTGCAGTGGAATCTCAGTCCAGTCATTTGGTATAATCCCCCGCTCATTTGCAAGCCCACCACAAAGGTTGGGTGCCACCAGCACAAGTTCGCCATCCCGTTTTCCAAAGGGACCGCAGGTGCTGACCCCGAGTGCGGTAATTTCATCCCTCTCGATACCAATCTGCTCACAGGCATGCCCAACCAGGAAATCTACCTGTGCTGGTACTGCCAGGTTGTCACCCTCAAGCTGCACGGGCCGGTACAACTTGACCAGTATCCCGCTAATGTTTGCAATGCTAACTGTTATCTTTGTCCCACCGATATCAACAGCAGCCAGATACGGCCCGTCCATATTATTTCACCCCTGCTAAGGTCAAATACGCTATCATTTTATTTCAAATTTTGGAGGCACAACCAGCACCAGCACCCTGGAATGGCGCAGCACTTTTACGGTAACGCTTCCGGTCAGCTTCTTGAGTCCGGTCTTGCCATGCGTCCCTATCACGATCCTGTCCACACCTCTTATTTCGGCAGTTTCCACTATCTGTTCAGCCGGGTCTCCCTCTTCGATGAAAGTAGTAATATTGCCAGCATCTATGCCTGCATCTACCATGGCATCCTTATAGACGGATAGGAGTTTCTTTGCCCCCTCCTCCATCCATTTTTTTCTTTTTTGTCCAGTTGCACTTATTACATGTAATAAAATAATTTTAGCAGAGTGGGTTTTAGCTATCCTTAAACCTACCTTTGCTGCTGTTTTTGAACCTGCAGACCCGTCAATGGGAATTAGGATTTTCATCAGAATACAAAAATTATCTGGAAATTATTTAAACCATGTGAAGTAATACAGAATGTAATACATTGGTTGTCATACGACAGGAAATTTTTATGTTGAAATATGAAAAATTCAAGAAGATCGATAAGAATGACCATTCCGAGGTCACACGCCTATTGAAAAAGACCACTCATTTCACTGCCCGGGAATGGGTGATTGCCAGACTGTGCGCTGATTTTAAGAACGTACATGGCCGAAGTGAGATGACCTGGATCGGGCAGAACCTGCCTGACCTGGTACCGTTCTTCAATGAACCCTATTCCAGGCAGGAGGTATCCAATGCCCGGGCATCATTTAAGAGGAAACTGGAGCGCTCCGGCACTACCTTGTTCTACTCATATTACAGCGGCCTCATCACCAAGGATGAAATGCTGGAGATCATTACCAACATGACGAAAAATATCGGCATTCTGCTGGATATGGAAAACACGCCGCACGATGGCGATCATACCGAAGGTGTCCAGAACATAATGGTTGATGTGCTGCGCCGGATCAACTCTGCCCTTGAAGAAGAAGCCTGATTTGCTTTGCAGCAGCGCTGATTATCTTCTCGTGGTCAAACGCCAGCGGCGGCAGGTCATCCGGGTCGAACAATGCCGCATCCCTGGCATCTGACGAAGCTTCCAGGGTCCCGTGCCCGGTTGCTGTGAAGCAGATGGTCACAGTATGACCCCTGGGGTCCCGGTTGGGGTCTGAGAACACACCCACTGGCCCCTTCAATTCCACATCAAGTCCAGTCTCCTCCTTTGCCTCCCTGGTGGCTGCATCTTCCACTGTTTCCCCCACATCCACGAATCCGCCAGGCAGTGCCCACTGGCCCTGGTAGGGTGGATTCATGCGCTGTATCAATACGAGCTTTCCTCCAAACAGGATGATTATATCCACTGTGAGCAGGGGTGTTACGGGCTTACTCATTTCCAGGCCCCCTGCCGGTATTTATTTCATGTATGAACTGGTCCACAAAAGTTTGCAGGAACCTGTTCCTTTCCTCTGCCATTCCCCTGGCAGTATCTGTATGCATGGACCCGGGCAGCAGCATTAGTTTTGTGAGGATATGGTCCAGTGCATATTCTTTCCCGTCTGGCTCCCGCTGGCTGGCCAGGGGGTCATCGGGATGGTACAGCCTGCGGTTGTGGGCGCCCGAATAGGCAAATGTCATGGCCGCACCTACTGCACCTGATATATCCAGCCTGTCAGCGTCCTGGAGTATCCTTGCTTCCAGGCTGTCCGGTGTTATTCCTGAACTGTACCGGTGGTTGGCAATAGCATAGACCACGGCAGGTATTTTTTTTGCAGGAAAGCCTGCCCTGTCAAGTATGCCGGGGGAGAGTTGTGCGGAGAGGGCAGCGTGGTCGGTGCCCGGGTCCTTTAGCTCGGCGGGACGCCCTATGTCGTGGAGCAGGGCTGAAGCTTCCAGTATCTCGGGGTCGCCTCCTTCGATGCTGCTGATGTGGAGGCACAGGTCCCTTACCCGCAGGGTGTGGGTGATGTCATGGCCTGCGTTGGGTGTGCTTTCGAGGTGGGTTTTGGCTGAGCGTAGTATTTTGTCCATCATGTATATCACAATTCAAATGTATCCGGGCGGTTTTTTCTGCGTTCTGCATATTTAAACCATATCCTGATAAGGTCCCTTTTTACCACAGTGTTCACAGGGTAGTGTTACCCCATATGTACATTTATTACATACTTCGCAATGCCATTCTCTCCAATCTTTGCATTCTCCGCATGTTTCACAATGCCATGTACAATTATCCTGAACCACCTCATTCCAACAAAATGAATACCAGTACACCTTCATGCATTCTTTGCATTCATATTCATTTAATAAATCTTTCAATTTAACTGTTTCACAGGCGCATGGCAATTCATGTTCCTCATCTAATTCTTCCTGTGACAGAG
>SWBY01001725.1_pt1 | contig 10395 bp, 12 predicted proteins | sample 4693071 | NCBI WGS metagenome assembly SWBY01 (sample SAMN10267273, study PRJNA491770) | bioreactor metagenome | isolation source: DHS bioreactor inoculated with marine methane seep sediment | place: Japan: Omine Ridge, Nankai Trough | collected 2006-05-06 | reverse complement strand
GCCAACCTCTCCCAAACATCCTTTTTACACCTAAATCATCGGTTTTACAAGGATTATACGATTTGATGGAGGGGAGGCATTGTCGCGTTTTTACCTCACGAACCCCCGTGAATTGAGAACCGGTCTTCGCTATGTGTAAACCACCGTTCGCAGTTGCGCCCGGGTTTTCTTCAGTCAGATATACCCGGTTTGTACTATTTGACCTTTCGGATTTGCCCTCGCTAGATCCAATCCGAAAAGGTAATTCAGGACAAATGTTTATCTGGGAAATACGGATATCCTCACATTCAAGCTCGATTGATTTACGAACAGGGAACAGGGATTTTAGATTTTTGAAGTAAGAGTAGACAAAACTTCAAAAATCACCGTTCCTTGTTCCTTGCTCATAGATCAGAAAGCTTAGGTTCACAATATCTTGAGACCCTACAGGCTTTTTGGATTCCCTCGAGCCAGTGAGAAATCCAATTATTGCGCAAAGCACTAACAACTTTTTGCGTCTTCCTAAAGGACCGGGTATCATAGAATCCATGCAGGAGATATCCCTTTCCGCCATTACTCGGTACCGGGAGTGTCCCCGGTGGTATGAGTTTATCTGGGTTCGCAAAACCCCGGCACCAATGGTCACTCTAACGGATTTTGCTGCCCGGCAGTATTTTGCTCTGGTGCGGTGGATGGAAGAAAACCGGGGGGATGAGATCTCTTTTGAAGCGATTGAATCCCGGTTAAAACAGGATTGGACGGATAACTGGGATCCCCGGATTGACCGGCTCCGGGACGATTATTCCGAAAAACAGATGAAAAAGATAACAATTTCATCAGTACGGGTTGCCTATCAATTCTTCAGAAATCATGCATCCTGGACATGTCTGGAGCCGTTTTCCATCCTGAAACACCGGCTGCCGGGTTTCCGGGAGATTTTTTTTCGGCACCCCATCCATGGCGCATACCGTGATGATACCGGGCATCTCGTCTGTATCCGTCACCGGTTCGGTCCTGTCCGTCCGGAGTTTGAGCCGGTTCCGCCGGCATCCATGGCTGATGCATGGATTATCTCGCAGGTGGTGAAACAGACACCCGCCAAGGTGGTCATTGTCTATCCATGGCGGGATCAGGTGACCGTGGAATCCCTGGACGAAAAAGATCCCGGTACGTGGATTCGGGAAATCGCCGGTCTGGCATCGCTGATTTGTGGTGAGCGATCTTTTCCACCCCATCCCGGAAATCGGTGCCTCGCCTGTCCGTACCAGACCGTCTGTGATGCCGTGAGTGGACCCGCACAACCAATCGATTTTCACGGCCTTCACGATCCAAAGATCCGCATCACGGAATACTATCTTGATCTGCTTGACCGGCATGACCGGATTCACACGGATTTAGCGGAAGCTCATGCCGTCCTGGAAACCCGGGCTCGAAAACAGGATTTAAGCGTGTTTAATGATATCAACGGGGAACCCGCTCTGGATGTCTGCCGGTCCTACCAACTTCCCCGTCCCGGGAGTCGCCGGCGAAAGGATCTGGAAAATCTTCTCGACTCAGCCGGATATTCCGGTAAAATCAGAGCCGATGCGATTATGGAATGGATCGGGACCGCCCGGCCCGCCCCGGAATGGATTCAAACAATCACCAAGCTGATGCCGTGCCGGATCAAGATCAAGTTGAGGAAACAAATATGAGTGAATCATCTCGCCGCATTTACCATCTGTCTCTCCTGGCCATCACGTGTATTTTCCTGGTCTGGTCCGCCATCAATCCGAAAGATTATCCCACTTGGTTTCTGGAAGTGGTGCCGGCTATTGCCGGGGCGATTATCCTGGTTTCCATTTATAAACGGTTCCGGTTCACTAATCTGGTCTACACACTCATGGCGATCCACGCCGTGATTCTGATTATCGGCGGTCACTACACGTACGCTGAAGTGCCGATGTTCGACTGGATACGCGATACGTTTGATCTGAGTCGAAACCATTATGATCGATTGGGCCATTTTGCTCAGGGGTTCGTCCCTGCCATGATCGCCCGGGAGGTGATTCTTCACAACACGCCTCTGAAACCAGGGAAATGGCTTTTCTTCCTGGTGACCTGTTTCTGTCTGGCTTTCAGCGCTTTTTATGAAATGATCGAGTGGTGGACAGCGCTGCTCAGCGGTGAGGCGGCCGATGCGTTTCTGGGCAGCCAGGGTGATATCTGGGACGCCCAATGGGATATGTTCATTGCACTCTGCGGCGCTATTCTGGCGCAGCTACTGCTGAGCCGGTTTCATGATCGGTTAATTGAGTTTAAACTCAACCGCAAGACTCATTAGAACGTCCACGGGATATCCGTTGAGATTACCCGGTGTATATATCCATTGCTCCAGAGCGCGAACGGCGGATTTATCACAATAGGAATTCAATGATCTCAATATCCTGATATTCCGGGGATGCCCGTCCTGGCCGATCACCGCCTGGAGGATGACAATACCCTGAACATGCAGCCGGCGGCAGACCTGCGGATATTCCGGTTCCACCATGAAAGTCGCAACGGGGGCGGTGACTTCCGACAGATGATAGATCCGGTCCTCCGGCAGAATCGGTTCAATATCCACGATATCGTAATCATCGGGTAAGGGATCATCGAATGTGATCGTTTCTTCCATCACCGGCGGCTCGATTTTGTCCGGTTCCAGAATCTGGGGGACCGGTTTTGGCGGACCGGATCTGCGGCGGGCAGGCTGCGGTGTTGGCGGACGCTTCTCTTCCGGGGGCGGTGTGGGGGGGCTTGGCGGAAGCAGTGAAACAATAATCTGATCTTTGTTCATATCCCCTTGATCTGCATGAGTTTCCGGTGGTTCCGGTAAAACCAGATGGAGGATAATCACATGAGCCAGGATGGAAAAGAAGACCATCCAGCGGAAGGGTTTACCACTATTTTTAATTTTTCCGATCCTTTTTCGTGTTTCAATCGTATTCATAAGTACACCTCCTGCTTTGAGATTAACCGGATTATCCGGTGTCTCAGAGGTTAACGCAGAGCGAGAAGAAAAGTTTTCCGGAGTTGGGGTCAGATGCAGTTTTTTGAATATTCCGGAGGAGCAGGGCGTAGTACCCGGTAAGGCAGTGATTAACTTATGGGCAGGCGTTCCGGAGAGATGATGAGAAAGCAGAGTTTCATAAACCAAATTACAGATCGGATTTTCTGGCCCGTTTCAATCTGGTTCAGACGAACGATCCATCAGTTTATGGAGTTCTTCCGAAGATATTGATATCATACCGGACAATCGCTTCGTAGGTTGGACTGTTCAGACCCTGTTCTCGTAATTAAGGAGGTGTTATCCATGCCGTGGGTTTATTGGGTGGTCACAGGCATTGTGCTCTTAATATTTGAAATTTTTACTCCCGGGTTTATCCTGGCGTGTCTGGGTATCGGATGTATTGTCACCGGTATGGTGTCCGTGGCTGGTGTCGGTCCCGTTGTTCAGGGCCTGACTTTCTGCGTCACCACACTGGCGGTGTTTGCAGGCATCCGACCGCTTTATCTGAAACTGTTCAGCCGTAAAGCCCTGGATGTCCGGACCAACGTGGACGCTCTGGCAGGCCGGACAGGTATTGTGACCCGGGCGATAGACGGGGCTGATGGCAGTGGTCGTGCAAAAGTCGGTGGTGAAGACTGGCGGGCGGTCTGCCCGGATGATTCCCATATTGATATCGGTCAAAAAATAGAAGTTTTAGCCGTGGAAGGGACAAAACTCGTGGTGCGGGCTGTTCCTTCACAGGAGGAATAAACTATGGAGTATCTTGTAATTCCCGGAGTACTGGCGCTGTTTACAATTATCATCGTGGTGAAAGGCGTAACCATCGTCAAACAGGCGGAGACGATGATTATCGAACGGTTGGGTAAATATCACAAAACCCTTCAGTCAGGCATCAATATCATCATTCCGGTTTTTGACCGTGCCCGGCCTCTGAACTGGCGGTATTCCATTGTTCTGCCCAGTGGCCAGCATGTGACAAAAACGGTGCGGACAAACCGGATCGATCTGCGGGAAACCGTCTATGATTTCCCAAGGCAGAACGTTATCACCAGAGATAACGTTGTTACCGAAATCAATGCACTGCTTTATTTTCAGGTTACGGATGCCGTGAAGTCTGTTTATGAAATTGCCAATCTCCCCAATGCCATTGAAAAACTGACCCAGACGACGCTTCGTAATGTCATCGGCGAGATGGATCTGGATGAAATGTTTGCATCCCGGGACACCATCAACAACAAGTTGCGTCTTATCCTGGATGAAGCAACGGACAAATGGGGCGTGAAAGTCAACCGTGTGGAGCTTCAGGACATCAATCCGCCGGCGGATATCCGGGAATCCATGGAAAAACAGATGCGGGCTGAGCGGGACCGCCGGGCAGTGATCCTGGTGGCTGAAGGAGAGAAAAAATCCAGTATTCTGGAAGCGGAAGGTGTCCGCCAGGCTCAGATCAACCGGGCAGAAGGTGAAAAACAGGCCCGGATCCTGGTGGCTGAGGGTCAGGCACAAGCTCGAATCCGCGTGGCGGAAGCTGAGGCCGAAGCCATCAGGCAGATCACGGAAGCCGTTGCGGCGAGTCAGGGTGATCCCACCAATTATCTTATTGCCGTCCGGTACATCGAAACGTTAAAAGAAATGGTGTCCGGTGAAAATAACAAGGTGGTGTATCTTCCCTATGAAGCCACGGGTGTCCTGAGTTCCATCGGTGGGATCAAGGATATGCTGGAAGGAGTCAGTAGGCCAGTGAGCCAGTAGGCCAGTGAGCCAGTAGGCCAGTGAGCCAGTAGCCAGTGGGGGAAGTGATCGGTGGGGTTGTTGGTAGCGTAGGCTTTCCAGCCTGCGGTTTTGTGGCCGGAAATCGTAATGGTTGTAATACAAGTAGGGATGGGTCTTGTGCCCATCCACCCGTGAAGTACGGTTCAGCCAGGATAGACCAGTCGGGGAAGTGATCAGAAGACAGTGATCGGTGGGGTTGTCTGCGAGTTGTGGGTTTACCAGCCTCCGGTTTTGGGAATTTAATCACTGGATATTACTGATGGTTGCTCAGTACATATCAACTGATCCAAACCCGTAGGTGCTTTCGGCCGAAAGCACAACCCGGAAATTCCACGAAACCTCCGAGAATTGTGATTGTATCTATGATATCATCATAAATTGAATCTCTGAGCCCTTCGACTCCGCTCAGGGTGACAACATTTGAAACCTGAACCCTGAAACCTGAACCCTGAAACCTGAACCCTGAAACCTGAACCCTGAACGGGGAATTCCTGATGAAAGAAAGCCAAAAAGCAAAAAAGGAACGTGCTCTGACCATAATAAAACAACTGAAATCCGATTATCCGGACCTGGAATGTGCACTGGATTTCAGTGATCCTCTCCAGTGCACAATTTCGACAATTTTATCGGCACAATGCACGGATGCCCGTGTAAACCTTGTGACGCCGGCACTCTTTAAAAAGTATCCGACGGTCCAGGCATTTGCTGACGTTGCGCAGGAAACACTGGAAGCGGACATCCGGTCCACCGGGTTTTTCAGGAATAAAGCGAAATCCATTCGGAACTGCTGCCGGGCCATTTTGGACAGGCATGACGGTCGGGTTCCCGATACCATGGAAGAGTTGGTGAAACTGGAGGGGGTTGGTCGTAAAACCGCAAATTGTGTGTTGGGTAATGCCTACGGGCAACCTGCGGTCATGGTGGATACACACGTAAAGCGACTCACCTTCAGAATGGGACTGACGGATCAGAAAAATCCTGATAAAATCGAATTTGAACTCAAGGCGCTGCTTCCGGAACCGGAATGGTTGATCGGATCTCACGCCCTGATCCACCACGGTCGCCAGGTGTGCAAAGCCCGGAAACCCGCCTGCAGTGGTTGTTCTTTAGGCAGTATTTGCCCGAAACGCGGCGTATAGCAGGAGAATATACAGTGAAGAAGCAGGTTAATTCCAGTAAAGCACCACGCGCCATCGGTCCTTATTCCCAGGGAGTGCGCACCGGCAGTCTGCTGTTTCTCTCCGGACAGATTCCCATGAATCCGGATACCGGCGAAATTGAGACCGGGACCATTCAGGATCAGACCTGGCAGGTGCTGTCCAATCTCCAGGAACTGCTCCATGCGGAAAACCTCACCACGGATAACGTCGTGAAAGTATCGGTGTTTCTTAAGGATATGAATGATTTTGCAGCGCTGAACCAGGTGTATGCCGAGGTGTTTGATATGGATGTGCCCCCGGCCCGGGAATGCGTTGAAGTGTCCCGACTTCCCCGGGATGTGGCCGTGGAAATATCCCTCATCGCCGAATATCCGGAATCCCAATGAAAAATTTGATCTCAAAACTATCGAAATACAGGAGAAAATCATGCTGAAAGACATTCCCAAAGATCAACTTCAGGAAGTGCTGTTTTCCAATCTGGTTCTGTCTCTGTCCAATGCAGCCATGATGGGTATGGGGAAGACACCTAATCCGGTTAACGGCAGTGTGGAAACAGACCTGGATATGGCGGAGATGAACATCGAGATGTTGAATATGCTGGTGAAAAAGACGTCTGGCAACCTGTCAGAAAAGGAAAATGCACTTATCAGCACGACCTTGACAAATCTCCGGCTGACCTATCTTGATGAGTTGAAAAAAACAAAGTAATTGTTCAGCGTTTCCCGTTCCCCGTTCAGAGGTTGTCACCCTGAGCGGGAGGTTGTCACCCAGGCGGAGGCTGTCACCCTGAGCGGAGGCTGTCACCCTGAGCGGAGGCTGTCACCCTGAGCGGAGGCTGTCACCCTGAGCGGAGTCGAAGGGCACCGAATGAGAGTTTCAACCGGGAACCGGGAACTTTGAACCCTGAACCTCTTACAATGAAAGGGATTACCATGAGCTTTGAGTATCTTCCGGTTGTATCGGAACTTCACGATGAACAAATGCTGTCAGATATTCTTGAAACATATGGCGGAGTACTGGAAAAACTTGGAGGTCACCGGTGTGCACCTGAAGAGGTCCGGGATGTTCCTCTGTTGGCTATTCTGGTGGTTACCGGCGGCACGGAACAGATCATGATGGATCTTCTGGAGGAACGGCTGCGGCTGGCCCGGCGAACCCCTGTCTGCCTTCTGGCGCATCCCGGGCACAACTCCCTGCCGGCGGCGCTGGAGACTATGGCATATTTGAGGGAGCAGGGTTGCCGGGGCCGGGTTTTTTATCTGAACGGTCCGGATGACGTGGATGGACTGGCGCGGTTCCAGCGGGTAATCAAGTTCCACGAAGTGCGGTATGAGTTGTCCCGGCAGCGGATCGGTCTGATTGGAGAGCCTTCATCGTGGCTGGTGGCCAGTCAGCCGGCGCCGGAGGTCATTCACCGGGTATGGGGACCTGAGGTTGTGCGGATACCGCTGGCGGAGGTGTATACTGCCATGAAGTCTGTTTCTGACGAGAATATCCCGCGGGTCAGGGATGAGCTGAAAGATGCCGCCGCATCGGTTGTGGATCTCGGTCAGGATGATCTCAGTGCTGCCGTCAGAGTTTATCTGGCCCTGAAATCCCTCCTGAAAACCAATGAACTGGATGCGTTTACCCTGCGGTGTTTTGATCTTCTCGATACGCGAGAGACCACGGGCTGCTTTGCTCTGGCCCGGTTGAACAGCCAGGGAATCATTTCCGGTTGTGAAGGCGATCTGCCCAGCCTCATCACCATGCTATGGGCTTCGAAACTCACGGGATCACCGCCCTGGATGGCCAATCCTGTCCGATTGGATGAAGGCAATAACAGTCTCTGGCTGGCACATTGTATGGTCCCGTTGAACATGGTTGAGAAATACACACTTCGTACCCATTTCGAATCAGGAAAAGGGGTGGGGATCCAGGGGGAATTACCCCGGGGAAACGTCACCCTGGTTCGCCTGGGCGGATCCGGTATGAATCGACTCTGGGTGGCGGAAGGGGAGATTACCGCCCGGGGAGACCGTTCGGATCTCTGCCGGACACAGATCGAAGTGTTCCTGGATAAGGGCCGGGTTGAAGAACTGCTCGCAAACCCCCTGGGCAACCATCTGGTGGCGATTCTCGGCCATCACGGTGATGTGCTCCGGAAATGGTGGGAAATTTATATTGCGGACCGGGGGATTTAAGCCGGATTCTACATGATTATCACCCTTAAACCGTTCACCCTGAAAGGTCACCCTGAAAAGGTCACCCTGAAAAGGTCACCCTGAAAGGTCACCCTGAAAGGTCACCCTGAAAGGTCACCCTGAGCGGAGTCGAAGGGCTTCGGGAGTGGCGTTGCAACACAACGTCAGGGGTTCATGGCAGTGATCCGCGTGAATCGGACGGGATAAGTCAGTCGTTTAATATCGCCGATTTTCTAGTGATTCGATAAATCCAACACCCGAAGCAACCCGGCGTCAATATCACCCATTACAGCGTGCGGAATCGCTTTAACTCGTTCAGTCAGTGATCGTTTATCCAACGTCAATAACTGTGAAACATTGACAACCGACGGTTTAATAAGCCCACTCTGCCGGCGATTTAAACGCACGTTGCCCGGCGCGTCCGCTAACTGGAGATTTGAAGTGACTGCGACCGCTATGACCGTTCGTATCGCACTGCGATTGTATGAATCCGAAGAAACGATAAGCACAGGACGCCGATAACCCGGTTCAGATCCATTTGGGATCGGCAGGTCCGCCCACCAGATTTCACCACGACGCACTACCAATCGTCCTCATCTAATGCGGTCAACTGGAGATGGTTAAGCACAGGATCCAGATCACTGAGAGTGGGATTTTGGTCGTAAACTTTGTTTAGAGCTTCTGTGGTTGCGTCATCATCATGCTCGGAGATCAGTTTCGCTACAGCTAACTGGAAAAGTTCGCTACGGGAAACATTCAGTCGTTCAGCAAGCTTCTCAGCCGCTTCGAACAGGACATTGGGGATCGATATAGCTGTTTTCATAGCACTTCTGAGTATAACCGGAGTAATACCGGCTGTCAAGTTGTCCGGTGCGAGGGGTGCGCAACGGCAAGTACACGATGAAGAGCTCCAGCAAGGAGGACGGAATGATTACCGCCGAATACGAACTGACGACTCATGTCCGGATTTGCACAGTCTTCATCGTGAAGCAGGAGAACGCGGTAAAGGTGAAAGTGAAGGTAACGGGCAAGATCAAGCCCGGGAAGACGTTCGGGAACATCAGGGACAAGTGTCGTGTCAATGATGAAATGTCGCAACACAGATCGAAGGATAACACGACAATTGCAAGGCTGTGCAATATTAGCCTGGTATGTCGATTTCCGACAGCACAAGTTTGACTAGGCACAAGAACGACATTTGCGAGATCCTGTGCATGGCCCGGGTTTTCCATACGCTAGTCCCGGTCAGTGCCTGGGTCCTAATGCTCGGCCGACTCCGGATAGGCGGATTGGCAAGTACCCGATCTCTGGACAGCCATTCTCATGGATAGCCAGCAGATGAATTGATATTTGCATCGATACCTGGATTTGGCAGATAACCGGGCATGCTGGGGGCGGAGAAAAATACCTGGATGATTCTGATTTGACACGCAAAAACATGGACAGGGCATGTTATTCGTGCTTTCTGAAACTGCTTCCTTGGGTGATTCTGTTTCGCTAATCCGAGCATTTTGTTTTATTTCTTCCAGCTTTCTTTCAGGGACTGTAAAGGCTTGTAATTGGCAAGAATGCTGAAACATTCGCACCTCTTGGCATCAACTTCTTTCATAAGATTTCGCGACTTATCATCGTTTTATCTGAATATTATTTGCGAGTATTGGTAAGACGCGTTTTATCGTCAGAAGATTTTATTTCCAGCCGCCTAATTCTAACGGAGACTTCAAAAGGACTTCAAGAAGAAGACATAGCAGCAAAAAACAGGTATGTTTTTTTGAAAGCCTGACCTTCCCGGCTCGGACAAATCTTGCAATCTTTGGCTTTTCTGGAATATTTTCATCGCAAGGAGAGGGAATTGTACAAGATTACTATTAAATGGCGACTAGACCTGGTTTTGCTGACAATCTATTTTTTTGTTGGGTTCTTGTTGTTCCATTCGATTCTGCGTGCGCCGCCATATACAGATAGCTATCTCTTGCTTGATTCCGACTTCAGCAGTTTATTCGAGCCCTTTTTCGCTGGACACTATTACCGTCCGATAGTTAATCTTTCAGTAATTCTTACGAGATTGATTTGTGACCAGATTGTGGCATTCAGCCTGATGAGTATTTTTATTCATTCCTTGAATGCAGTGTTATTGCGTCGATTTGTCCATTCAGCTTGCGGTTTATCTCAGGAATTTTCGATGCTTTGCTCCTCATTATTTTTCATGCACCCTGCTGCTTGTCCATCTGTTGTATGGATTGCAGGAAGCAGCGATCTCATTGCCTTG
>SWBY01005568.1_pt2 | contig 10398 bp, 8 predicted proteins | sample 4693071 | NCBI WGS metagenome assembly SWBY01 (sample SAMN10267273, study PRJNA491770) | bioreactor metagenome | isolation source: DHS bioreactor inoculated with marine methane seep sediment | place: Japan: Omine Ridge, Nankai Trough | collected 2006-05-06 | reverse complement strand
TTATAATCGCCGACGATTATAACTACGCACTGGCAGCTTAGACTGCTGTGCCGTTCCCCCGGTCTTTGCCCGTAAGACCGGATCGGAGCGCCGACTCAACGGGCTGGTTCTTCTACAGTGTCTGTCTGTAAAAGAATGAGATTTAGCAGACTAGCGTCAGTGTACTCTGGTTCCGGCGGGGCCCCTGATGCGAAACTTAAAGCCCGGAACTAAGCATGTAGATACGAGAGGGGAGCATTTTTGGACGCGGGTTCGACTCCCGCCGCCTCCACCACATTTGATTCCAAAGGGGTTTGAGAAAGTTCTCAAACCCTTTTTTTTATTGCTTTTTACCGCCATCTTTGTTCCGGTAAAGTACGTTATGATCCGTTGACATGTGGCGTGAAAAATAAATCCGTCCCCTTTCCTTGATCATTAATTTCTCAAACACCAGACTTGACTATAACTCCTAATTGAGGGACGTAAACCCAACTATTATGTTTCCGCAAGAGTAGCTGCAGCCACTAAAACAGAAACAAACTATACCCGCAGCAAGGGACTGGCCAAGCCTCAATTCAAAGAATTTGTCCTTCAGCATCTTCGGCAATTTGGCCCCACATTGCGGAAAAAACTAGAAGAGTTGCTTTTTGACATGTTGCCAGCTAATCTCACTGCTGGGAAAAATAAAAATAAAGTACAAAATCTACTCACTGAGATGCGAGCACAAGATCATTCTATTAAAAGCGTACGCAAAGGAAATGATTACAAATGGATATTGGTGGATAAAAATTAAACGCGTTTTAAACGTGCCTATCGATCAAGGTGCTGGGTAACTACTTATTATTACGCCAAATTACTTGCTGCGAAGGCGTTTAAATCCCATTTTTTTCGACAATCATCTATTGTTTCACACTTGCCCATTTCCACTTGGTCACACCTGCAGATCTTTCTTATCAACAGTAGCCAGAAGGGTGAGCAGGAACACAAGTTTATTTTTACCGACAAGAATATCCTGGCTCATATCGGCTTTAAAACATTTATGCCAGATTGTCGGAATAATGAACAGGTTGACCACTCAATTGTAACGGATAGGATAGAAAAGGAAAAGAAGTTGATGCGACAGTTTCTCAACGAGCAATACGCTGATATTATAGCCAATTTTGACAGTAAAATTGGTAAAAAAGAAAAAAATTGTAATCCATAAGGATGCTGGTCTTGATGGATTGTTGGATTAACAAGGCAAGAGCCATGGAGACAATATGTCAAAATTACAACAAATTTACAACACTCCCCCCTGGGATTGGTCCAAAACAGCTGACACTCTATTTCTTGCGGCCCTTCAGGATCCTGACGGGGACGAGACGGATCGTCTATTAGCCGCGGAAATGGCCGGGAATTTCACAGTCATTAATGATGATCTTGCAGATGTTTTGCTGGATATTGTTGAAGATAGTCACGAATCCGAAGAATTACGCTGCAAGGCAGTAATTTCTTTTGGTGCAGCATTGGACTATATCTATTTCAATATGGACGAATTTGCAGAAGTTGACGAATACGATGATTTTGCTGTTACCGAAGTAATGTACCAGCGAATTATAAAGTCTTTGCAGAAGTTGTATTTTGACGGAACTGTGCCCGAATTAGTTCGTCGTCGAACCCTGGAAGCATCAATTCGAAGCCCCCAGGCATACCATTCCGGTGCCGTGCATGCTGCATATCAATCCGGGAAAGAGAATTGGATGATCACCGCAGTTTTCTGCATGGCATATCTCAAAGGATTTCAACAGGAAATCCTCGAAGCATTACAGAGCAAGGTTCCGGGAATCAAATACCAGGCAATTCAAGCCGCTGGAAACTGGGGTATTACTGAGGCATGGCCTGTTATCAGTGATGTACTGAGCGATCAAAAAACGGATACAGATCTGCTTCTGGCGGCTGTTGACGCGACAGTTAACATAAACCACCACGATGCCATGGATACCCTGAATGAACTTCTTGACCGCTCATTTGACAATGACGATATCGTCGATGCTGTTGAGGAGGCATTAGCCATGCTTGATGAATTTTTTTAAAAATGTACTCAAAATGACAAACACGCCCCTCACCCATACACTGCAGGCAGTCCTCCTGCCGGATGGCTCACTTCAACTTGAGAGAATTCCGGGGACATTATATTTAATTCTCTGTCGATGCCTTGTGTGGCCAAAATAAGTATGATGCCCCCAGAATTTCAAACTTGAGCATAAAGCTCCTTCCGGGTAATTTGTTTCATGTTCTGAGCCTAATTTTCACTATAATTCTCAGATGGACACAGTATGTGATTGCTAAACTAAGTTATCACATCACGAACGAATAAATTCAAGCAGTAGAGAATAGTCACGCTGGTCTGCTGCTTGCAACGATGCAATATAGCGTTCCCGACAATCACCAGTCTTAACTAGATTCTTACTGCCCCAGCTAAAACGAGGCTGTTTCAGGAGGTGGACAAGCAACAGGTCAGCCATAAACCGGGCATGACGACCATTACCATTGGCAAAGGGGTGAATGGCCACCAGACGGTGATGAAAGCGTGCTCCAATTTCATCGGGAGAGTAAACATTCTGCTCAATCCAGAACTTCACATCATCTAGAAGAATTTTTAATGTTGGTCCGATTGACCAGCATTCCACACCTATATTTTTTTCACTGTTACGAAACTCCCCGGCCCACTTCCACACATTTTGAAACATTCGTTTATGGAGGAGACGGATAAAATCCACACTGAGGAGATCATCTTTGGTGATATTCGTTTTACGAAAGGCCCAGGTTTCCGCTTCAATAATATTATCCTGCTCCCAGCGATCAAGTTCAGCTCGATTTGTAATATGAGACAGACGTAGTCCTTCCAATTCATCAGGATCAAGGGGGGGTGCGCCTGGTGGATAATCAAAGTTCATTCGGCTTGTCCCACAATTCTTTTGGCATGGTTTGCATTATCTTTTCCACTTCAGTTGCAAATGCTTTTTGCTGGTCAGAATCTGAAAGCTGCTGTGCTTCCAGTAACATTGAATGTGAAACATTGTTCATTCGGCTTCTTGCAAGAGTTTTTGCCTGGCCATGAATAATGGCAGTGAAGTCTTCACGGGGGATTACAGCATAGACAAAGACACAATCCAAAGCCTCTGCTGCCTGGCGCATGGTCTTGATAGTGGCAGAACCACTCTGCTCGCTTTTTTCAAGGCTGGTGATTCTAGGCCCGGAAACACCCAAGCGTCCAGCGAGCTGCTTGCTGGACATTCCCAATGCTTCACGAACGCTACGCAACCACCCTCTGACAGGCTGCTGGACACTGCGTATGGACTCAAGGCGAGCGACTGTTTTTTGGAGCTGTTCTCGAATAAGACGCTTTTGCTGCGACTTCATATTATTCACCATTAAGTTAAATTTACATTACAATAATTAACATATCGGTGAATAGTTGCAACAATAAATTAACTCATTGGTTAATATACGGAAAAGGATGAATGGGAAATTTAAAAACTTATTGAATATACGTAACAAAAACGATACCAAAAAAAAATGTTCACATAGTCGGTAAACAGTCGGTAAATCAATTTTCACCCACCATATCCAATTGTTATTATTTAGTTAACCGTGACCTGACCACCGATTCGACTCCCGCCGCCTTCACCACATTTGATTTCGAAGGGGTTTGAGAAAGTTCACAAACCCCTTTTTTTTTGTCTTTTTTTTCTGCCTTATCTTGGTCCGACCCTGCCACTGCTCTAAATTGCCGGGGCCACTTCTATATTGGTAATGCAGAAGGCATGTGATAACTTACTGAATCAGAACATGATTTACTCATGACATATTGCAGAAAACACATCGTGGGGCTTATTGTGAGCCTTTTTGAGTCAACTGCCTGGTGCCTTGTCTGCTTCCTGTAACAGGAGTTGACCTGACAGGGAATCGTTATCAAAAATAAACCTTGACTCGTACCTCGCTGTCCTGTATTAATCACCGCTTTTCGTATTCATTGATACATGATTTTGTGGTTTGGAGAAGCTGATTTTTAAGGCCTTCAAAAGTAATATTTTGCTGGTTCATAACTCGCAGAAGGCAAGTGTTTCCGGGTTGCTTTGTTGCAAAAGTAGTTTGTTATCTTTCTATTTTACGGGCTGATATAATTCATTCCCACTTGTTCTCTCCCCCTTTCTTACAATTATTCCTTTGAGTGTTCAGCTATGCACACTGTTGGCTATGGCCCGCTGTGGTAGTGAGATCACAACAGTAACAATTATTTAATATGAGAAGATATAAATGGATTGAAGTAAAAGCCGCTTCAGTTAAAGATGATATTCTGTCTGGCTTTACTGTGGCCATCGCCCTTGTACCTGAAGCAGTTGCTTTTGCCTTTATCGCAGGTGTCTCCCCAATTGTTGGTTTGTATGGTGCGTTTATGATGGGAATTGTTACCTCCATCATCGGGGGGCGTCCAGGCATGATCTCTGGTGCCACAGGGGCAACTGCCATTGTTATGGTGTCTCTTGTCAAGATTGGAACGGAGATGGGAGGAGACGGTGCAGGGTTACAGTATCTCTTTGCAACTTTACTTCTTGCCGGATTCATCCAGATAATGGCAGGTGTCTTTCGCTTTGGTAAATTTGTGCGTCTTATTCCTCATCCGGTGATGATGGGATTTGTGAATGGCCTGGCCATTGTGATTTTCACTGCTCAACTCGGTATGTTTAAGGTTGATGGGATGTGGATGCAGGGCTCGGATCTCTATACCATGCTTGGCCTTGTTGCTCTGACCATGACTATTTTGTATGTGTTTCCCAGGGTAACCACCAAGGTTCCAGCGGCACTTGTAGCCATTGTTTCAGTTACCATGCTGGCTATTTGGGCTGGAATCGATACCGAAACGGTCTTATCCTTTGTTCAGGCAAAGGGGGGGAACCGGCATCGAAGCCGGATTACCGGTATTTAATGTTCCGATGATTCCCTTAAATCTTGAAACACTCATGTTCATTGCCCCCTATGCTGCAATTATTGCTGCCATCGGTTTGATAGAATCCCTTATGACCTTAAACCTTATTGATGAGTTGACCAATACCCATGGTAATGCCAATAAGGAGAGTATAGCCCAGGGCACTGCAAATATCGTAAACGGTTTCATGGGCGGAATGGGTGGCTGCGCCATGATTGGGCAGTCCATTATTAATATTAAATCTGGTGGCCGTGGACGTTTATCCGGGATTGTCGCCGCCTTGTCTCTGCTTGCATTTATCCTTTTCGGCTCTACCTATATTGGAATGATTCCGGTTGCAGCCCTTGTGGGGCTCATGTTTATGGTGGTTGTGGGGACTTTTGCCTGGTCGACTTTTAGCGTTTTGGATAAAATTCCCCTTTCCGATGCTCTGGTGATCCTTCTTGTGACCATCACCACCGTGATGTATGACCTTGCTGTTGCCGTGATTGCCGGTGTCATAGTTTCCGCACTTGTCTTTGCATGGGAAAATGCCTTACGAATTCGGGCCAGGAAACGTATCGACGAAAATGGAGTGAAGTATTATGAAATTTTCGGGCCACTCTTTTTCGGCTCGGTGCAGTTATTTAACAGCAAATTTGATGTGGACAATGATCCCGATGAGGTGGTTGTTGATTTTGGCGAATCACGGGTTGCGGACCACTCAGGGATTGAGGCCATCAATAAACTTGCCAGGAAATACAAACTCGCCGGTAAAAAATTCCGCTTGCTGCACCTCAGCTCTGATTGCCGGAAACTCATTGACCGGGCAGACACCCTTGTTCGGGTGGATATCATCGAAGATCCTGAATATACGGTGGTTGTACAGGGTTTTGAAGACTATAGCGTTGAGGTATAGATGCTAAGAAAATGACAGTGGAACAGAAAGTCAACATAGCTCCCCTCAACCGGCACAGAGCTGATATGGAGATTCAGGAAGAAGCTTAATTTTAGGCCAGTCGGTACTGGTGAAGGTTGCCACTGGTCTTTTCAATAAAGGCCCTAGCCCAGTCCACATCCAAGGGGGTTCTCAGTTGAACCGGCCAAGCCCGATCAACTGGCAAGGGACCAATGGCGTCATTTGGCAAGCGGGGAATGATATGGGAATGACCGTGAGGAACTGTCTGAAAGGCCGATACACCTATGGACTGGCAGACAGTGAAATCGGTCACCCCTTCAATATTTGCCTCGAGAATAGCGATGATCCCCTGGATTGAAGGCAAGTAGAGTGAGGCTACCTCCTTGGGGAACTGCCGGGCGTCAGCATAATGGGTTTTGGGTAGAAGAAGGGAGTGTCCTCTGACCAGCGGGTTCACATCAAGGATACCGAGAAAGGCCTCATTTTCAAAAAACTTATATGGTAGAGCGTCTTGCAGGATTTTGCAAAAGATACAGTTGGGATCTGACATGAAAAGCCTCCGCAGTTAACAAATGAAAATAGTCAAGTCTTTCTCGCCAGTTTTTGCTACTTCTTATGTTAGGGTATCCTTGGAACAAAGTCAAAGGGGTCAGAATGGGTCTGCTGTTGACTCTTACGTGTGGTGGCGGCATTGTATCGCTTCCTGTATGCTTGTATGGCACCTTTTTCGGTGTGACTTGTACCCTGCCCCTGACTGCCCTGAAGAGTGTATCAATACACTAACTTTTTGAACTTTTTGTTATTCCTAATAGCCTTGAAGCTTGCATCCTCTTTTGCCCTTACCTTAAGATTTTCATCCAGTTTTATAGCTGTGGTCAAGAAGCTAATAACCTTTTGCTCATCTCCCCTATAAGAGTAGAAGACAGCCAAATTATAATATCCATCTGTGTAAACAGGATCTAATTCTATAGCTGTGTTGAAATTCATTATTGCCTGCTGGTAATTTCCCAAGCCGTTATGGGACCATCCTTTTTGAACATATATGTATTTGTTACCTGGCTCCAGCTCGACCGCCTTGTCAAGATTTTCAATGGCCTTCTGAAACTTCCCCAAGCCATTATTGGCCCAACCAAGCTGGATGTAAGCTATTGCATTATTAGGATCTAATGTTAATGCCGTATTCAGATCTTTGATAGCCTGTTTATAATTCCCCAAACCGTTATGTGCCCAGCCACGATGGGTATAAGGCCATGTGTTATCGGAAACAGCAGCTATGGCTTTGTCCAGGTCTTTTTGGGCCTGTTGAAAATTGCCCAGACCATTATATGCCCAGCCTCTATTACAATACGCCCAATGGTTATTGGGATCTAATGTTAATGCCGTATTAAGATCTTTGATGGCCTGCTGATATTTTTCCAGACCATTATTGGCCCAACCAAGATGAACATAAGCTGATACATTATTTGGATCTAATTCTATAACGTTACTGTAAGCCTGAAACGCCTTGTCGTATTCGCCTGCATTGATCAGCACGGAACCCTTTTCAAACCACTCTGTGACAGAAAACATATCCACAATATTTCGTTCCTTTTCTGAAAAATGGAGACTTTTGACCAAGTCGCCATACTTAATACCATTTGGGTTCTCCTCTTTAAGTATGATAGCTTCAGAGAATTCTTTCAATACCCTGGTGACTTCTATTATCCCGGTATTATTTTGTTTCATATAATGGATTGTATTGTTTTGAGAGTGTCCTGCCACATCATCTTCCACATAGGAAATAAATTGCATACCCTCTTTAATTCCAGCTGTTTGGCCGAGATTTATGACTACTTTGTTTTTGTCACGATTGGCGACTGTACCTTTTAAAGGAAAATTATTGATTATTTTTTTGGCCATTAAAACGACTTTATCCTGAAGACCAGTGAGGTGAGAGGATCTTGCATTTTCTGCAGTTATAATGGAGCCACTGCTTACACTAATTATTCTTGCATTCACTTCAATGACATCATCCAGTTTAATGATCGAGCCTGAGATGATAGCAGATACTCCAAAGAGACGACCAATTTCTGAAGCGGCTTCCTGATTGACAATTCCATATTCAACTAGCTGTTGCTCTTCTAGAATCTGACCGAGGAGCTTCCTTTCGATCACCTCAAAACGCCCCTCTTGAACAAAGGCGGTAATAAGCCATTCTGAGACAATTTTCCCCATGTCCTCTGTTGCAAAATTTTCTCCTTGAAGATCAAAAGGAAGCACAGTTAATTTAATTTTTTGAAAATTTGCAGATGCGTCTCCAGTCAAGACATTAAAACATAGAAGAAACAGCAGAAAAGTTCTCGTAAATGTATTCATTATTAAAACCCTTGAATTTGGTTTCTCCAGACTGTTTCAGCCGTAATGGGACAGATTTGCTATTGGCATTTGTGAGTAGGTTTTCCTATCTTTTAAAGAACGTTTAATCGGATAATCTGAGCTTTCTCTCTAGGAGGCTGTCCGAGAATGCCCTTTCTCCCCAACTCTTCGTTATTTTAAAAAAACAATGCTCGGAATATCAACCATATGCCTGTGCTTGTTTTTTCAAAATGCCTCGATTTGAGAAGAAATGCCTATTCTCGGACAGCCTCCTAGTATCTTGATATTATTGTGACCAGATACAAAACTCAAAAAATCCTAGACAGATGATAAATAATTGCATGCAGGGCAACAATCGGGGTAAGAAAAGAAGAGCTTTTGAAGCAATTTTATCCGCCGTCACCTTCGGCAGCTATCGGATTGGGTCTATAAGGGATTCCTATTGGCAGTTAAAGATGCTTCCTGATTATACGTAACATAAATATTTCTTCATTTATTTAATCACAGTTTAAATATTTTTAACAGAAATTCTGGAAAATCTATCAGAAGGAATCCAGTGGCAAGGTCAATCATTTATGAAAAGCTGCAACCATCATCTCACTCCTGACTCTTTCTGATTTAGCCTAAACTGATATCCGAAACTGTCAGATTAGATATGAAATACTATAAATTAATCACTGCCGATTATTTTCAGTCCAGCAAGGTGAAAAATAAAATCCACAAATATGTGCAGGCGCTTCCTGCAGCTCCAATTGTTGAATTTCCAGAATATTTATATTTTATTGAGCAAAATCAATTAAGCGGCAAAGGTATTGGTTTTGTTGATAGCCATCTTTCTTTGTCAATCCAATTGGTCATTGTTCTTAGGAGGTAAAAATTGATTGATTTTATTCAACAATTCAACCCCGTAATGCAGGCGTTTATTGCCACACTTTTTACCTGGGGTGTAACAGCTGCGGGGGCGGCCCTTGTTTTTTTTACAAAAGCTGTAAACCGGAAACTTATGGATTCAATGCTTGGCTTTGCTGCCGGCGTAATGATTGCTGCGAGTTTCTGGTCTCTTCTCGCGCCAGGAATAGAGATGGCGGAACAGTTGGGGCATACCCCATGGCTGACTGCCGTCATCGGATTTATGGGTGGTGGAATTTTCATGAGACTAACTGACAAATTCCTGCCCCATCTTCATCCAGGCCTAAGTCTCGACAAAAGTGAGGGGGTGAAGACATCATGGCAACGAAGTACCCTCCTGGTCCTTGCCATTACCCTACACAATATACCTGAAGGTCTGGCTGTAGGTGTCGCTTTTGGAGCTGTAGCGGCAAATCTACCTTCTGCCACAATAGGTGGTGCGATTGCTTTGGCTATCGGCATTGGAATTCAAAATTTTCCAGAAGGTACTGTTGTCTCAATGCCATTGAGAAGAGAAGGGATGTCGAAAGGGAAGAGTTTTTTTATGGGGCAAGCATCCGGTATCGTGGAACCAATTGCTGGGATCATCGGAGCACTATTTGTCCTGAAAATGCAAAATATTTTACCATACGCCCTTTGTTTTGCTGCCGGGGCCATGATTTTTGTCGTGGTGGAGGAACTCATCCCGGAATCTCAAAGAATAAATGAAAATATTGATTTAGTAACAATGGCAACAATGACCGGTTTTTCAGTAATGATGATTCTCGATGTGGCTTTGGGGTAAGGAGTTCAGCAGGGCATGTTATGGCGAGAGCCGGGACCTATTTGTTGTTGAGCTAATAGTCAAAAAAGGAAAGTAATTCAAATAGTTAGGTGTCATGGTGGAAAGCAGTTGGCTGCCAATTTGCAGTTTGTAGGAATGAGTATTTACTGTTATACTCTTTTATAGGCCACCTTGAAAAATTGCCTTTTCGCCCAAACTCTGCGTTATAGGAAAAATTTTATCCTCGGAATATCAACTATATGCCTGTGGTAAAATTTTTCGTATGCCTTGATTTTGAACGAAAATTCTCATTTTTCAAGGCACCCTATAGTATTGGCCGTTTTTCAGTAATTATTCACAATTATAAGTTTTCGATGACTGATTTTTCGAGAAAAATTCTTGTACCCATCAAAACCTTGCAGGATATCAAAGGGGTGCAGCTTCCCGCTGGTCTGAATTTTATCCAACTTATTGTTACGGGGCCGCCCGGTTCCGGCAAAACCTACTATATAAACAAAATACATG
>SWBY01001899.1_pt1 | contig 10402 bp, 6 predicted proteins | sample 4693071 | NCBI WGS metagenome assembly SWBY01 (sample SAMN10267273, study PRJNA491770) | bioreactor metagenome | isolation source: DHS bioreactor inoculated with marine methane seep sediment | place: Japan: Omine Ridge, Nankai Trough | collected 2006-05-06 | reverse complement strand
CGACGAGCGACTGAAAAACGGCCGCTATTTCGGAAAGGATTATTTTCAAGAGCTCTTGGAAAGAGTCCGCTCCATCCGGGCCAGTGAGCGACGGATTTACCAGCAGATTACCGACATCTTTGCTGAGTGTAGTATCGATTACGATCCAAAATCGCAGGTCACTAAAGAGTTTTACGCAACTATCCAGAATAAATTTCACTTTGCCATAACGGGGCAGACTGCTGCGGAAATTGTTCATACGAATGCTGATGCGGATGAGGAGTTCATGGGTTTAACCACATGGAAAAACGCGCCTCATGGCCGAATAGTGAAATCAGATGCCAAGGTTGCGAAAAATTATCTCCAAGAAAAGGAGATTAAGCGTCTGGAGCGGACCGTTTCCAGTTTTTTTGATTACATCGAAATTATAATTGAAAAAAGAATCTCCTTTACCATGGAAGAGTTTGGTGGGAGTGTAAACAAATTCTTGAGTTTTAATGAGTATGAAATTTTGTCTGATCAAGGCAGTGTTTCTCATGGGCAGGCCATGGAGAAAGCAGCTTTGGAGTATGACAAATTTAACAAAACTCAAGAATTTGTTTACACTCCCACCAAACTCTTCCATGGTTTTTCTGCTCACAAGAAATCATGACCCGTTATGCCCGGCTGACTGATATCCATCTGGAATTTCTCGGGAGTCAGGAAACTGTTGCTTTTGTGAAGGAACTCGCGGCCCAGAAGTTGGATAGAACTCTTTATTACCGGGGATATTTCTACTGCTTCGCAGATTGAAACACATCTCCAACTTTTTGAAAATTTATATCAGTCTCCTGTTTATTTTGTGCTTGGAAACCACGATTATTACGGTGGTTCTCTTGAAACCGTTCGCAAAATGGCCGAAAAGATTTGTTCCAAATCCAAGTGGCTCCATTGGCTACCTGTGTCAGGTATTGTTCGGCTAAGTAAAGATAGTTGCCTGATTGGTCATGATGGTTGGGCTGATGGCAGGTTTGGTGATTATGCCGGCTCGAAAATTTTGCTCAATGATTATTTGAAAATTCAAAATTTTGTTCAGGCAGGAAGTGTCGGGCGGCTGGCTTTACTGAATAGCCTGGGAGATCAGGTTGCTGCCTATTTCAGAGATATCCTACCAGTTGTATTAGAGCAATACCGGCAGGTAATTGTCTTAACACATACGCCTCCTTTCAAAGAGTCATGCTGGCACGAAGGGGAAATATCGGCCGATGATTGGCTCCCTCATTTTGCATGCAAAGCGGTGGGGGATATTTTGGAAGAATTTATGGCGGGTTTCCCTGATAAACAGATGACAGTTTTCTGTGGTCATACCCATAGCAGTGGCACGTGTCAAATTCGACCAAACTTGAAGGTGAAAACAGGTGGTGCGAAATATGGCTCACCTACGATTCAAGAAGTTGTTGAGTTTGAGTGAAAACTATCATCCCAAGTCGCAAAGAACAGAAGCAATTGTGAGGTGAGGAAAATGATCTCGAATTCATCAATCGGATATGAAGTAATAGAAAAACAGCCGAAGAAGGATAGTTCTATTTTAAAGAAGTCTCTCAGACAATCGACAATTTCATGAATAAGAAAGGACGTTATTCCACTTCTGGCATGATTGAAGACCAGTATGTGGCTGGATCAAATGGAAAAGTACTGAAGAACCTGTTGAATATAACCACCAGCCAGGAGATTGACAGGGTGGAAACGGAGTTGCTTTTTGTACTGACTGATCAGTTAATGGACGAATTTGATCGGGATAAATGCTTTTCTTCCGATGATCTCTTAGAGATACATAGCAGATGGCTTGGGAAATTATATGAGTGGGCTGGAACCTATCGTCAGGTTCTTATGAGTAAGGGGAGTTTTATGTTTGCTGCTCCTGCTCATATTCCCCAGTTGGTGGATGATTTTCAAAAAGAAATACTGGAGAAATACACTCCCTGCATCTTTGATTCAAGGCAGGACGTTATTACTGCTTTGGCAATTGTCCATACTGAACTGATCCTTATCCATCCTTTCCGGGAGGGCAATGGTAGGCTTGCACGACTTTTGGCAACATTGATGGCTCTGCAGGCAGGTTTACCGCCTCTTGACTTCAGTGGGTTTGAAGAGGAACGCCAGGAAGAGTATTTTACTGCAGTGCGATACGGAGTAGACCGGGACTATAAACCAATGGAAAAAGTGTTTTCGGATGTGATTATTCGTTCTCTGCTGGCTTATGAAGAATAGGCTGCTGACCGTTTTTTTTTAAGAACTGTGAAATTACATTGTTAGCAGCGATACCTTCAATGGCCGATGATGAGCAGACTGTAGCAATAAGGCCCGACAGGCGCTTATTCTTGTCACGCAAATAAGGGTTCGTTTTGCTGAGGTATTCTTTTTCCATAGTTTTATTATAGCATATCTGGTCATGTTTCTCATGGATTTTGTTGTCATTCTCACGAATTCAGGGGACAGAATTCAGGGGAGACACCTTACTTAACTCCTCTTTTTACCGTCAAAAGCGGCAAACCAGGGACCACGGGAACGTATTACCTGTTGATGTGGACGTTTTCTGGGGACATCTATGATAAGTAAAGTTCCATTCCTAAATGGAACATGCTGCCGAAGATTGGGAAGAGTTCTCTGGCACGCCTGATCCTTTTCAGGAGCTCTCCACGTTCACAGGGATTGAGCTAAGGAGCCTTTCATGGAGAGTCTTTCTGTAAAAGTTGTTGCCAGTCAAGTTGTTCGAAGCTGTTGTGAAGCATGTGGTCATCGTCATAGTTGAAGATCTGCAGTTGTGAAAAGATCTTTTTGGCAAGGGGAAGTACTCTATCCGGCGGGGTCATCGTATCCCGACTGCCAATGATGAGGCGTGTGGGGGTGACAATTTTCTCCTGTGGGGGCGAAAATTTCGGGAAATTCAGGGCCGGAGCCAGTAAGACAAGGGAGTGGCATCTGCTCGGGTGACGTATGGCAAAACAGGTGGCCATGAGACCACCGAAACTCGATCCCACCAGGGTGAGATTGTTGCAGCCGTGACACAGGGTTTCCAATGTGCTGAGCCGTGTTGCCAGGTCACCCTGAAAATTCGGAATGCGCATCTCTGGGAAATGTCGTGCAAACCACTGTCCCTTGGTTCCTTTGCTGGAAGAATCCAGGCCGTGAAGAAAGAATGTTTTGCGCATGGAGTCAATAATGCCTTGTTTTGAGGTGATTACCAGGCCGGTCTGCATCAGGGGCTATAAAAGCTGTCCATCTCTGTTGAGTGTAGTTACAGCGCCCCCTGGTGGCAAGTCGAAATTTAATATCTGAATGAAACAACAAAGTTTGTTAGGATTTTGTTTGTAGAAATATTTTGTAGAGTATTTCGCTTTCTTCAATCTATCCCTATGTGGATTTTACCCATGATTTCTTCCAAATGATATTCCCATTTTTCTCATTCGAGATCTTAGGGTCCCAGGGTTAATACCTAAAAGTTCGGCAGCCCCCTTTTGTCCCTCTATCCTGCCGTTCACTATTTTTAATACACGGCGTATATGATCAGCAGTTATCTGGTCAAGATTGTATGAGTCAAGGGAGCCTGAAGCAGAATCTGCTGGCACTTTGGGCACCTCTTGAGAGTCTAAGCATCCAAAGGAAAGTGGCCCATTCCTTTGGAGTATTATGGCACGCTCAACGGCATTTTCAAGTTCCCGAACGTTTCCGGGCCAGTGATAGGCCAGGAGTTGATCATAGGCTTCTGGAGCAAGTTTGGGAATTGAAGTTAGTTTTAATTCACGGGATTTTTTTTGAATAAAATGATGAATTAAGCTTGGGATGTCTCCATGCCTTTCTCTTATAGGGGGAATGTCGATCGGAAAAACCTGTAGTCGGAAGTAGAGATCTTCTCTGAACTTTTCTTCTCTGATCATTGTTTTCAAATCTCGATGGGTTGCTGCTATAACCCTGATATCAACTTTTAGAAGCTCGGTTCCACCTATTCTTTCAATTTCCTTTTCCTGAAGCACTCTTAGTAATCGCACCTGCGCCTCAGGGGAAAGCTCTCCAATCTCATCAAGAAAAATTGTCCCTCCATGCGCCCGCTCAAAGCGTCCTCGTTTACGTTCAATGGCACCGGTGAAAGCACCCTTTTCATGACCAAACAGTTCACTATCCATTAGAGAGTCTGGAATGGCACCACAGTTTATTTTGATGAAGGGACCATCTCGTCTCGGCGAGGCATTATGTATAGCGCCGGCAATTATTTCCTTACCTACACCTGTTTCACCCAAAATCAGGACTGGACTGGTAAGAGGTGCCACACTGCGTACTTTTTCCATCACCACCTTTAAACCAAAATCACCTCCAATAATTTCATCACCGCTGATTCGTTGCAGTTCTTCGTGCAGATATCTGTTGTCATCCGCCAGAAGTTCCTTTAATTCATGCAACTCTCTATAGCGGCGATTATTCGACATAGCAATGAAAAATGGTTGTTTTAGCTGTTTCAGCAACCGCAGATGTTCATCGTTGAATTTGTCCCAGCCATCTGCCCAAAGGGCGACAGAGCCAATCCACACTTCCTCCACAATTAATCGAATGACTAATATTGAAGATTTGTCTTTTCCAATGACCTTGAGTATCGGCCCGGCTAAAGGATGCTCTTCAGCCCGGTTTTCGATTATGTCTACCAGGTCAGTTGTGTCGGTTAAAGAAGTCAGCACTTCCCCGGGGTAAACAATTTCAAAGTTGACCAGTCGGCCTCTGGTGCTGTCAGCATGAGCATTGAGCGTTATCGTTCCTTTGTTTGGATCAAAGAAGAGAAGACCAGCTTCCTCGGCCGGAATGTACTTCTGCAGAAATGACAAACTACTCCACAGGGCTTCTTCAATCTTGAGGCTTCCACAAATCCGCATAGTTGCACCCCAGAAAAAGTCTCTGTCATAAAGTTTGAGTTCACTGCGGTGTTTGATAGTGTTGGACAATGAAATCGCAAATGGCTCTCTTAGTAATGAGATCAAACGGGCATGTTCATTGGTGTATTTTTCTTCCCCGGCTGTAATGCACACCAGGTGTCCGATAACCTGTTCATCCGACTGAAGAGGCATAACCATCAGAGAGGTGCAGGGATTTTCGTGAAATTCGAGCATTTCCCGGCTTATCGGGCATTCAAAGGGTGAATGAAAGAGATAAACATCGTGTGATTTCGTTAACTTGTCATGGTCATAGTTTCTGGCTTCTTCTGATAGTGGTGTTAACAAATCTACACTGCTATGCTCTGTTTCGTTGGCCAGTGCTATGGTTCGCATTGCACCATGGCTCGCATCAAAACGTTGTAAAATAACGATGTCCATTGGCATCTGGCTATGAATAAACTGAAAGAAAGAACCCAAGGCTTTTTCAATTTCCAGACTGCCGCAGATCCGCAGCGTTGCTTTGCGAAAAAAGTCATTATCATTCATAACCATTTCAGACTCCCCTAAAAAGATTTTTGATTATGCAGTTTGCTGTCATATTTGTCAGTTTAACACGAAGCTGTGAAATATGGCAGGTGGTTCTGCTGTATTTCACAGAAAACCGGTGAGGGCAACGATTCTTTTAGCAATGATTATGCTTATATTGTTGAGATAACAGCGAAAATCAAAAATCTTCTCACGTGGCATACAAGTTGCTGTACCAAAAGAAAAACTTGAGTGGAGAAAAACGATGAAATGGATGGAATTTATCAAAGTTCAGACAGCACAGCCAAATATTGCCGCAAAATTAATGAACTTCGTTGCTGAGTGCGGCAAATGTCATGGTTTGCTGGAAACCAAAATATTTGATCACGCAACAGTTAATGATTGTTCAATCTGTTTGCGCTGGGATACGGATCGGCCTGAATCTCAGGGCAGCCGTGTTGGCTTATCACTGTGTAACACCTTAAGAAAATATGGATTAGTTGATCACTCAATATGGGTGGAAAGAATTGGAAAAGAGGAGAAAAATTCATGAAGAAGAATCATATACTCACAAGTACAAAAAAACAGCATTTTGTTAAAATGCCGGTTGTTTTGTCGGTTCTGTTTCTTGCCGTACTCTTTGGAGCAATTATTGGGTTATCAAAGACAATTGAAACGGAAAAGGCTCGAATAACTGCTGAGAAAAAACAGGCAATCGCAAAAGAACGACCGGCTGCCAATGTTATTTTACTAAGTATTAATCCAAGGACAATTTATGACCGAATAAATCTGCCCGGTGTCATTGAGCCATGGGAAAAATTAACTCTATTAAGCAAGGTTCACGGCACAGTCACTGAAGTTGCAGTTAAAGAAGGTGACAAGGTGACAAAAGGTCAGATAATTGCCCGGCTTGATCCTGCTGATTTCCAGATTGCACTCGATAGTGCCAGAGCTATTTACGAGTTGGCGGCGGCAAACCAGACGCGTCTGGCCACCTTATTTAAGCAGGGAGTAATTCCCCAGGCCGAGATTGAAAAGCTGGATGCCAAGGTAAAAACCAGTAATGCCGCTTTAAAAAACGCGGAGCTCATGCTTTCCAGATGCACGATTACAGCGCCGATTCCCGGGGTGATTCGGCGTCTTGACGCAACAAAAGGTCTTCTACTGGGTATTGCCGATCCGGTGGCTGAAATTTTACAGATTGATAAGGTGAAGGCTGTGGTCGGTATCCCTGAGTCGGATGTAGATCAGGTGCGTGCCATTAAAGATGTAACGCTGACCATCCAGGCCTTAAACAACAAAGAGGTAACCGGCCGCAGTCATTTTCTTGCCAGTTCACCGGAAAACGGCGCCAGGCTCTATCGGCTTGAACTCACCATTGATAATGAAAACAACCAGATTCTGCCCGGCATGTTTTTCAGGGCCCAAATCGTTAAGAAAACCTTTGAAGACAGCGTTGTTGTACCACTGTACACGGTCATTAAAAGGGATAACCGCCAGTTCGTCTATGTTGAAGAAAAGGGTGTGGCTCAGCTCAAACCGGTGAAACTCGGCATAATCGAGGACTGGCGTGTACAGATTAAAAGCGGACTCTCCCTTGGCAGCCGGGTTGTTGTTGAAGGTCACCGGGACATTGGTGAGGGGCACAAATTAAACATCGTCAGGGTGCTCAGCGACCCCACGGAGGTACTGTTATGATTATTTCCGATACCGCTGTTAAAAAATCCGTCAGTGTGGTGGTGCTTGCCGTCATCATCATTGTATGCGGCATATACAGTTATATGGTGCTGCCCCGCGAAAGCGATCCTGATATTACCATCCCGTATGTATTTGTATCAACAAGCTATCGGGGAGTGTCTCCAACCGATATAGAGACGGCAGTTACCATCGAGATTGAGAAGAAACTCAAGGCAATCGAGGGCGTGAAAAAAATCAAATCGGTCAGTTCTGAAGGGCTCTCTTCAATAAATATTGAATTTGTTGCCGGAACAGACATTGATAAGGCTCTCCAGGATGTCAAGGACAAGGTGGATGAGGCAAAAGGTGATCTGCCTGCTGACCTGGAAGATGATCCGACAGTCTTTGAGGTGAATCTCTCTGAAATGCCCATTGGTGTTTATTCGCTGGCCGGTACCTGTGGTTTATCATGTTTGAAAGAAATCGCCGATGATCTCAAGGATGACATAGAGGCAATATCAGGTGTTCTGGAGGTGGAAGTAACGGGCGGTCTTGAACGTGAGATTCGAGTTGAAGTCATACCTGACAAACTGGCCTATTTCGGTATGTCAATAGGGACTTTTCAAGAGAAATTATTCAGCGAAAACCGCAACACCTCCGGCGGAGCGATCCGCATGGGGAATGGTCGTTTTCAGTTGCGGGTGCCCGGAGAGTTTAAGAGTCCGGATGAAATTTACGGTCTTGTTATGGGAATTCATAACGGCCAGCCGGTGTATCTCAAAGATGTGGCCACGGTAATTGATGGTTTTAAGGAAGAAACCAGCCGTTCGAGGCTTGATGGCCAATCGGCGGTCAGTATTGCTGTCAAGAAACGTACCGGCGAAAATATCATTTTGATCAGCGGGCAGGTTGATGATTTAATTGAGCGGCAAAAAGACTTCTGGCCAGGTGACACAACTGTTGTCAAGGTGCTGGATAAAGCTACCGATATCAAAGGAATGGTGGCGGATCTGGAAAATAATATCCTCACAGGTCTGCTCCTGGTTGTTTTGGTGATTTTCTTTGCCATGGGAATACGCAACGCTATTCTTGTCAGCATGGCAATACCACTCTCCATGCTGCTTTCATTCACGATCCTCTATCTGCTTGGCATTACACTCAATATAGTGGTCCTTTTCGGTCTTACCCTGGCGCTGGGCATGCTGGTTGACAATGCCATTGTCATTATTGAAAATATTTACCGTTACATGGAACAGGGCGCGCCCCGATTTGAGGCGGCCATGCGGGCCACTTCCGAGGTCGCCTATCCCGTGATCGGCTCAACCATAACCACCCTGGCAGTATTTTTACCCATGCTGTTCTGGCCGGGGATAATGGGTGAGTTTATGAAATATCTGCCCCTGACACTGATCGTCACTCTGTCATCAAGCCTGTTTGTGGCCATGGTGATCAATCCGGCTCTGGCCTCAATGTTCATGAAAGTAAAGTCGCAAGAGAAACAGAACAGCTTATCCGTAAAAGAGATTACAGCTGCTGTTGAAAAACCTGTTGAGATCAAAGGGCAACTACTGAAAGGGTATACCAGTATTCTTCGATTTGCTCTTAACAGGCCGATCACAGTCATATTGGCCGCCGTTGCCTTTTTGGTTATGATATTTCAGGGTTGGATGCTGGTTATCGGGCTGGAAAAGCCGGTTGAATTTTTCCCGGACTTTGAGCCCAAGTCAATGTATGTCAATGTGGAACCTCCCGAGGGGGCTGACCTTGAATATATTGATCGGCTGATCAAAAGAGTCGAGCTGGCAATCACCGGAACCATCCCGGCAGGAAATGAGAGTTCAGCAACCACAGAGGAAATGTATGGCAGCGCCTATACGCTGAAACAGCATCAAAAAGCGGATGGTTCAAGCTTCATGGGGCCAAGCGATCTTGGCAACATCAAGAATATTTATACCAAAGCGGTAACCACTTCCGGCGGTGTTGCCATGTTCAGCCAGAATGCTCCTAACAATATCGGGGTTCGCTTCATTGACCTTGAGGAGCGGAACCGTTCTTCTTTTGAGACAATGAATGAAATCCGGGAGCGGGTGGCAGGTATTCCGGGTGCCACGATTACCATTGCCGCCGCTGAAGAAGGGCCGGCAACCGGTTCGCCGATCAATATAGAGATATCAGGTGATAGACTGGCAGTGCTTGGCAAAATATCAAAACAGATTAGAGAAATAATCGTTAAAATCCCACATGTTAAGGATGTACGGGATAACTATAATGAGGGAACCCCTTCGATCCAGGTGGTTATCGATCTCCTTCCGGTAGCTCTTTTCGGTCTCTCCACTGATATGATCGGTTTTGCCCTGAAAACCGCTTATAACGGTCTGGGTGTTTCCACCTTCCGCGAAGGCAATAAGGATTACGATATAACGGTACAGTTGCCCGAAAAAGACAGGCGTTTAACCGATGTTCTAAGAGAGCTGATGATCCCTGTGCCCTCCGGTGAAATGGTGCCGCTCTCAACACTTGCAAACATTGAATACACCGGTACCATTGGAGATATTGTAAGGATTGACAATCAGCGGGTAGTCACTGTCCAGGCCAGTGTGGATGAGACACGGATACCAGGCCCGGTGGCCCGGGCCCAGGCCGAGGAAATATTGAAAGATGTCGTTCTGCCGCCAGGCTATGCTGTGAAATTCACCGGTGAAATGGAGATGCAGCAGGAATCGGAAGATTTTCTCGGCAAGGCGTTTGTTATTGCTCTCTTTCTTATCTTTTTCATCTTGGTCAGCCAGTTTAATTCCATCGTCATGCCCGTTATTATCATGATGTCGGTCATCCTTTCCCTGGGCGGTGCGTTTTTGGGCCTGGCTGTATTCAAACAGCCTTTCGGCATCATCATGACCGGTGTCGGAGTTATCTCCCTGGCCGGTGTAGTGGTTAATAACGGTATCGTATTGATCGATTACATCAATAAACTGAGGGAACGCGGCATGGATGTACGAAATGCTGTGGTTTCCGCCGGAGCTACCCGTCTGCGCCCGGTCATCTTAACTGCCATAACAACCATTCTCGGCCTGCTCCCTATGATTACGGGCGTATCCTTTGACTTTCATAACCTGGCCATTTCATGGGTGAGCGAATCGAGTCAAATGTGGCGATCAATGGCGATTGTCGTGGTATTCGGACTTATGGTGGCAACTTTCCTAACGTTACTGGTTGTGCCGACCTTGTATTCATTTTTTGAAGACCTGGCAGAAATGAAGAGAAGTGTAATAGCAAGGCTGCGTCATCTAAATTCTTCTTCTCAAAAAAATAACTATGGG
>SWBY01004785.1_pt1 | contig 10403 bp, 12 predicted proteins | sample 4693071 | NCBI WGS metagenome assembly SWBY01 (sample SAMN10267273, study PRJNA491770) | bioreactor metagenome | isolation source: DHS bioreactor inoculated with marine methane seep sediment | place: Japan: Omine Ridge, Nankai Trough | collected 2006-05-06 | reverse complement strand
CCATCCCGGCCAGCAATCTTCTCCAGAGACTCGCCTTCCAGCAACGGGTAGATCACCCCATGACGACGGATCTGATGACAATAGAACACCCGCTCCACCTCCACACTGGGAATACCCATGGCGATAAGACGCCTGGCATTGCGCCTGAAGCGCAAGGAATATGGATATACTGCCGAAAGCGAAAACCAGCGTTTTATCCGGATCAGCTTGACGATACGGCCATCTGGTGTCAGCAACACCTTTACCCCATAGCGGTCACGCATTAGCTCAGTTGCACCTTGGGTCAACTGGGCATACTCATTCCCGGACATCAGCCACATAACTAAGCCTGTCTCTTCTCTGTCAGCACGATCTTGCTGGGCATACGCCGCCCCAGGTGCCGGGCAACCTCGCGGTAGAGCCTGCTTGCGTCACCTGGCCTGCGTGAATCCCCCAGATAGTGCCAGACAAAACGCATGCGGTCATACCTGCTGAGCAGGCTTATGGCGATGCGCGCCAGTCCGGACAGATCCACCACGGCCCCTCGATGTCGCCGCAGACGCATACGGGAGGCACGGGGAGCATCAATCCACACTGGGGTAACACCATTATCATCCTGCTGCAGTAGGATATTGCGCCACTTCAGATCATGGTGAAAAAAATTCGCCGCATGCGCCTTGCGTACCTGCTCTACCAGTTTCCCGGCAATCTCCCGATACATCCGTTTACGTTCATCCTGCGGCAGGTGATACCAGACTTCAGGCCCATACCTGCTTAGATCCTGACTATGCGGCACCTCGCGGGTCACGATAAAGGATGCCACCAGAGTTCCGAACAGCCGATGTTCCCCAAACGCCACCACCTCCAGGGTGGGTATGCCCAGCTGCTGCAGGGTGGCATAGGCCCAGGCCTCAACCGCAGCCTTGCCCGGACGGAGCATAAACTCAAACCAGCGCTTGGGCGGATATATATAGCGTTTGAAGTAAACAACCTCGCCATCGTTAAGTTCAATGCGAAAACAGCTGGAATGAGGAGAACCGGAAACACGCTGACCAACTGCCAGTTCACTCCATGGCAGATCGTCACTTATACCGATCTTCGCCAGGCTATGCTGCCAGGCTGGATCAACCAAGAGGGTCTGTCCATGGATTGATTGTACGGATCGGGTTATGGGGATCATTGCAAAATCTTATTTATTATCGGACTGCTGTTGATGACGTAAGTATGTCAGGCAAAAAAACACTCTGCTGTTTAAACCGGGACTTGGGTGGGCCTGGTGCTGTCCAATCCATCTGCCAGACCTTTAATTCTATTCTCAGGGACAAACTCCTCGATTGACAGCAGCAACCCATGTTCACCATAACGATCACATGCTGATTCCATTTTTTCAATCATGGCCTCCAGCCTCTCCCACTCAACAATACGATGCCTGGCCAGAAGAATCTTTTCATGATCAGTCGACTCCAATTGTTCGCTATCATGAAATAGTTCTTCGTACAGTTTCTCACCAGGACGCAGGCCAGTATAGCTTATCTCAATATCACGGCCAGGCTCTTTTGATGTGGTTAGACTATCCCGGACACACAACCTCAAGTAATCTTGAGTACTAATCAGAGAGTGTGTACCGATGAGTAATGATAAGAAACCGAACCACTATACAGTAGAGTTTAAAGAGTCAGCAGTTAAGCTGGCAATAGAGAGTGATCAATCTGTTTCCAAGACAGCAGAGGAACTTGGCGTTAATAAGAATACTCTGCATACCTAGATCAGCAAATACCACCTCCCGCAGAAGGCGAGCCAGGTTGAGGAAGAACATCTCTATGATGAATTGAAGAGATTGCGCAAGGAAAAACAAACGCTTGATGGAGGAACGCGATATTCTAAAAAAGGCGGCAGCGTACTTCGCGAAGGAAAGCTCGTGAAGTACGCTTTTATCGAACGCAACCAAGAGACATTCACCGTAACCAGGATGTGCAACATGACGGATGTCTCTCAAAGCGCCTACTATGATTGGCTGAAACGGCCTGGGAGCAGCCGTAGCCTCGAAGACAGGCGGTTGCGAAAAAGATCCACAAGAAGAGCCGGGAGACCTATGGTGCAAGGCGTTCCGCCAGGAGCTAGTGGAATGTTAAAAACACAGATACTTGATGCGTTGAGAAATCAGGTGTTCACGTTCGTCCAGAATCAGTGTTCAGCTTCGCCAGAATATGCAGCAACTCCAATCTCCGTATCAACAAGGTCTCCTAGTTTAGCTACACCAGCTTCCAGGCGATATGCAATAAACACTAGTGGACACCATGCAATGAGGAACAGAAAAATATCGAACTCAGGTAATAGCATGGTCAAACCAGCCATAGGCAGCAACCAGAAAACATTGATGATAATAACCATCACACAGACGGTATTATGAGAATGGCCACCTAGCATAGAATGCAACCGTCTTATCACGTTGCTGGTAGATAATGCATCATTGCTATCTAACAACAATGTGGCATGCTGATAAGCGTGCGATCTATGAGCTTGGTACCAACGCTCACCACTGAGCATGCGGCGTAGAAGTGTAAAAGTCGCATCTACCCAAAAAACACCACCCAGGACCAACCAAAACCAAAATGAAAAAAACCCTTCCACTACACTCATCAGGGCAATCATTCCAAGAACAAAGCCAAGAAAAGTGCTGCCTACATCACCCATAAATATCCTGGCCGGGGGCCAGTTAAATACCAGAAATCCCAATACCGAAGTAGCCAGGATAACTAACAATAGCTCTATAGTGGCAGTATCTGAGGAAGGGGCAGAAACAGAAATCCAGTCTCCGAACCAGAGAACCATGATAGCGCCAATGGCAATAAAGATGGCCTCTGAAGCGGCAAGTCCATCAATACCATCCATAAAATTGAATAGATTTAGCCACCACATCAACATGATGACTGACAAACCAAAACCGACCAGCCCCATATCAATGACTTGATTTCCAGTCTGGATAACAAAGAACCCGCCTAGCAGCCACACCCCGATGCTCACGCAGAGAAACTGGACCAGCAGCCGCCAACGGACGGCAATATGGATAATGTCATCCCATAACCCAACAACAGCAATCAAACCACCGCAGCCAACCAATACTAACCATTGGCTTTCTGGTAGATATCCTTGGTACAGCAGAATGGAAAGTGTCAAAAAGAATGGCAAAACAAAACCGAGACCACCGCCATGAGGCATAGTTCTGGTATGCAAGTTTCTATGGCTGGGAACGCATACCAATCCTACTCTTGGTGCGATTTGCAGGACAAAATAGGTTACAAGTATTGAAACAACAAGGATAATCAGGATTAAAATTGACAGCATTCAGGCAAATCCCTTGCTTCAAGGTTAAAGGTACGCGGAGAAACTCCTAAGGCCACATCGGCTTCATTGTGATCAAATACCATATCACGATCCATTCTATCAACCATACCAATCGACCAGTGTCGAAAACGCGGCAACATTCGCAAAATACGCACACCAAACTTTAACAACCAACTTGGCAGACTAACAAAGCGGGGCTTTTTATCTAAAGCTAGAAAAACCCTACTAACCATCTCTTTATACGACAATATCTCTCCACCGCTAAGATTATAGGCCTGATTCATAGCGGATTGCGAGATTATTGCTGCGTGACAAGCCTTTGCCACATCCACGGCATGAACCGGCTGACGTAGTCCGTTCGCACTCCCAAGCAACGGGAAGAAACTCCAGCGGCGGATAAATCTTACCATCTCAGATATATTCTTATCCCTACCTAAACCATAGATCAAGGTAGGCCGAATAACGACCCATTCGATACCCCTGTCTTCCGCCCAGGCCCGAAACTGTGCTTCACCATCACTCAACTTATTAGCAACATCCTGCTCGGCAGGATCTGAGGAATCACCTTTGGTAAAGAGACTGGTAGAAGACAGTGCTACTACACGCTTAGCCCCCTGCGCCTCCAACAGCGCAAAATGTTCATGAAGCGTCCAAATCGGTGCAAGACAAATCCAAAAAGGCAAAGGGGGTTCAGATATTGACTCTAAAAGCGGCAAAAGTTTCCACTCAATCCCGTCGCTCTTGCGATTAATCTCACGTCGCGAGCACGCCAACACCCTCCAATCAGATTGTGCCAATACGGTCAACAGACACTCCCCCACCAAGCTAGTTGCGCCTATGACACCGACATTGTTTGGCAACAACACTTCTGTATCACTACCCACGATTGATCCCTAACAATCGGCCAACATGTCTTGCCATATGATAAGTAGCTACCAATCCAAACCTAAACCAAACTCCAAGGGTTACTAACCACATCAGCACGCCTGGGTACTGTTGCCGGAAAAACTTATGGTAAAACCGAATCATCCCTTTGTGCTTGTGCCACTCCACAAAGATCGGGCGGGAACTACTACACACCCCAAGGTGGTGAACAATGACTGCATCAGGGACAAAAAGTATCTCCCAGCCTTTTTGGCGAAAGCGCATGCATAGGTCCAGATCCTCGCAATGAAGAAAATAACCTTCATCCCAAAGACCAACATCTTCCATGGCTTGGCGCTTGATCAGCATACAGGCACCAGAGATGGCTTCAACCTCAATTGGATATTCTGGCAATTGCTGCTTATGTAAATGAAAATCATAGAATAGCTTCGGCCACCGGGCTTCAAAACGGATCAGGCCAAAGGCACGCACAAAAGAACGCCAGGGTGTTGGAATTGCCCGTCTCCCACCACCTTGCTCCATTCCATCGGGATCAACCAACAAACCACCAACCATCCCTGCTTCAGGGTGATCATCTATTGCCTGGAGCAAACGCCGTACAGAATCCGGCTCCAGCACACAATCCGGGTTGAGAAACAGCAGGTAACTGCCTGTAGATGTATCTGCACCAATATTGCAGGCCGCCGCAAAGCCAAGATTCTGCTGATTACGAATAATCCGCAGCTTAGGTTCACCGGAAAATACCGCTTCAAGTTGCGACAAGCTTGTATCAGTTGAGGCGTTATCGACCACAATCAATTCGTCCGCCTGGCTTAACGCGGACGATACACAAGCCTTAAGGAAATCGCCAGCATTGTAATTAACGATAATCAGAGATACTAAATTTGGCATGGGAAAACCAGAAAAATGGGCAACCTCAAGTCCTTAACGATGAACGTATTCTACGCCAAGTACGGTAGGCAAAACGATAGGCAAGCCGAGAAAAGCTAAGCTGCGCTTCGGCCCAAGCAGCCCACTCATCGTAACGAGGTCTGAAATCGCTCGTCAGAGAAGGAACAGGCAACAGCAACGTAGCGGGATGCCGCAGATAAGCCTTCAGTATCTCTGGGCGATGGAAAGTCTCGTAGCGCATGCGCGCCAGCCGACTTTCCAATTCAAGCCTCTCGGGTTCCAAAGCGGCCAGATGGGACAAGAGATCCTCTGGATCGGACCAGCAGAATGCCTCAGGATATGCCAACTCCAAGCCACTCAGAACGCGGGAATACATATGCTGGTGCATGATCACAGGCACTCCGGCACCCATAGCTTCAATAAGCGTCAACCCAGCCCCATAAGGGAAGGAGGCAAGGTAAACATCCACCTTATGTTCCTGTAGAGATTTCCAGACGCTCGGGGTCCATTCCAAGTAGACCAACTGATCTTCGGGAACCCGATGTTCGCGCATCTGAGCTCGCATGCGACGCATCGCCCAAGGCGTCAGCTTGCCAATGTGGATATGCCGCCCGCCCGTCACCTTCAGCATCTGCGGGATCAGGTCCAGATAGCTAACGTAATAAGGGATTTCGATCTTGTTGGAACGAGCCGCGGTGGCCGTGGTTAAGCCCCCGCCAGACGCAAAAGCAGTTTCTATCGGCAGAAAGCCCCTGTCTTCAAACGTCAGTGGAAGGTAGTGATTGTCTATACCTAGGTCGTCACGGCAATAGTGATAACCCATGGGGTGAAAGTCGATATGGGCGAGGTGTTCCAAATGAACGCCGAGACAAAGATGATGATCGCCATGATGGCAGAAGCTACCTTGCAGCCCTAGTTCAGGCACGAGCGCTGCGACTGCGACACTGTCTTGGTGGTGATTAAAAAGGTAGACATGCTCCGGCCGGCTACCGAGTAACATGCTTTGCAACCATGTCAGGCGCGCCTGAAGGTCCTTACGTGGCGAAAAAATGACGCGTACATTCTCATGGCCCGCAAAAGTCTGGGTGAGATAGTCTGTATCTGAAGGGCCGCTTACCCCGGTCACTAGGATCAAGTGGTCCCTATCGGGCTGCGCCCGGATGAAATCGAGAACCAAGAGCGAGTGGCCGCCAGACTTCTGCAACCGTGTCAGCACGTAGGCAACTCGAGAACGTTCCGCACGATCTGGCCACGGATCACCTTGCTGCGTGCCCAAGCGGAGCAGATTTTGGCGCCCGATGTTTTGGCACAATTGATCAAGGTCCAAGGAGGCGAAAACATGGGCTGTGCACAATGGCTCAGTGATTATCTGCTCGACAAGGTCTAGGACAATACGCAGTGCTTCATTGATCCTGCCACGTCTCAGAGCATTGTCCGCTGTGCTCACCAGTGCTCGGACAGAGCGGGAAAAGGAACTACTCATGTGCGGCCCTCTTACTATCCTCCGAATAGGAATGGAGATCCTCTGCGGAATCGACCTCGCCCCATTCATCCATGTAGGGCACCCCCATCACCGGGACTCGCCCAGCATCAATCACTTTCTGCAGGGTGCCCGTCATGTGCATTTGGTCTCGATCCTTGGTCGACATCAAATTGCGAATCCGCTCGACCTCGCGCCATGCCACGGGCGTGAAACGAAGCAGGCCCATGTGCTGGCCTTGAACATCTTCGATCGAACTCGGCTTGTTGCCAATTTCTAGGACACGACTGCCGGAATCCAATCGAAAGGTTTCAGCATCCAGCAGCGGGCTACCAAAACGCCGTGCCCACAAAGATTGCCAGTTGACATCATAGGTAATGGCAAGCTGTGCCGTTGAGTCGATGAGCGAGCGAACAGCGGTAGGTGAATAAAAAATGTCGGAGTAAGTAACAATGCACGGATTGAATTCCAACCATTCGCGGGCGCACTCCAGCGAGGACACCATGTTCGTCTCCGCCCAGCGAGCATTATGGAACTCCACTAAACCCCGCGTGGCAAGAGCTTCACGCCTGTAACCTGTCACCACAGCGATCTCATCCGCCCCACCAGCCCGTAGGGCATCAAGCTGCCAGTTGATGAGGGCGCGGCCTCGCAACTCGACCAAGCATTTGGGCCGATCATCTGTCATATGCCTCATGCGACTTCCTTGACCCGCTGCCAAAATAATGGCCTTCATTGAAAAACTATCCTGAGTGCTCTTTCATCAAACGGGTTAGGGGGTGTCTCTCTCTGGATGCCACATCCAGCCCTCCCAAGGCAAAAAACGGTACCGTATAGTGCGGTGGTCCCATACGTCAAGACAGAAATCAGTCTAGTTTTAAGCTGGTCAGTCCGTCCTTCACGCAGCTGCATGACGCTGCCTCATTCTTGCTAAACTTGTCTACGATCCTTGCACCGCCGTTGCTTCCTGTCGCATACACATCTGCTGGTGTTCGGTTGCCTAATGACTGGTGCGGTCTCTATGTTCCCGTCATCGGCTCGGGCCAGTACTTCATAATCCAACGGGCATTCGGCTAAGCCGAGCTTGTGGAAACCATTGACAACATCGTCACGCAGGCCATTTAGCGCATGGCGTGTGGCCACATGGCCTTCAAACCGTCCAGCGCGATGCGCCATCACCTGCATGTCCTTGCAGATGCCGAGGATACTATATTCCTCAGCCGAATCGGGCAACCAGGGCAGGTCACACCATGAAAATAACACACACTGCAGAGACTAGGAAGCCAGCTTATGATGCTTTAATTAGCGTAGAACCCTGCTTTAAAGCGATGGCTATATCTTCTGGAGAATTCCACATCATCACATCTATTATTGAAAGACTGGGTTCGTAAATATAAGGCGTGGTGACATATCGGAATTCTTCAAATTCGGCAAAGAATAGTGACACCCCGCGCTGCTGAAACACCGATGTATCAAAAAGCGCCTTCCCTCCTGCAGGATTCACATATTCGGTTGCACCGAGCACTTCACAAATATATGGCGCCCAATCTCCCGGCCCAAGATCTGATGGATAGTGAAGCGCAAGCTCCGAGGCTATTTGATAAGAAAAAGGAATCTGCAAATACTCGCAAACCGAATTTAACGCGCTGACATTAAGACTCACCAACGAATCATCTGAACAAGAATCAAAAGCCCGCTGAATGATTTTATTTACTGCATAAAAATACGGCGCATTTTTTTTGTAGTGGGTTAGTTTCCCAATAATAGATTTCTTCGCTTCTGCCAAATCCAATACCTTGGCTTCTGACGTCCTGATAGAAATGGAGGAATTCGCAAGCGGCACCGTCACATACTGCCAGCCAGTCTTGGGATGCAATATGCGGTTTCGATTCATCCAAGTCTTAGGTGTATATTGGGTAACGTCAAATACTATCCATTTATCAACCGAAGCAATTAACGAGAAATGCCCCATATATGGAAAAAAATAGGGCTGCATAATGCCCAGTCTCAATTGCTACGCTCCGCAAAAAAAGACCTTAACCGTCGCGAATTACTTTGCGCCCTATCAATGATTTCGCAAATCATCTCCACGGCATTGCTATCCACCATTGCGCCAACTGGCAACTGCATACATGATGCACAAAGATGGTCGGTGACCGGCAACCTACCCTCATAACTTGGCAAGTTATCGCAGTAGCCGATACTACGGTGCGTCCCCGGATAAAAATAACGCCTGGCGTTCACATTTTCTGCTTTGAGCACCGCAATCAACGAATCCCGCGACAAACCAAAAACATCTTCATAAACGTCGCAAATAATATATTGATAATTTGAAAACGTCACGCCCGATGGCTTGACCAGCCTGATTCCTGGGATATGCTCCAGCCTCCCTTCATATATGCGGAACAGTAATTCATTTTTCTGCTGATTCTGCGGAAAGTCTTCGAGACTCATTAATGCAATTGCAGCCTGTGCTTCCGACATGCGTCCATTCGAAGTCTTGACTACCGGAACCGGCTTGCCAGCTCCGTAACTGCTTCGAATATTCCTTAATCGTGCGGCAAGCATATCGTCATTTGTACACAGGCAACCTCCTTCGGTTGCGCTTAGCACCTTAGTCGCATGAAAGGAAAAAACCTCGATGCTGCCAAAATTCGCAATCCTGGTGCTACCAACAACACAACCAAAGGCATGAGCAGAGTCGAAATACAGCTTTAATCCACGAGAATGAGCGAACTTTTCCAGGGCAACCGGATTACAGGCATCTCCCCACAAATTTATCCCCATAATTCCGCTAACTTGTTCATCAATCAGCGCGTCCAGTTTATCGATGGTAATCTGGTGGGTCGCCGGGTCAACATCACAAAAAACCGGTTCGATTCCGGTCCAGCTCAGCGATTGCGCGGAAGCAATAAAAGTGAAGGATGGCATTATCACTTTCCCTGAAAGCTCCAGCGCTTCTGACGCCATCATTAATCCTATGGTCGCATTCGTGACGCAAATCGCATGCTTGACGCCAAGATAATCTTGCAACCGCTCTTCCAGTTGCTGAGTCAACGGCCCCTGATTCGTGTAGTAACGCCGCTCAATAATTCCGCGCATCGCCGCTTCGTAACGATCCCATGAAGGAAAGTAGAGCTGCCCTACCGGCAATAGCTTTGCAAAAGTGGGTACGCCGCCAAGCAAAGCGAAATCACGGTTCTTCATGATATTTTTGCCGCTCTTTCTGCCAGGTAATGTGCAATTTCAGCGCCATTGACATAAATGAATTTCAAGAGCTGGATGATCTTGCAGATATCGTCACAGGTCACAAAATCACCGCATGGCATGAGCATGAAGCGCCGGGCGAGGTAATCCGTTATCTCAAGGGATGCCGGAATATATGGATAACTCATTTTTTTCTGGTGCAGCGGAGGAGAATAGTACGCGCGAACAAGAATATTTTCAGCATTGAGAATTGCTACGGTTTCATCTCTTGTCAACGGCCAATCATCAAGCAGTTCAACCACGATATTCTTGTAACTTGTCTTATGGGTTTCATCAAATTCAAGCAGCCGAATACCGGACACATCCTCAAGCCCGGTCTGATAAGCCCTGTAACGCTGCAGGTTATCAGTAACCAGCTGCTCAAGCTCATCCAGGTTGGCCAATGCCATTGCAGCATGCATCTCATTGAGCTTCGCATTGAGTCCGCCGGGAATGACGCAATTGTCCTGTCCCTCAAAACCATAGCTGCGCAACAGCGCCAATCGGTGCGCCAATTCCGGGTTATTGGTAGTTACATAGCCGCCCTCGAAACCATTCAATAGCTTGCTTGCATGCA
>SWBY01004573.1_pt1 | contig 10430 bp, 7 predicted proteins | sample 4693071 | NCBI WGS metagenome assembly SWBY01 (sample SAMN10267273, study PRJNA491770) | bioreactor metagenome | isolation source: DHS bioreactor inoculated with marine methane seep sediment | place: Japan: Omine Ridge, Nankai Trough | collected 2006-05-06 | reverse complement strand
CAAGAAATTCAGGATACTTTTACTGATAACCTGCCCAGGGACACCGTTCTTTTTAATGAATATCATGCCTTGATTGTTGCAGTGGCCAAGAAATATTGCAAAAAAAAATCTCCAAATTGTGCGGAGTGTCCTTTGCAGGAATTGTAAAGAAGCACTGATGTGCTTTTTATATGGGCTCAGGCTTTTGTTTGCAGAAGGCTCCCCAGCATCTCATCGACGACTTGAATTGTTTTCAGGTTTGCTTGATAATAGCGGCTATTGAGATTCATATCAGGAAGTTCTTCACCGAGATCTACATTTGACTGTTCAGTCAATTTCATGCCATTATTCGTTTGTTCATAGCTCATTGGGCCTGGTTCGTCAGGGCGTTGGACGTTTGCTGAAACACCGAATGGTTGTTGTTCGGAAAGAGTAACGCGGGTTCTTTTGAATCCTTGAGTGTTGCTGTTGGCAATGTTGTTGGCATTTGAGTGCAACTTGGTGCCAAATGCTGACAGGCCGGATATTGCAGAGTGTAATGCGGGAATCATGATATTGCCCCAAAGTTGAGGAATGGACGGCTTGTACTGGAGTACTAGAGTGCGAGATGCAATAAACAATCCAATAAATCGATGAGGCTATGTATTGTATTAAAATTGATATAAGTAAGGTGGTTGTTAATTTATTGAACTGTTCAGCTTAGGAAAGTATAAGAGATGAACTTTCAATTTATGAAAAAAAAGAAACGGGAGTTACCTTTTTGTTACTCTTTGTCGCTTTGAACTGAGTGATGGCGGAGGAAGTGTCTGCATATACCACGGATGATATTTGATTCTTTGGAGTTCAGCCGTACTCTGCCCAAAAATTGTCTGATGTTTTTCATATAATAGGTATGCGTTTTTTCCTGGAGAAAGTCCACGGTCATCAATGTTTTTTCAAGATGTTCGTACATTCCTTCCAATTCATAGCTTGAGGCATATTTGGGTGCAGGCTGGACAGTTTTTTGTTCGTGAACCAGGCAGTGATAGAGCTCGTAGCAATGAATAGCAACTGCCTGGGCGAGGTTGAGTGAGGAAAAATCGGCAGTGGGAATGGCTGAAGCATATTGACAGAACCGAAGGTCGTCATTTGTAAGCCCTCGGTCTTCCGGGCCAAAAAGAAAGGCAAGCTCATTGTTTGGCATAAGTGGAAGAAGCTCTTCTACAATCGCCCGGGGTGTTTTTGCATTGATGCGTTGTCTTCCCCGTCTGGCAGTGGTTCCTACCACCTGACTAAATGGGGCCAGGGCGTCTTCCAGATTGTGATGGAACTCCATCTCGTCAATGAGATGGACTGCATTGTGAGTGGCCATTTTGGCCATTCTCTCCTGGTCCGGATATTCATTTCTTACCACTATGAGGCGTGTGAGTCCCATATTCCATGCAGCCCTTGCGGCAGCCCCAATATTTTCAGGATATTTTGGGGCCAGTAGTACAATGGCAATATTGTCAAGCAAGGGGGAGGTGCAGGTCATAGGGTGCTTAGGGTCTGTAAGTCACAGGTGGTGCGAAGATACACCTCCTGTGAATATTGATGGCGTCGTAAAAACTCTTCATCTGCTTCGTTGCTGTAGATTTTCTATCATTACGACGTACTCTAGTACGCCGAAATGATAGAAAATTTACGCGCCTCGCATATAAAATTTTTTACTTAGCCTTCGAAAAACATACGTTTTTACGAGCTTGTGAATATTGACTCTATGAGCTTTTAGCCGATTTTGACAGGTTGTTATCAATAGAGATACGACTTATTTTTTCATACTCCTCCACCTGCTTACCTGGGCTGATAGGCATAAAACGCTTAAGAAGGGGTACAAAGCCTTTTTCTGATTTTTCGAAGGTGCTTTCTGCCTCTTTAAGGGTAATCTGCCAGGCCGGGGCAAAGCCCGGTGCTTTTTCAAACATGATATCAAGGGCTGTCTGATAGATGTAGTATTGACGGATCTCTTTGCGACCGGCTTTCTGGTTGAGTGATTGTACCGTGATGCGCAGATTGTCCCGTTCCTGTCTCAATTGTTCCAGGGCACCTTTTCGCCGTTCATTCTCACTGGAATCAATTTCGAGTTTCGTGTGGAGGTGGGCTCGTAGCCGACTGATCTCCTGGGCAAGTTCACGGCGGCGAAGAAAACCACGAACATAAATAATAATAGAAAAAAATATACCAAGGATTAAACCTTTGGCAAAGGGGTTGGTGATAACGCTAATAAACCAGTTTGTTTCTTCCATGTTAAAAAGTCCTCCAGAACTACTATGAACGAATCAGCAGACTCATCAATGATATTATTTCAATTTTTCCAAATAATTCTCTTATGCGAATTTTAAAACTAAGTCAAGTATCCAATAATGATCAGGGCGATTGATTTTGCCCTTGATTGCTGATTTTAAAATTAATTCGATTTTTTTTCTGATCTACATCCAGGAGAGTTACAGTAACGAGATCACCGAGCTGGTAGGTCTTGGCAGTACGTTCGCCCTCCAGGCGATGTTGTTTCGGATTGTAGTGATAGTAATCGTCATTCATCTGTGAAAGAGCAACCGAGCCACTGATAAAAATATCCAGCAACTCGACAAAGAAGGCGAATTCGTTTACCCCGGAGATAACCGCCTTAAAGCTTTCACCCACCTTGTTTTCCATGTAGCGTCGTTTGAGCCTGTCAGCCATATCCCTCTCGGCACTGATTGCCTCACGTTCTTTGCCGGAGAGAAAGACACCTTGGTTTTTAAGTTTTTCTGCTTGAGGTCTTTTTGTTTTTTTCGTAATCAACTGAAAGAGTGCTCGATGAACCAGGAGATCCGGGTAGCGTCGAATGGGAGAGGTGAAATGGGTATAGTCAGTTGCCGCAAGACCAAAATGACCGGCATTGTCTACGTCATAACGTGCCTGCTGCATGGTTCGCAGAAGAAGATTATTTACCACATACTCTTTTGGGCTGTCTGCAACCATTTCCAAAACCTGGCCAAACCAGTCGGGATCCTGTCTGTAGGGTGGCAGGTGAAGACCAATGCTTTTTGTAAACGAGGCGAACTCCCGGACTTTTTCCTGATCCGGCCTTTCATGAACCCTATAGAGACTTTTCCATTTTTGTTCAGTAAAGGTCTCTGCAACGGCCTCGTTGGCAGCCAGCATGAATTCTTCTATCATTTGATGGGCGAAATTGCGTTCCGTACGGGAAATAGATTCAATTTTTCCTTCCTCATCCAGCCGGATATCAGGCTCGGGCAGGGTGAAACCAATGGAGCCCCGCTGCCTTCTTTTTTTGGCAAGTCCTCTTGCCAGTTCAGCAGCCCATTTTAATGGTGTGAGAAATTTTTTATGATTCCGTCTGATTGCAGGATCTTGATCAATAACGATCTGTCTAACCGTTGTATAGGTGAAACGCTGGTGACTTTTTATGATTGATTTGCAAAAAGTTTTCTTTTTCCTTTGTCCCTGTCGGTCAAAGTCGAGTATGGCGGTAAAGGTTAATCGATCTTTATTGGGCAGTAGGCTGCAGAGATTGTTTGAAAGTTGTTCCGGAAGCATGGGGATGACTCTACCCGGGAAGTAGATGGAGGTTCCCCTGCCGTTTGCTTCCTTGTCCAGGGTGCTTCCCGGTCGCACGAAATGGCTGACGTCGGCAATAGAGACATAGAGCCGGTAGCCGTTTCGAGTCTTAATCACTGCTACTGCATCATCAAAATCTTTGGCGGTTTCTCCATCAATAGTCACGTGGAGGATCTCCCGTAAATCAAGCCGATCACTTTCAATTTCAGCATCCATCTGGAGTGATTCGGCTTCCTGGAGAGCTTTTTCGGAGAAAGCTGAAGAAAGGTTGAATTTTTCAATGACCATTCGCATCTGTACGTCAATAAGATTGGGATCGCCCAGATGTTCGATAATTCTACCTCTAAGAATACTATCGTGGTAACTGTCATCTGCTATCTTAACAATAACCCCATCACCATCTTTTACCTCTTTTGGCAGTTGCTCTTCTATAAGAACGTGAAATGGAAAACGGGGATCTTCCGGTATGATTTCTGTTTGATGGTCAGATATCTTGACAAAACCGACAAGCCGGGAGCTTTTACGTTCTAAAACTGCAAGGACTACGGCTTCCGGGCGACCATCACGACGAACATTGTAGATATGGATCAGGACCTTATCTCCGTGGCGGGATGAGCCCATATGGCCTTTTTTTATAATTGGGTCTTTGAGGTAAGCAGCAGTATGATTTCTACAGTTGGGCCGGCTTACAAAGCCTAATCCACGCAAGGTCTGCTCCAGGGTACCTTCACAAAGTAGCAGTTGTTTTTTGAGACAGTAGCCTCTTTGTCCTGAACTACGAATCAATTTTTGGTCAAGCAGCTCAGTTAAGATGAATTCCAGGGGAGCCTTGGCGCTTCTGTTAAGTTTGAGTTCTTTTATTATTTGATTAAGTGTAAGAGTTGTATTGTTACTTTTTGTATAGAGGAGTAAGAGTAATTGCTCTTTTAGGGCAGACTGGCTAGCACTGCCGGGATGTTTATGTCTTTTGTGTGAGTTGTCTTTTTTGAACGACTTTTTTGAAGAAAACTTTCTTCTTTTTTTTCTCATGGTTATTTTTACGATTCCCTACTCGGGTTTATTTGGTACAATTAAGGGGTAACTTTTCAGGTGCACCCCAGCTTCGCCTTTTTCGGAGTCTATACTTGTCCGGGGTATTCCTTAACAGTTACACTGCGGAGTTAACGGTAGCTTATAACTCTACCTGAAAAGGTATAATTCAGGTAAATAATCTCATTATACCTGTGTTGTGTCTGCTACGTAGACATCCACTCTAAGAATGATATGATCGTTAAGCAAGTTTTTAATCCCATCCGGTGAACAGCAATGAGCAAGACCCAGCAACGCATCCCATTTGATCTGGAAATGTATAGAAGCCAGATGCAGAAACTCTTTGGCGATGGGGTACAGGCTGCTGTATTCTGGGAGGCCTTGGATTTTGCCGCAGATGCCCATGAGGATCAATGGCGAAGGTCTGGAGAGGCCTATATCATGCATCCCTGTTCGGTTGCAAAAATTCTGGCCAGTGAACTTGATGTCGTAGATCCTGAAATTTTGGCAGCGGCTCTTCTCCATGATACCGTAGAGGATGTTGAAGAAGTTACCATTGAGCTTGTCGGAACCAGATTCGGTTCCTATGTGGCGGCAATTGTTGAAGGATGTACCAAGGTGACCCATTCTTCGGGGGATAAGCAAACTCTTTCTAAAAAGATACATCGAAAAATTTTTTCAGGAGCTGCTTCACGTCCTGAAGTGATACTGGTAAAACTTGCGGATCGTCTCCATAACCTTCGCACCCTCAGTGCCATGCCAAGGCACAAAAGGCAAAAAATTTCTGATGAAACCCTGGATATTTATGCCCCTCTTGCCTCTGTTCTGGGATTATTCAACTTAAAACGCGAGATGTATGATCTTGCCCTTTTGTATAAGTTTCCCAAACAGAGTAACAAACTTCTCAGCCAGATACGTCAACTCAGTGAGTCAGACACAGCCCTTAAAATAATTGGCCAACTGAAGCATGAAGCTAGGGAGGTCTGGCTTAACACTGATGTCAGTATTCGAACCAAAGGCTTGTGGGCATATTATGATTCGATTAACCGTATACTGCGAAAGCGGATTGATAATCCTTTGGAAATTCTTTTTTTGGTAGATGACAGACAGTCGTGTTACAGGGCTTTGGGCCTGGTTAATCATATTTTTCCGCCTATTCCCAGAACAATTCGTGATTTTATTGCCAATCCTAAACCAACTGGTTATCAGGGATTGCATGGGAGGGCCATCGTCAAAGGGAAGCGTTTTCTTTTCAAAATCAGGACCAAAAAAATGGCCAGGCGGGCACAACGTGGTCTGTTTAATGATTGGAGTTCCAGGGATAAGAAACAGGGGAAATTTATTCGCGAAATTCAGGAATTATTTGATGTTATCGGTTCTGAGGATTCGGTTTCTTATCGTGATGTGATTGCCGATAGCGGGCAAAAGGAGGTATATACCTATACTCCCCAGGGAGACTTGATCTGTTTACCGGTTCGATCCACGGTTCTTGATTTCGCCTTTCGAGTCCACACAGACATTGGCCATAGTTGTGTCGGGGCAATGATAGGGACGAGCAAAGTAGCTCCTGATCATGTCTTGAAGGATGGTGATGTCATCCGGGTGCTGAGAGCAAAGCAATCGGTCCAGTTTGAACAAAAGATGCTGGACATCTGCAAGACAGCAAGGGCCAGGGCGGAATTGTCGAAGGTGTTCAGAATGCGTTGGCAGCAGGTGGCAGGGGAGATTGGCTTTTCCATTGCCACTCAGGAAATGTTTCGTTATGGATTGCCCTTTTCCCTTTTTTATAAAGATGATTTTAAAAAGATTCTCGATCATTTTGTCTTGAAGGATGTTGAAGATCTCTTTGTTCAGATAGGAAAAGGAAAAGTCCGTCTGCCTGTTCTGATTGATCGGGTGAAGGTGGAATTTTGCTCCGGTAAGACCCCGTTGGCGGAGCCTACCGGGGCCTTTAATAAAATTGAGCTGGCCACTCTTGATCCCGTTTCGATCAAGTTCTCAAACTGTTGCAAACCGAATCCGACAGATAAGAAACTTTGCGGCTTGTTGAGCGAACGAAACCTGTCGATTCATTCCATGGAGTGTCCACGTCTGGAGAAGATAAAATTTCAGAGGGAGGATATCGTTGAGGTACGTTGGAAACAGAGAGAGACCAGAGTGACCAAAAAGCAGGTTGTGGTCATTATGGCTGCTGCCAGAAACAGAATGATGATGTTTGCAGGAGTTGCACCTGAAGAGATGAAAATTCTTGATCTTATGGCCCTTTCCAAAGCACCCACCCCGACGCCTGACTGGGAGTTAAGTTTTTTTGTTCCCGATCTTCATGCCTTGAAGAAAGTTATCAGACATTTTGAAAAATCAGGTTTTAGGTATGAGTTTGCCCTGGAATGCTAGCATAGAGACCAGAGGCAGCGCATCTTCATCTGATCCTTCCCGTCCGTAGAGTAAGGCTATTACGAACAGGAAGGATCAGATGAACCTGCGGCACCTCTGATCGCTATGTTTTTTTGGCTGTCTGAATAATTATTCCGGGATATCGTCAGAAGACTTTGGTACAGGAGTTGAGTAACGGCGTAAAATTCCGGTGAGCATGTCGGGAAGGTCATTTTTTTGTCGCGAACTTCGGTGGAGTTGTTTGATGGTTTTGTCGAGATTGAGTACTTCACCCAGGAAAATGTGCCTGAGAATGAGCGAAATCAGACGGGTGATGGTGGTAAGGTTTGAGATTCGGGACTGGAGGTGCTGATCCCTGTCAAAGGCGGTTGAGGCAAATATTTCGACCGGGTTTCCCTCCATCTCGCTCACCGAAACATACCAGGTGTTTAATTCTCTGTCCCGGGTTCTGTGACGAACAGCGTCCACAACATCGGGCAGTCCCTGGATACGGTCTGTGTTGCATACAGAATCTGTCTTCTCATTGTCAAAGTCGGATTGAATAAGGGTACCTATTTTCTGAACACATTGCGGGTCATTTTTTAAGACTTCGGCAATGTGGATACAGATAGTACAAAATTCATTTTCCTGGTATTTCTGGAGCAGGGTTGTTTTTCCGCATCCATCACAAGAGTTATTATTCTCATTCTTCATGATTATTCCACTTTCCGTGGGAAACAGTATTTTTGATGTAACGTCTGAGTAGATCCTGAAAGTCTTCTCCTGAGATTTCCCGGGCTCCAAAGGATAGCAGATGAGCTGTTGTCATCTGGCAATCTATTACTTTACAACCCGTATCTATCAGTTTCCTGACAAGGGCCACAAGGGCAAATTTAGATCCATTACTTATGTCGCTGAACATGGACTCACCGAAGAAAATGCGATCGAGATAGAGGCCGTAAAGACCGCCAACCAAGGTCTTATTTTGCCAGCATTCAACAGAATGACAAAAACCAAGATCGTGCAAGGTACAGTAAGCATCTTTCATTTCAGATGTGATCCATGTCTCTTCACCGTTGTCTGTTCTGCAACTACCGCATTTGTCAATAATTTGTTCAAAATCGGTATCAAAACGAATCGTAAAGAGATCCTTTCGTATTTCTCGAGCAAGTCTTTTCGAAATTCTGAATTCATTCGGAAAAAGAACTAACCTGGGGCTGGTAAACCACCATAGAACAGGGTCGCCATCACTAAACCAGGGGAAAATCCCGTTCCTGTAGGCTTCGATTAACCGGGCAGGTTCAAGGTCCCCGCCGATAGCAAGTAATCCATTGGGCTCTGCAAGCTTTGGAGGAGGAAAACGAATCTCATTTGTCAGCTGAAAAAGAACCATGGCCCACTTTACAAAGGCAAAGGTCGCTTGTCAAATGAGGAAAAAAACGTAACTATTCAGCTAAGGCCCAAAATTACCCTAAACTCTGAATAGTTACAAAAAAACTAAGATAACTTGCCGGCGGTGTAATTATTTAGAAAGAAATCAAGCTGCTCTTTTTGTGTCTTATCTAAATCGACAAACTGGATTGAGCATTGCCTGGTTTTGGTGGAGATGAATATTGCTTCTGTTTTTATGGGAATGTCCCGAATAACTTTGGCCTTGATATGGTCAATGAGAAAGTCATTGGAGCCAAGAAAGATACCAAGGTGTGCGGACTCGTTTTGCCGCGTATTGTCGTCAAGGTAGCGAAATGACAATCCGCCTTCACTTATATCAACAATGGGTCCAAGGGTATGGTGGCTAATGGCAATGGTTCCTTCCAAGGGAGATACTCGTTTATAGAGTCTTCGTTCTTGTTTGGACATGGGCGGGTTCCTTTAGTACAAACTAAACAACCACCTACTTGAAGTAGGTGGGTTTGAATTCGCGGACTGAAAGTCCAGCAATACCGGCATAAACCGTTTTCTTTATATTTTTAATAAGTTGAACAGCAGAATGTCGAATTAGAAATGTCGAATGTCGAAGGATAACACCACTGTTCATCGAGGGCTCTTACTTCGACATTCAGCATTCCTTATTCGACATTCGATATTCAAAAAAATACAACTGCTAACAAAATGTTATTTGCCTAAAAGGCGAAGGTTTTAACCTTTTACAGAAACAATAAATCCTGACAAACAATGTCTGCCTATTCTACCTGCCTGGTAATGTCAGGTCAATAGGTGAAAATACCCATTTTTGCAGAAAAAAGAAAAATAATATCCTATCTCCGGATGATGACATCGGAGATAAATTGGGCATCTTGTCTTTGAAATTTTCCGGAGCTGTTCTGAGCATGAGAGAGCGGAAGTGTAATTGTGAATTTAGCACCTTTATCCAGAACGCCTACTGCCTTGAGAGTGCCATGGTGTCGTTCGATAATTTTTTTACAGATAGAGAGACCTATTCCGGTGCCGCTGAACTGTTGACGAGTATGGAGACGTTGGAATATTTCAAAAACCAGAGTGTTGAATTTATCGTTAAAGCCGATGCCGTTGTCTTTGATAGCAAAGCGGGTGAAGTTTGTCGCCTTGTATGACTCAGTAAATGGAATCATTTCGATATGAATTTCAGGGGTTCGGTTCGGGTGATGATACTTCAGGCTGTTACCGATCAGATTTTGAAAGAGTTGCCTCATCTGCAATGGGTCAGCATCAATGGTGGGTAGTTTTTGAAGAGAGATTTGAGCATGGGTCTCTTCTATACGAATGGTTAGATCTTCGAGAACTGATTGGATAACATCATTTAAGTCTACCTGTTCAAAAGGATTAGCTTTACTACTACTTATACGGGAATAGAGCAGAAGGCCATTGATAAGACGCTGCATTCGGTCGGCTGAGCTGATGATACGTTCCAGATAGGTTTTTGCCTTTTTCTCCAATGGTTTCGGTAGCTTTTTTTGCAGTCGATCGGAAAAGGCAATGATAAGCATCAGGGGTTCTTGAAGATCATGGGAAATAACATGGGCAAAATCTTGAAGTTCCTGATTTCGAGTCTTTAAGTTTTCTGCAGTAAGGGACAGTGCATCCTGGATTTTTTTCCAGTTACTGATGTCCCTGCTGACTTTGATAATTCCGATCAGCTTGCCACTTGGCTCACGAAATGGAGTGGAAACAATCTGACAGGTGTATTGGCTACCGTCCCGACCTCTTTTTAACGTTTCAGTTTCGATGCGTTCGTCGCCTGCAAGGATTCTCGCCAGGGAGCAATGTGGTGTATGGCAAAAGCGCCCGGGAAAAACATCAAAACATTTTTGGCCGATTATTTCATGGGCGGAAGTTCCGGTCAAGTCACAAAAAGCTTTGTTGGCCTTAATAATGGTGAATTGTTTATTGATAACATGCATGCCGTCCGGGGCACTGTTAAAGAGCTGCATGAATTCATCATTAATGGCTACCAGGGAGGTCTTTACCTGCTGTTGTTCTTTTATTCT
>SWBY01008823.1_pt1 | contig 10432 bp, 9 predicted proteins | sample 4693071 | NCBI WGS metagenome assembly SWBY01 (sample SAMN10267273, study PRJNA491770) | bioreactor metagenome | isolation source: DHS bioreactor inoculated with marine methane seep sediment | place: Japan: Omine Ridge, Nankai Trough | collected 2006-05-06 | reverse complement strand
CTCACATTTGATGATCTGGCCCTTGAGATGATGGTTTCCGGTTACGGTGAGTGGAATGAGAATGTCCTGGTGGCATTTGAAATCTTTGTCCACGGTGAAGAGCCGCCCCCGCCGCCCCCCGGTGATACTGTTGAAGGCATGATCATGGACATCGATCCTGCTGCACAGATTGTTTTCGTAGGCTATCAGGGTGCGGGTATCCCGGTACTTGTTACCGATGACACAATTATTATGGGAAATCAGGGAGAACTCACGTTTGAAGATCTCATGATCGGCGATTATGTTCTGGCTACCGGCGAATTTAATGGTGACCAGTTCGTCGCTCTCGAGATGTTCGTAATGCGATAACATACAATCACTGACTCTACCCTCTGGTCTGCCGGATCTGATCCGGCAGACCTTTTTTTTTACCCCTTTAATCGACCGAATCTGCTCTTTCGGAATCAATCTTGCTTATACTTGGTGTGAAGAGATTTGACAGGGCTGGAGGTCGTGTTTTTCATGGGTTCTTTTCACATACATATCTGTGCACCCGGGCAGTCCGAAACGGTGATTGCGCGGCGTTTGCCGCCAATTCCGGAACTGGAGGTAAAACCTGTATCCGTACGGGTGCTGGCGTCCGAGAATGGTGGTTTTGGAACCCCGGTCTGTGTCTGGATCTGCAATGAAACCTGCGGGTTGGCTGAGTCGCTTGTGGGTGCCGGTGATGAATCCCGGATCATCTGGCTGGGGCAGGGTGTGACAGCGGCTCAGGCATTGCTCCTCGGCCGTGCCCGTGTGACCTCTGTCTACGATCTTGATACCGACGGCAATATGTTTGTGAACCGGATTCTCAAAGAATATTCCGACTGGAAATCCAATCGGTCTTCTCCGGATGAACCTCAAAAGAATCTGGGAGATGTCATTATTGGCCGCAGCTCCCGGGTGGAAACACTCCGGAAAACCATCATCCAGGTCGCCGGGAAAGATAAACTCATGGTTCTGGTGCGAGGTGAAACCGGTACCGGAAAGGGGCTGGCCGCCCGGATGATCCATGATATGGGCGGCGATACATCCCGCCCCTTTATCGAAATCAACTGTACCGCCATTCCCGATACACTGGTGGAAGCGGAACTGTTCGGTCACGATAAAGGCGCCTTCACCGATGCTCACCGAAACCGCCGGGGAATTTTCGAGATGGCTCACGGCGGCACACTCTTTCTGGATGAAATCGGTTACCTGAAATCAGAAACCCAGGCGAAACTCCTGAAAGTTCTGGAAGACCGGCGCTTTCGCAGAGTGGGTGGGGAAACCGATATTCAGGTGGAATGCCGGATTATAACCGGAACATCGGTGAACCTGGAAAAGGCTGTGAAAGACGGCGTGTTCCGACAGGATCTCTATTACCGGCTTAATGTTTTTCCCATCCATGTGCCGGCGCTCCGTGATCGCCGTGAAGATATCATGATCCTGGCAGAATATTTCCGGGAATTTTTCTGCCGTGAACATGCGGTGGAAACCGGCGGATTTACGGAAAAAGCCCGGCTCTACCTGACAGGATATGCCTGGCCGGGGAATATCAGAGAACTCAAACATGTCATGGAACGGGCAGTGATTCTTTGTGACGGCACAGACATTACCCTGGAATCTGTCCGCCGATTGGATGACGAAACGGGTGTAACACCGGATGACGCCGGGGATGTTATTCGGATTGCCATACCGGAACTCGGGAAATCACTGGATACCATCCAGAAAGAAGTCATCCGATCCGTGCTGGAAATGACCGGTGGAAACCGGAGTGAAGCCGCGCGGTTATTGAATATTTCCCGGTCTCGTCTGTTGCGACATATCGGGACAGATTGAGATAATCGGCTGTCTTGTTTCGGGACAGATGTGGGATGAACGGGATCGGGATATGAGTGGAATATCTGGAAAAGTGTTAATTTATAAGAAGTTATGAATTATTGGCAATATGGGAATAGAAATTGCAATAAAGTGAACTGTGACAGATGCGCGGATTGATTGTTGTATCTGCTTTCAGGAGGAAACCATGAATTTTTGTCGAGCAGTGACACTGATAACGCTTCTAGCAATACCGTGGACCGTCTGCCATGGGGATCTCATTCCCGTGGCCGGTGCCGGAATAAAAGACACGGTTCACGTGAACTATGTCCGGACGGCCTATGAGGAATGGACCGTGCAGGTGATGCCCGGAACGGTGTTCTTTCCCATGGGGGATGTCCCGAACCCATTCTCCTTCAGCGACCTGGAGGTGGGGCAGATGATCCTGGCCGAAGGAATATTCTGGAACGGATCACCCGGGCTGAACGCGTACTGGGTTTTTGTTTTCGGGCCGGGCGGCCAAAGGGATATTAACAGTCAGCCTTCCTCCCTGACCGATTATATCTATGGCGCCGTCACCCGCATCAATCCGGAAACCATGCAATTTTCCGTCTGGGTTCAACAGGAACAGGGTGAATGCCGCACCATCACTGCGCTGCCGAACGCCGTATTTGTCGATGCACCACCGGGAGAACCTCTCCGGAACATGTCCTTTTTCGAGCTTCTACCCGGTGACCCTCTGATGATCCACGGCTACCTCGTGGGCGATGTCATGAAAGGATTTGCCTTCGTCCGCTCATTTGACTGGTTTCCGCCGACCATCAACCGGGAATTTGAAACCCTGGAAGTGTACGGCTGGGTGGAAGATCGATGGATTGACTTTCAAGGAAACCGAGTCCTGGAAATCCGGATCGATACCATGACAGGTGATCCCAATCACCAGACATTCACCCGAATAGTAGATGTTCAGGGGGATCGGTTTGAATTTCCCTGGGGCCATCTGATTTTTCCTCCCTATGCGCTCAATGAAACAACCGCCATTACAGTTTCAGGCGATTTCATGTTCTGGTGGACCCTTCAGAATATTTACGAATTCCAACCGGAAATGACTTTCAACGAAGAGGTGGAAATCGAACTGCGGTATTTCAACCTGCCCGAAAATGTCGATCCCAACCGGATCAATCTCTCGTATTACGATGAGGAAACCGGTCGGTGGCGTATCGCAACCCATATGACTCATCATTCGAATGAGCACTGTTTCCGGGGAATGATCACACACTTTTCCCGGTACTCGCTCTCTACCAATAACCGGCCTCTTGAGGAGGTCATTCAGGGACAATAATGACTGGCTGGAAGGAGATACTCACAGCGCTGAACGCGGATGATACCACCGAAAAGGGGTTGGATTCCGCAGCATGGATTCAGAATCTTGCCATACGGGCTGAGATTTTAATGATCCAGGCAGCGTCTCCTCCTGCCCGGATAGCCACTCCTGAAATTCAATCGATCCTGACAGAAATCCTGGAAAAACTTCGCGCCGACCTTCCGCCGGACATCGCTGTCAATCTGCATCGCCGGGCGGCCCGATGGGCGGACCGGAATGGACTATGGGATTTTGCCTTAACCCTCTATGCGCTCACCATCGACCTGTCCCGGACCTCGGATGATATCAGTGGCATGGTGGAGGCCATGGAAGAACTGGGGGAAATTCACCGGCGAAAAGGCGCTTTCGAAACTGCCGGTGAATGGCAAAACCGGGCACTGGGCATCGCTGAGGAACACCACCTGTACGCATACCAGGCCCACGCTCACAATAATCTGGGCGCTATCAATGTGGAGACCGGCGATCTGGATGCGGCTGAAACCCGATTTAACCAGGCGCTGGAACTTCTGGAAAATGAACCACATCCGGTTCTCGACACCCACATCAACAATAATCTCGGTGTGGTCCACTGTATCCGGGGAAATCCGGAAACCGCCTACTCACGACTGATTATTGCTCTCGCCGGACGCGAACAAACCGGGGATCGAAAAGGATATGCGGAAACCGCCCATAACCTGGCTATGGCTCTTATGGATCTGGAACGGTACACAGAATCTGAAACCTATATTGATAATGCCCTCACAACAAGCCGATCCCTCGGGGAATCAGCACTTACCGCCAATATCCTGGTGTCCCGGGCAGAACTGATGCTCAATATATCACTCTACGAAATTGCCGGGAACTGCGCTGAAGAAGCACTGGAATATTTGAAAACTCTGGGCGATCCACTGGGTCTGGCGGATGCCATGCGAATTGCAGGCGCCGCCGCCCGGCACATGAAACAGAACAACATTGCACGGGAAATGCTGGAATGTGCCCTCACTCTGGCGGAAACACATCACTTTACCCAGGGAATTGCACAAACCTGTTCAGAATTGGGTGAGCTGTTTAAAGCAGAATCCCATAGCAAAAAATCCTCACAATTCTTCGAAATTGCCAGGAAAGCATATCTGGAACTGGGTAATACTGTGGCTGCCAATCGGGCTCAGGACCGGATGGATGCCCTGAATAAGCCCTCCAAAAATTAATTTTCTTCTTTAAAAATAATCCCAAAAACGCTTTAAATATAAGTAGATGTAATCCTGATAAATTTAATCACACTATCTGTTGGCCGACTATCATATAAAGATATTATATTGACAGTATATAATTATATGCTTATATTCCGATTGTCTTTATTTCTTGTGGAGGAATTGTGGAATGTTTTCTGAAGAGAGACTGGAACGAGCGGCACGCTGCCTCAAAACTCTGGCTCATCCAACACGTCTGAAAATTTTGGCATATCTGTGTGAGGGTGAGAAAAACGTTCAGGAAATCAATCGTCTGATAGGGGTCAGTCAGGCGAATTTGTCCCAGCATCTGAACCGGATGCGGGATCGCACTCTGCTGGATTCACGCCGGGAAGGGAATTTTGTTTATTACTTTGTTTCTGACCCGGAACTCTGCGAATTTTTAATGTCTATCAAAAAGGTATTTTGCAAGGATTAGCAGGGCCTGATCGGCTCTGATCAACGAGGAGGTTGGTATGAAATTAAGTTTGGGATTTGGTGTTATTGTTTTCACAGCAGTGCTGATTGCAGTACCTGTGCTGGCCACTAATGGGATGAACATGATCGGGTTTGATGCGGTCTCAGCAGCCATGGGTGGTGCCGATGCTGCTACGGACACCGGCGTTATATCCCTGTCCTGTAATCCGGCGAATCTGTCCAGTGTTGAAGACAAGGAACTGGCGGTGAATTTGAGTTTGTTAATGCCGGTTGTGAATTTCAAGAATTCGACGATGTTCGGCACAAACGATGTGGATGGTGAGGATGCCTTTTTTCCGCTTCCATTTCTGGGATATGCCAGCAGAGTAGGTGAAACTCCCTTTGTATGGGGTCTGGGGATGTTTGCCCAGGGCGGTATGGGTGTTGATTTTAAAGATGTTAAAACCAATTTTGGTAATGAAGACCGGATTTACTCAAATGTCGCCTACGGAAAACTGGTGCCGGCAGTTTCCTGGGAAATCAATGAGAACTTTGTCGTGGGTGCATCTTTTCAGTTAGGATATTCCACCATGGAGTATGAGTTTTTTCCCGAGACTTCTTATTATGATCCGGGACCGGATCAGACCCCTCAAACCGCAGACGACATGGTTTTTCCCGGCCAGAAGCTGGACAATATTTCCTCCCTGGGATTCAGCGGCCGGGTCGGATTCCGAGTGAACATCGCTGATGTTGTTACCTTGGGCTGTTCGTATACCACCGCATCGGATCTCAACTATGAAGATGGTGATCTGGTTATGAACTTTGAGTCCATGGGTCTGGGCAAAGTAAAATATGATGCTGAAGTGGACGGATTCACCTGGCCGGCAGCCCTGGATATGGGTCTCAGCCATCTTTTTATGAATGATAAACTGCTGATAGCCACGGATGTGACCTGGTATAACTGGTCCGACGCTATGGAAACTGTCACGGTAAAGGGAAAAGATCCTTCCAGTCCCTATGCACCTCCGGAAGTGGAAGTGCCGTTTGCATTCAATTGGGATGATCAGTGGGTCTGGGGTATTGGTGCGGCATACTCAGTCACGGAAAAAGATACGATCCGGGTGGGATACAATTATGGTAACAACCCCGTTCCTGACGATAATCTGTATCCTCTGTTTCCAGCCATTATTGAGCACCACGTGATTCTTGGTTATGGTCATGAATTTGAAAATATCGGTGTAAATTTTGCGTGGGAACATGGTATGGAGAATTCCGCCAAAAACACCAATACCGATATGATGAGTAACCCCTTTGGTCCCGATTCAGAATCCAGTCATTACCAGAATACCCTTCACATGACCCTGGTTTATAAATTTTAGCGGTTCAATCCATCACAGAAAAATCTCAGGCGTTTCCGGGACTACCGTCTTGGAAGCGCCTGTTTCATTTCATCCGAGGTTGCCGTCCCCAAATCTTTCATAAGTGTAAACACTTTTCCCTTGTCGAATGAAAACCGGAGCAGAAACTTATGGGCGGATTCACAACAGCATTCCAGATCCACAACAGCGCCATTGACATCGTTTCCTTCAGAGGTGATGGCCACCCCCTCGTTTGACACTGTTACCTGTTCCAATCCCGGTGCTGCAGTGGTCACCTTATGGATGTGATTGAATTTGAGACCGCAAATGGGACAGTTGAGGAATGAAACACCGTTCACCGGGGCGAAGGGCACAATGGCGATGGGTCCGTTTTCCGGTGTGAGGGATGCTTCGCCGTCTTCCGGAGCACTGCCGCCGAGATTCCAGTAAAAGCGGTGAATATCACGTTCGGATATTCGATAGGTGTTGCCGATACGGGCCGCTTTCAGGTGACCGGATTTGATGGCGCGGCGTATGGTTTCCACGTTCACGGACATGGTGTCCGCTACATCCTGAGCTGTATAATATTTTCGCATGGATCCTCCTTTTCAGGATAAGTTGGTTTCGTCATCTCTATATTAAGATCATATCGGTACCAGGGAAATCTGTCGAACCAAAGAAAAAAAATGTCCTCGGGATCTTGAAAGGCGGCGTTGGAAAAAGGATGTCATCACCCGGTTTATCCGGCCGTCGCCGTTCCGGCTTCCACCTACGCATGCTTCCGCCGTCGCCAAACAAGTTTGGCTATGGCAGGACAAGCCGGCGGGACGAGATGGCTAGGCAGGCCGGGTGATCAGGGACGAAGCTATTCACAAAAATGAAAGCCTATACCCCGGTTTCCCGGATCACTGTAAGAATTTCCACTGAGGTCCAGGAAAAGGTCACACCGGGAGTATTTACGGCAACGGTGAATGCGAAGCGTTCGCCCGGTGCCGCCAGAGATGATATGGCGGCGGTGATATCGAACACCATCATTCCCGGGTCATTCCGGGGGCATTTTTTGAATCGGCCCAGGAGGTTTGGATGGTCAGGACCGGGAATTTCCCTGGGATCCAGATCCAGGAAGATGGAAATTTCCACGGGTCCCTCGACCGGGTATTCCAGTTTACTCCGGCTGAGTCTTACCAGCACACGATCGATCTGTTTGGATCCCCATTGTCCGGTTAGAGGTTTCCGGGGGAGGTGCATAAGACCGGGTACCGGGCCATCCACCGGGACAGTGATTTCCCGGGGTTTGTCCAGGAGAGGTGTCACGTACCGGGATGTGCTCTGTTCCCCGGCCAGAGAGCGTTGAAAGTCTGTTTTTACATCGGTTATATCCGCATTGGGATCGCCCAGAAGCCACATGAGTTTGCACTGAGCGGAAACCACGGTGATATCGCCTGCGGAAATGAATCCGGCATCCAGAAGTGCCGCACTGGATTCGTACAATCCCAGCTGGATCGGTCCTCGGCGGCATTGACTCACAATAGCCAGAATCAGGTTCCGGGTTTCCGCTGCCTTGCGAAAAACATCAATAAATTCCGGTGCTGCCGGAATATTACCGGTTCCGAATGACTGGACAACCACTGCGCGCAATCCCGGGAGCGCCAGTTGACTCTCGATCTGTTCCGGGGAAATCCCGGGATAGATGAAAATAGGCATCACCCGGGTATCCAGCTGGGTACGGATTCGAAGCCGTCGTTCCGCGTCAGGCAGTTTTCGCAGAAGGCGCTCATTAATAAAAATCTGATCACCGATTTCACCCATGGATTCCAGGTTGGGACTCTGATAAGCGGAATAACCCGAGGTATCACTTTTCAATGTCCGGTTGCCCCGAAGAATTAACCCTCCAAAACAAATGACCACCTCAGGGATGACCGGGATGCGACTGAACCGGGGGTTTGCGACCTGAATGGCTGAAATGAAATTCTGTACGGCATCGTTCCGGATATCCACCATGGCGGAACGCTGGGCACCGGTGAGAACCACGGGTTTACTCAGGTTTTGCAGCATGAACGAGAGCATGGACGCCGAGTAAGCCATGGTATCGGTGCCGTGAAGAATTACAAAACCCTCATAATCATCATAATTATCGGCGATGATCTGGGCCATACGTGTCCAATGTGCCGGCCCGACGTTGCATGAATCCAATGGGGTTTTAAAAGAAACAGCCTGAATCCGGCAGCCTGCAGCCTGAAGTTTTTCCAGTTCAGGAATGGCGGTCCAGAGTTTTTCCCAGGATACAACCACCCGTGGGCTGTCGGGATCACCGGGATGACTCGGCGCGGAGCCAATGGTACCGCCGGTGTAAATCACCAGAACTCCTTTGTTTTCATCGCGTCTGGGCAAAATGGTCATCGCTGGAATACCTCCCGGGATTGAAGGGGAATGTCACGGAAACACTTTCCCGTTGGGAGAGCGAATTTATCCCTCAAAATCTGTAATGTCAATTTCAGAAACAGATGAATCGAATCCCAAGACAGATCAGCACACCACCGGCTGCAATTTCGCACCCGTGACCAAACACTTTGCCGATACGTCCGGCCAGGAGCATTGAAATCAGTGTTGCCAGGGCAGACACCACGCCGATGATTGTGATCGCGAATACCGCAGAAACCGTCACGGCTGCCAGACCGATTCCGGCCGCCAGCGCGTCGATACTCACTGCAACGGAGAGTCCCATCAGGGACCAGCCACGGGTCAGATCCCAATCCCGATCGTCATTCCCGGATCCAAGAGCGCCGATGATCATTCGCACGCCCAGTAAACAGAGAATTCCGCCGGCAATCCAGTTGTCCCATGATCCAAGGTATTCCATGAGGAGTGATCCCATGAGATACCCCATGAGTGCCAGGAGCGATTGAAACAGCCCGAAATGCCAGGATAACCGGAAGATCTGTCTGGGTTGGCCATGGGAGATTCCCACGGCGCCTCCCACAGAGAATGCATCGGCAGCCAGTGCCAGTGCCAGCAGAATAACCTCAATATCAGACATAATACGCGTTTGATTCAAAGGGATATGTCGTGAGTAACCGTGTCATAGCTGCAGGTGTAAATACCACGGCGATCCTGAGATTACCAGTCCAGGAATTTTTGGGAAACTTTGAAACTTTTTCAAAACCGGTTTCGTAGTCATAAAGTGGAGGTAAGATTTATGAAAAAATTAACACCTGTTTTAATTTGTTTGCTTGTGATTCCGGTTCTGGTGTTTGCCGGGGACAAGCCGCAGAAGATTGAAAACTCTCAAAACCTGTTTGCCAATGGTATCGATCAGTTGCTTATCGATACCGCTCACGTCTACGTCAATCCCTCACAAAAAGTAAAGGGATTCCAGTTGATGGATGTCGGCGTGGTCTTTACAGGCGCTATTTCCATGACACTCGGTGGTGGGTACTCCTTCGATTTTCCCAATGCAAAGATAATTAAAAAGGAAATCATCACGGATATAGAGATCGACATGGAAGATCTCCAGGAAGATCTGGCGGAACTGGCGGAGGAGCTGGCGGAAATTGCCAAAGACCTTAAAGAAGAAGGCCATGAAGATGAAGCAGACGTGCTGGCAAACCTGGATCTGAAGAAACTGGAAAAATTGTCCAAGCTGTCCAAACTGTCCAAACTGGGCGATGTGGATTTCTGTGATCATGACAGTGCCATGATCATCGACGGTGATACCAATGCCAAAATCGTCGTCATGAAGACTCCGGATGGTTTGAAGGAAAAAGATGATGAACGGGTCCAGAACATGGATACTCATATCGCTGAGTTCAAAAAAGAGTTGATGGAACTCATGATCGATTTCGGCCCGATCCTCAAAGGACTGGACGGGAAAGACACTGTTACCATCGTTTTCCATGTGAAAGACAAAACGTTTGTCGAGAAATACGGCACATCCACATTACAAGCTCAGATACCCTTCAAAACCCTGCTGAAACTGGGTAATGAAGATCCAGGCTCCCCCAAAGTGATGAAGGCATTCAAATTTAATATTTGATTCCGCTGCATTTCTGCATTCTTAGCATAACTAGTAGCACCCGGCTGGCTGAATCTCCGGATTCTCCAGTCGGGTCTTTTTTTGTTTCCGTCATTCCTGTACCCCTCATTGTCATGCCCGTATTCCTTATCGTCATGCCCGTGGAAACGGGAATCTGAAGCGACGACCATCCTGATTTGTTATTCGATGGGATGGCAGGCTGGAAAGCCTG
>SWBY01002934.1_pt1 | contig 10480 bp, 10 predicted proteins | sample 4693071 | NCBI WGS metagenome assembly SWBY01 (sample SAMN10267273, study PRJNA491770) | bioreactor metagenome | isolation source: DHS bioreactor inoculated with marine methane seep sediment | place: Japan: Omine Ridge, Nankai Trough | collected 2006-05-06 | reverse complement strand
GTCATCGTAAACAAGGGTACCTTGAAAAATGAAGAATTCATCTCTTCTCTGGCTGCGATTACGGCAAATAAGTCAGGCTTTTTTCCTCCTGCTTTTTTTGTTTCTATTCATAAAAACCGACTACAATGGCACGGATGAGCTTGAGTATGCCGTTAATATCTTTTTCAGATTAGACCCACTCATTGCAGCATGTGCGATTCTTGCCGGGAAAACTCTTATTTTCCTTTTCTTCCCGGCTCTTATTACCATTGTTCTAACCATCCTTCTGGGACGCTTTTTTTGCGGCTGGTTCTGTCCAATGGGCACGCTCCTCGACTATACAAACAAACTCTGGTCTGGAAAGCGAAGAGAACCCGCCACTCAACCAGCCACCCTTAAATATATTCTTCTTGTGCTGATACTAACCGGTGCTTTCTGGGGCCTGCCTGTTGTCGGCTATTTCGATCCTTTTTCTTTGTTGGTTCGTGGCATGACCCTGGCGGTATTCCCGGCTTTTAACAGTATCGTTTCCTCATTTTTCACCATAACCTATCAATTTGGCCCTGACTGGCTCAATGGAGTGACAGAGCCTCTTTATTCACTGCTGAAAGAGACCATCCTTCCCTTTAAGCAAAAATACTTTGATTTATCCCTGCTGTCGTTGGCACTGCTGCTTACAGTGTTTTTCCTCGAAAGATTTGGTCGGCGTTTTTTTTGCCGCAATCTATGTCCTTTGGGTGCACTGCTCTCCATCATCGCCCGTTTCAGTTTTTTCCGCGGATTTGCCGGGCAGGATTGTGAAAAGTGCAGGATGTGCAGAACAGTTTGCAGAATGGGCGCAATAAATGACCAGAGACAGGTTGCCCCGGATAAATGTAATCTCTGCCTTGATTGTCTTGTCCTGTGTCCAAGCAATTTCATCAACTTTCGTTTTGGCGGTAGCGGCCAAAAACCTGAGCTAGTCTTGATGTCCCGGCGCTTCTTTGTTGGCTCCATAATAACAGGTGTTTTTGTTCCGTCCTTTTTAAATACCAGGATTCTTGCTCAACAAAGAAGTCCTCTGTTGATCAGACCGCCTGGAGCACTGGCCGAGAAAGATTTTCCCGGATTATGCGTAAGGTGTGGCGAGTGTATGAAGGTTTGTATAAACAATGCCCTGCAGCCGGTATTCCTGGAGGCAGGTATTGAAGGCATTTTTACGCCAAAACTTATCCCAAGGCTTGGTTATTGTGAGTACAACTGCAGTCTCTGTGGACAAGTATGTCCCAGTGGCGCTATCAAAAAACTTCCTTTACAAGAAAAGAAGAATGTAATCATCGGTCGTGCCCAGTTTGATAAAAATCGATGTCTACCGTATGCCAAAGGGGTGCCATGCATTGTTTGCGAGGAACACTGCCCAACTCCGGATAAGGCCATAAAATTTAGAAGTACTACTGTAAAAAGCATGACTGGCATGGACGTTCAAGTCCAGCAGCCGTATCTTATTGATACATTATGTATTGGCTGCGGTATTTGTGAGAACAAGTGTCCCTTGCCAGGAAGTTCTGCGGTTATTGTTACAAGTGATGGTGAATCTCGTGAAAAGAGTGCTAACTGGGCCGAAAGAGTTTGAAAAGTTCCTCCGGGAGAACATTATCTTTTTCAACATTCTGAAACGAAACTTCACTTCTTTCAGGTTCTGATTTATAAATCACATACGCAATGCAAAATATTTTCTTATAATATGGATATGGCATGGTGTACCTGCCAAAAAAATCAGGTAACTAATTAGGAGGAAATTATGCGCATTTTTATGACCCTGCTTACGGTAACGATGATACTTCTGGTCAATCAGGCCGCCGCGCAGTCCATTGACGAGGTCTGGGACCAGGTGGCGCCTCCGGCCAAACCAGAGATAACTGCCGTTGCTGTTGCGCCTCCAACCGGTGCCCTGCTCATTCTCGATATTGAAGAGCGCACCTGTAATGCAAAACGCCGCCCCCGTTGTCTGGAAACCGTTCCGCGTATTGCTAAACTTGCCAAGCGGGCACGGGAGGCAGGTATGGTGGTTATTTACAGCTTGACCAGCAAGGGTACTCCAGAAACTATTCTACCACCTGTCAAGCCTGAACAAGGCGAAGAAATAGTCAGTTCCAGTGTGGATAAATTCTGGCATACCGATCTGGAGAATATTCTAAAGAAAAAAGGGATAAAGACGGTGATTGTCACCGGAACCGCAGCCCACGGAGCTGTTCTACATACGGCTACCGCAGCCGGTTTTCGGAGAATCGAGCTTGTCCTGCCTGTTGACTGTCTTTCCGCAAGTAACCTGTACACGGAACAGGCTACTGTACAACTCCTCCTGACCGGGCCAGGCACGAGAAAACGAATAAGCCTTACAAAAAGTGATTTGATCAAATTCCCCTGACAGAGGACCACAGGGCTGATTATTAGTCGCACCTACTGTAGAGAGAATGCGGAAGTAAAGTATATAGGCGAGTGCTGTTGAAACTAAGGGTCTGCAAGAAGAGAACGTCGGGACAGAGTATAGGGACTGGAAATAAATAACTCATCGTTTTCACATCCATGCTTCAGGCCATCTTTAGCCGATTCTCAATCACAAAATCCTCGAATTAGCGCTGCTAGTACTGCGGTTTTGTTCAATCGGATCGACTAAATATGACCTAAATCACGGCGCGAATTCCAATGACTTATATATTCCCAGTCCCATAGTGCGTTATTTAAATCCTCCCTTAACGGTATCTAATGCTTGTTGAAATGTTAAGACCTTGCCGGCAAAACTTTTGGCAAAACGGTCTGCATGGTCTTTGGATGCAAAAGCAATAAAGCCAGGTGACATATCCGTTATGATTTCAGAGCGGTACACATACCAGGCTTTTTTTGCCGGGATGGTTTTATGACTTAAGAGATCAGTGGCAACGGCAAATTGAAAATCATCCCCCAGGTTAAGCTGCAGGACTAAACCGCACTGTACTCCACAGGTGGTTATCTGTTGACCGTCAACAGTGTTTAGCGTGTAACGAACATGGGTGTACTTGTTTAAATCCATGCCGCAAAGACTGCACTGAGGCTTTTCCTGCGCCATAAGGTGAGTGGGGGCCAGGAGAAGGGGCAAAAGCGAGAAGAACAGCAGAATCCGGAGTATCATTATTAGGGTGTTTTTGGCTCTTCTTCGTTGAGAAGAGCGGCTGTGGCAGCGCCTTGAATTTTTGATTTTGCAGAGATTTGATTTTGTTTTTTACTGTTCGGAACGTTATCATCTTCCGAAGGCATATAAACAGTAACATTACGGTGGGCAAAATCAATATTGTTTAACTTGAATGCCTCTTGCAGACGTCGAAGTATTTCCTTACGCATGATAAACTGTTCACCGGGCGGTGTGGTGAATTTGATTCGCATGATCATGGCGGAATCATCCATCTGCCGAACGCCCTGGGATTTTAATTTTCCTATCAGTCTGGGACCAAGTTCTTCATCTGCCAGCAGCTCTTTATAGATTCTTTTGACAATCTTACGAACTTTATCCACATCGGTATCATATTTGACCCGGAAGTCCAGTTTCATGATGATATAATCCCGGGAAAAGTTTACTACCGTGCCGATCTTACCAAAGGGTACGGTCTGGACCATACCCCGGTGATGTCTGAGACGTACTGCCCGCAGAGAGATTTGCTCCACCAGGCCTTTAGCCGATCCGGTATCAATGTAATCTCCAACCCTGAATGCATCATCAATCAAAAAAAAGATTCCGGCAAAAATATCAGTCACAAGGGCCTGGGCACCAAAGCTGATGGCAAGACCGAGGATACCTGCTCCTGCTATCAGTGGGGCAATATTGAGTCCCAGAGCGGAAAGAATTGACATTGCAGCTATAATGACGAGGAATATCAGGATAAATTTTCGCAATAGCAAAAGCAGGGTTCCCCGTCTTGAACCGCCCTTGCCGCCCTCATCTGCTTCTTCTTCATCGGGCATTTCCTCACGAATCTTTCTATCAACCCAACCGGTAAAGAATTGCCAGGCCAGGTAGATCAGGATTACAATAAAAACACTGGTCAAAAGTCCGGCAGTAAACATACGGCCGATAGCTATATCAATTCTGAACAGAGCAAGGAAAAAGAAGATGAGCAGGGCAAACAACAGTGCCCTATAGGTAAACTGGATATGCGGCATATATTGAGCAGCGCCGATTTTTACCAGAATTGATTCCGGCTCGTCGGTTTCAGGCTCTGATTTCATAAGGACTATCTTTAAGAGTTTTTGTCCCCAGAGGTCAAAAGAGATAAAAACAGGAATAGCCAGGAGGCCGACAATGATTTTTCCAAAATGAATCTTACCGCTGTCAAGTACTCTGATTTCCCAAATAAAAGTGACGAGAAAAAGAAGCGCAAAGGCTGTCGGCTGCCAGTAGCGGGCAAGTTGGCAGGCTAGCGAGGTCGTCTCCTGCTCCTTTCCGGGAGGGCAAAGTGAATCAACCACTTGCTGGCGGCTCTGTTTGATCATGCTCGCCACCATAATCATGGTACTAGCAATTATCAGTCCGGTAACAGCCAGAAGAACACTTTCTTCCGTACCTGCTTTTTTCATGATGATTCCGGATCTGGCGAGCAAAATTTCAACGGTGTAGAGGCTGACGCTCCAGAGAAAAAGAAATCTGGCCATCTTGTCTGAAAAAGGGAGAATTCTGAGAGAAGGCCGTCCCGGAGAAAGAAATATTGTGATGAGAAAGAGTAAGACTCTGATGTAATAAGCTCCAAGCAGGTAATTTGAGGAAATGGTTGCTTCAATACCTTTTTCCGGGAAAATTACTACATAGATCATGAAAGTAAGCAGCACAAAAGAAGAACAAAATATTGCTTCTAAAAGTATTCCCACGCCAATATGAAGCGGTCTATTAAAGAAAAATTTTGCAGAGCTCTTGCAGATAGATGTATAAAGAGAACGAAGTTGCCTGCGAAGAAATGTTTCAAAAAAAATACCTGCCAGAAGCATAAATACTATCTGGAGTATTAAGAGATATGGGTATCCGGCGGATTGATCTGCAGCCACTTGCTGCCAGACATTTTGCATCTCCCGGGGCAGGAGTAGAAGACCATTAATCTGTTCCCGCAAGCGATCAGCAAGTTGATGGCTACTGTCAACAGCCTGGTAGAAAGGTTTGTCTATAATCTTACTGACAGGTGATTGTGAGACCTGGGTGTCGGCCGCAAAGCTATTTTGCAGGCCAATAAATGAAAAAAACAAGAAGGTGCTGCATAATAAGATCCATGAATGATTGTGTTGGAGTCGTTTACTCATAAATATCATTGTATAATTATGAAACGTTAACTGCACCATTTATATGTAGTTCGATACGTATTTCTCTTATTTTGCATTTTTTAAACAGGTACTGTCAAGTCTTGGATGAAAAAAGGGGTTACCGTCTCAGGTAACCCCGTAAAAAGAGAGCTTAAAAGTATTATACATTCAAGCAGGTTCCTGTTCCCGGCCCCCTGCCGGTGCCGTCGCCGGGTCCGCTGCCATTATTCCCAGTACCATCTCCAGCTCCATTGCCACCACCGTTACCACCGCCACCACCACCGCCACGTACAAGTAGATCATGGTTCAAGTTAAATGCGGCAGCATTCAGGCAGTCTCCTGTGCCTGGCCCTCTGCCTGTTCCATCACTTGGCCCGTTGCCGCCATTACCGGTTCCATTACCCGCTCCATTTCCTTTACCAGCCATAACCGGGGCAGCCAACATGGTGACTACTGCTGTGATGACAAGTGTTTTGACGATTTTTGTTGAAAGTTTCATAAGATTTCTCCTTTAAGATTTTTCTCCCCTTCGTGGGAAGGTTATTGGACTTATGTTTGTTTTGATACAGTTATCAACAATCGTGCCAATTACTTGTAAAGTTCATATCTCTGTGAAATCAACATGTTGTACCGTTGCAGTTGGTCGATACGCTATAAATCATGTTCGACAATTTATGTTTTCATCGACATGATTGTCGATCTTGGTAGGGAAGTATAGCTAGAGGGTTAAAGAGGAGGAGGATAGTGACGTGACCACGTCAGTCCGGACAGCCCCACACTTCTGTACTTTAGGCCAAGAGAAAAAAAGTTGGGACTTGTCCTGTCGTTTTCAATTTTGCTTCCCATGACCCATGTGATATTATTGTATTGGGTAATTCAGGCAATAGAGGATGGGAGCCATTAGGCTGGCAGATTAAGATTTCTTAACAAGAACAAGCAGGTTGTCAGGTACCATGTATCTCCAGTTGTCTTTTTGAGTGACAACAAAGGGGGAGGTTCAGGATGCCCCCTTTGTTCTTCAGAACTATGCTGCTATGAACTTGAGCCAGAGTCATTGCTGATTGTAGAATTGCTCCAAGCATAGCAAAGCTTGTATTGTATCTTTTACTGCAGATTTCATAAAAAAAACGGCTATCTTTTGAAATACTTCCGGATCAACATTAACATATTTCCCTGCAATTTCATAGGAGTTACAGGAACCAAAAGAATGTCCCAGAGGGCCAAAAGTCCCAAATCCCTTTATATCTAATGGTATTTTCCCACTATCTACTGCACTATTATATGGCCTCCAAAATTCATCGGACGTAGCACTATCCTGATCAGAATTAAGAATGATTGGAAATAATTCACTATCTGATTCAAGATTCTTTAATAACCTCTCTGCAGCATTATTATATACCTGTACAAAATCACTACTATCATCAATGCCCGATGATTCACACATTGAAAAAAACTTGTCCACCATCAGCACTAGTTCATTCTCAATTAAGGGCCAATTTTCTAACAAATACGTTTCAAAGGGGTCTTTTATTTTGGGTCCATGGTAAATCGGTGTTACATGAGAAGGCGTACTCATATCCTGTATATGGTGTAAAATTCGCCCAAAGTTGCTGAAAAAGGATACTGTATCACCATCCTTAAGCCGTTTTAATAATTTCTTCTGCCTTTTCCTTAGAATCCAAAGTGATGTAGGGCGAACAGTAACAATATGAAGTATATCTCTGTCTTCATTTCTGATCGTTTCATTTGAGGGATAAAAGTGCCAGTTAAGTACTCTGGATGGTGTGATGTCATCTTCATCGGTGGTACCATCCAGAACTGCTTGTCGATATCGAGGAGTCTCCAACTTATCTCTCAACGAGCTACTATTTTTTTGTTGAGTAAAAAGCTTCAGTGCGAACTTGGCAATACTCTTGTGAGTTTCTGGCTTCATTTATTCTCTCCTTCTCGAAATGTCACACCGAAATTGATGACATTGTTAATATGGATAATGCCACCAATCCCCCAATCCGCAATCTCCTCTCTATCGGCGTAGGAGGCAATCACTCCAAACCCAAGCGGGTACCCGAACAAAGGGGTCAGGCTGACCCCTTTGTTCCCTAAACTGTCATCTCAAACTACTACCAGGAAGCTGAGAATGTAATCATTACACCGTATTGTGTTTCTTCCTTATATCTTATTTCAGTTTCTCCTGCAGGAACTGGTTGATTCTCCTCGAATCCATCGCCTAGAATCTGAGTATTAGGGTCAGCAGATACACCAACACCGATATTCCAGCTTACTTTTCCACTATCTTTATCTCTAAAACCCCACATCCAACCTAAAGCAATAGCATTAATTATTTCGTTTTCACCTGGTTGGATCGCAACAAATGGCCCATAGCCCCATTCACTACCCCGTAGCTCACCGGTTTTTTTAAAAAAATAATGTACTTCTAAAATTAATCGTGGAATTCCATTTTCCTTATCTGTAACTCGAACGATACCATTTCTAATTTCAGCTGATTTTATTCTATCATTTTGTCCTGTATCAATTGTGTACGAAAGTCCTGCACCAAAACCAAAAGTGTCCCAGGGGCTTGGTGTTTTTTCTGATTCAGCCATAGATACATATGGTAAAAGAAGAAAAAAAAGGCAAATAAAATAGGTTGTTTTTGATTTCATAGATCTCTCCTTCATTAAAAATTAAAACAAAAGGGTCATGATTTTATTATATTTATTTGTGCCCCCTTTACTTTTGCATTTTCGACATCACCTTTCCATTTCTACCAGGATACAATACTACTTCTTCCGCCTTAGTCTTGAGCCGACAAGTCCAACCAACCCTGTGCCAAAGAGGAGCATGGTCGCAGGTTCAGGTACTGGGGCTCCCGGATCTTGTTCCAGTGTCACCCAGTCGATTTTGGTATTGTGCCCGGTGAACCAGCCATACGAGTGGAAATCCAAAGTGATCGATGCGGTGGAAAAAGGATTACCTTGATAGGAAACAGAGTTGCCACCCATCGAATAGGTGACCAGCCCGGTTACAGGATTGAGGGTTAACTCCTCCTCAAACCATTGGTCAAAGACACTTGGGAGTAATGGACTTACAGGATCATGCTGGGTTACGATCCCAAATCCATACCAACTATGATAATCATAGTGAAAGTGGCTTATTCCAGCAATATACGCACCAGTATCATCGGCAATCATATGTGAGCCACGAAAATGAGGGTATGATTCGTTGTAATTCACATAAACACTTCTGGTCATTGTTATCTCACCTGTTGGATTTACAGCGATCGGTGTAGAGAGTACCCGGCCGCCAAAATCTGTAGAGTTCTGATAAATATCAAGGACTCCACCGGATTCTATCACTGTGTTACCAACTGCAGCAGGATCTTGCCCTCCGGCATTTGACAGGACCCACTTGGAAGGATCGATCACTGAATCGTTAAAATCGTCTTCAAAAATAAGACCCGCCTGGGCAGCAACAGTAGCTGAAAATGTAAGAAAAAGGGCCGCGATGATAATAGATTTTCGTTTCATTTCTCTCTCCTTTTGAGTAATTAGTTAAACACTGCATAATTTTATAAGGGCTCGTAATTTTGTGCATAATACTGCGTCACCAAACAATTTATTTTCTTCTATACTTTGACTTTCCTTGTAAAAAAAAGGCGGCAAGGGCGAAGGTCACGACTGCTGTAAAGATTTTTGACATATCTTTCTCCTTTTAAAATGGGTTGGTGAGAAAAACGCAGATCTATTGTAAAAAGAGTGTAATCAATGTGAATAAAAGATAAATCGGGAGAATCCTTATTTTGACTAAGGGATATTCTTAATCTTTCGGCAACCCCTTGCACTCAAGCTGCTTTGTGGACGATCCACAAGGACAAGGAAACAGTGATGGCTATCACAATAGTATTGGCAGATGATCATAACCTTGTACGTGAGGGTTTAAGGACAATGCTTGAAGATAATCATGACATCACAATACTGGGAGAAGCCGAAGATGGGATTTCCGCGGTAAAACTGGCCAGGGATCTAGCACCCGATATTGTAATAATGGATATTGGTATGCCAAAATTAAACGGCATTGATGCCATTGAAGCCATTGTCAGGGATAATCCTGAAATCGTCATCATTGTCCTGTCTATGCACAGAGAAGAACGTTTTATCACCGGTGCCTTCCTGGCCGGAGCAAAGGGCTATCTCCTTAAAGACAGTCTATTTGACGAACTGATGCAGGCAATTCATGCCGTCCATAAGGGCCAGTTTTACCTGAGTCCCCAAATTGCCCATGTTGCCGTCAATAGTTTTAAGAATAAGCTCTCCTCAGGGAAACTACTGCGACCGGCTTCGACACTGACAACCAGAGAACGGGAAGTGTTACAACTATTGACTGAAGGGGCAAAAACCGCTGAAATAGGTCTTCAGTTGTATATCAGTCCGAAAACAGTTGAGGCTCATCGACGTAATATCATGGAAAAGTTGGATTTAAAACAACCGGTCGAGTTAATAAAATATGCACTTCGGGAAGGTATCGTTTCATTTGACACATGGCTTGCCCCGGAAAACCAGGAGAAAAACACCTGAATGAAGGATATCAGGAATCTCTTTATTCGGTGAGGTGAGGGAAGAAGATTCCAGTTTAGAGGAATAAGGCCTATGGTTGAGACCATCCAGACCAGGCGTGTGCTGCTCACTATTATCAAAAGAGCCAATGCTGAGAATCAACAGCTGAAAGCTGGCACCTTTATTTTCCAACTGCAGTTAGTGATTTTTTCAAGCCTGGTTTTCCTCTTAGTACTTATCTTCTCTCCGCTTCCCGGCAATGCCGGAATGAACGTTTTGCCTGTCAATCCTGACGGCCAGAAATTTCAGTTGGGACCCTACATACAAATCCTGGAAGATACGTCCAAAGATCTTGATATCACAGATGTTTCATCTCCCCGGTTTTCCGACAAGTTCCTCGCCAATCAATCACTATCCATTAACCATGGCATCACTGAGTCTCCTTTCTGGTTCCGATTTTCCCTGGCTGCTAGCGAAAAAAACCACACCTACAAGGAAATCGGTCGTAAGTCGGGCAGCACTGAGTGGCTTTTATATCTGGGAAAGCAACTGGATTTCTACGATGAGATAAAGATTTTCTGGAAAGGAGCCGGAGAGGCAGGAGTTAATGGATAGTGATTGATTGGCGAGGAACTTGTCGGAAAACCGGG